>ERZ500990.35-NODE-35-length-48067-cov-6.789719_pt1 | contig 48067 bp, 40 predicted proteins | sample MGYA00248876_ERZ500990 | MGnify/ENA primary metagenome ERZ500990 (study PRJEB25958, sample SAMN03398517) | human skin metagenome | study: EMG produced TPA metagenomics assembly of the Human Skin Microbiome Metagenome (human skin metagenome) data set.
TTAATTGTATCATTTTTTGGGTTGGAACAATATCAAAAAAAGGTAATTGATAGCCAGTTAATACAACTGCTTGAATTACCTTACCGCCCATTGTTTCTATATAGCCTTTAAGTCCTGCTAATGTCCCACCCATCGCCACTGTATCATCAACGATTAAGTATTCTCGACCACGTTCAACTTCGCCAGTAAAAATAGCTTGTCTGACGATTCGCTCATAAGCACTAGCCTTAGTATGGTTCGCTTTTACAGCTTGTACGATGTCAAAGGTGATGGGCAGATTTAACTCATTGGCAAGAATTTGACCAAATACCATTGGAAGTCTATTATTTCCCAAAAATTCTATCGCTAATACAGGAGCGATAATAGGAGATTTTCCTTGTAAGCAATGCTTGATACTTGCTATATCCTTTTGTGTCATCAATTGAGTTAAGAGTTTAATAGCGGATAATTCATTACCCGATTTAGCTTGTATATACAGGTCTTCATCGAGGTTTTTCAATGTATTTAAAGCATATAACACCAAAATGGGTGGAAAATCCACCCAAGTTGTTCTTTTAGCATATATACTATCCATGATATTGCTTAAACAACCGCTTTCACGGCTTGAATGACCGCATCAGTGGTGATGTTAAAGTATGGGAACAAGTCTTTGGCAGGGGCAGACTCACCAAAGGTGGTCATACCCACGACTTTACCATCAAGCCCTACAAACTTGTACCAATAATCGATATGGCTGGCTTCAACCGCCACACGGGCACGCACTTGTGGTGGCAACACGCTGTCACGGTAATTGATTTCTTGTTTGGCAAACACTTCAGCACAGGGCATTGATACGACGCGCACGCCCAAACCTTCGGCAGTCAACTCAGTATAAGCATTCATGGCAAGCTCAATCTCTGAACCTGTGGCGATGATGATGGCACGTAGCTCACCTTGTTCTTTGGCTAGCACATAGCCACCTTTGGCAATATTGGCTACTTGCTCGATATCTCGCGCTTGGTGCGGTAGGTTTTGACGGCTAAAAATCAGCGCGGATGGGGTTGATTTTGCTTTCAAGGCTTCTACCCATGCCACGGCTGACTCGACCGTATCACAGGGTCGCCAAGTATGGAGGTTTGGGGTAGCACGCAGACTTGACAACTGCTCGACAGGTTGGTGAGTAGGTCCATCTTCACCCAGACCGATTGAGTCGTGAGTATAGACATTAATGACGCGTTGTTTCATCAAGGCTGACATACGCACCGCATTGCGCGCATATTCCATAAACATCAAGAAGGTTGCCACATACGGGATAAACCCGCCATATAAGGCAATACCATTGGCAATCGCCGTCATACCAAATTCACGCACACCGTAATGAATATAGTTACCTGCCGCATCATCTTCGAGCGCTTTGGCATTTTTAAACCAAGTCAGATTTGACCCTGCCAAATCAGCAGAACCACCCAGCAGCTCTGGCAATAATGGCTGTAAGGCATTGATTGAATTTTGGCTGGCTTTACGCGTTGCAATGTTTTCTGGGTTATCTTGACAAGCCTTGATAAATTCCTGTGCTTGTGTCTCAAAATTTGCTGGCAAGTCACCATTCACACGGCGAAGTAATTCACTGGCAAGCTCTGGGTAAGCGTCTTTATAAGCATCAAACTCACTTTCCCATGATTGCTGTAGCGCTTGACCTTTAACTGTGCAATCCCACCCTTCATAAATATCGTCTGGGATTTCAAAGGCTTCGTGCTCCCATTTGAGTGCTTGACGGGTGAGCAAGATTTCATCCGTACCAAGGGGTGCGCCATGTGAGGACTCCAAGCCTTGCTTGTTGGGTGAACCTGCGCCAATCACGGTTTTACAGATGATGAGTGAGGGTTTATTTTTTTCATCAATGGCATTTTGGGTCGCTTGGGTGATGGCATCGGTATCGTGACCGTCAACTTTTTGCACTTGCCAGCCATAAGCTTCAAAACGTTTTTGGGTGTCATCTGAAAACCAGCCTTCAACGTCACCATCAATCGAAATACCATTGTCATCATAATACACAATTAATTTGCCCAGTTGCAGCGTACCGGCTAATGAGCAAACTTCATGCGAAATACCTTCCATCAAACAGCCATCACCTAAAAAGCAATAGGTTTGGTGGTCGATGACTTGGTGACCGTCTCGGTTAAATTGCGCGGCTAGGGTTTTTTCTGCAATCGCAAAACCTACGGCGTTGGCAATCCCTTGACCCAACGGACCTGTGGTAGTTTCCACACCTGGGGTGTAGCCATATTCAGGGTGACCGGGGGTTTTAGAGTGCAATTGGCGGAAATTTTTGATATCCTCAATACTAACGTCATACCCTGTCAAGTGCAGCAAAGCGTACTGCAGCATTGAGCCATGACCATTTGAAAGCACAAAACGGTCGCGATTTAGCCAATTTGGGTCGGTTGGATTGTGCTTTAAAAACTTACGCCATAACACTTCAGCGATATCTGCCATGCCCATCGGCGCGCCTGGATGTCCAGAATTGGCTTTTTGCACCGCTTCAAAAGCTAGGGTACGGATGGCGTTGGCAAGACGACGTTCAGAAATTGGGGTGGTCATTGGCTTTCCTATATTACAGAATTAGTTACAGAATTAATTGCAGAATTAAATTTTGTCGTATGTAACATGCTAAAAATAAAACTGTGACAAATTTTATCACAGTTTTGGGTCATTTTTTTAGCTTTAACCGTTTAGTTTGCTCGGCTTTCAAATAAAAGCAAAATGGCAAAAGAGGCAATTTTCTGCCAAGTCACTTGTTAGCCGACAATTTTTGGTTCAAATTTTCTAAACGCTCAAGCGTGCCTACATCGACCCACTCATCGCTCAGCAAATCCCCCATTACCAAACCTGCTTGCATGGCTTGTTTAAGTAGTGGCGCAAGCGGCGCAGTTTCACCTACCTTGACCGTATCCAATAATCTTGGTGACATCACACTAATCCCTGCAAAGGTATATTTTGGCGTACCTTCTACCTTGACCTTGCCATTTTCTAAGGCAAAATCGCCCGTTGGATTGTGCGTCGCTTGGTCGGTGAGTAGCAAATAAGCCTGCGAATCGTTTAACTGAAGCTGGCTTAGTTGAGCAAAATCAAAAGGCGTCCACACATCCCCATTGACCAAGATAAATGGCTGGTCTTTTAATTTGCCGGTAGCCAAAGCCATCTTGATACCGCCTGCTGTCTCAAGCGGTTCTTCTGGTTCAATCGACCAATGAATGGTAACACCGTATTGACTGCCATCCCCGATTGCATTTAGCAGTTTATCAGCAAGCCATGACACATTGATAGTGATATCGGTGATACCTGCTTGTTTGAGTGCTTTGATATGCCATACGATAAGCGGTTGCCCGCCGACTTCGACAAGTGGCTTTGGCGTGGTTAAGGTTAAAGGGCGCAGCCGAGTGCCTTTACCTGCGGATAAAATCATGGCTTGGGTGATGGTGGTTGACATGGGGTTTTATCCTTGGATTTTTTGATGAAAAGCAGGTTCAACGACGGCGGTCATCCAATCAGCAAATTTATCAAAAGTAGGACGCTTATCCCATTGGCTAATCGCTTTTAGACAAGTTAATAAATCATTGAAAACTTTAGGCAGGTTAACCAAATAACGGTCTTTGCCATCTCGCTCGAACAAACGTACAAAAATTCCCAATACCTTAAGATGACGCTGCAGACTCATGATATTAAAATCCACGGTAAACTCTGCCAAGCTTTTGTCAATTTGCGCCAATTGATGATAATGAGCCAAATGCGTGTTGACCCATGTTTCATCATAATTGATATAGGCATCTCGCAATAAAGACGCCAAATCATAGGTGTAGGCACCGATGACAGCATCTTGAAAATCAATCACGCCCAACTCATCGCTGTGACTTAATACCATCAAATTACGGCTGTGAAAATCACGGTGCACCACCACTTGAGGCTGCGCGATGACTTGCTGGATAATATCAGACTGCAAATCTTGCCACAGCGTCTCTAAGTCTGGGGTCATCGTCACGCCGATATAGGGTAAAAACCACTCGCTAAACAAGCCCATTTCTCGGCGCAGCAAGGCATCGTCGTAACTTGGGATAACGGCTTTGGCGTCATTGATGTCAATCTTTTGAATCGCCAAAATTGCCTGCATCGCCTGCTGATAATAACGCGCAGTTTTTGCCATCTCGCCTGCATCCGTTAAATCCTTGGCAATGACATCGGCAAAATCCGTGTTTCCCAAATCCTCAAGGACGATAAAACCTTGCTGTTCATCCGTGGCAATCATTTTTGGCACATGCACATGACCTGCCATTAAGTTGCCCACAGCGATAAATTCTGTCACCGATTCTTTTTCTGGCGGCGCATCCATCACGATATAGTGTTGATTATCGACGGTTAAGCGATGATAGCTGCGAAAGCTGGCATCACCAGGTATTTTTTCATGCTGCAATGACTGATTTGGAAAAACTTCATTCAACCAAGTGTGCAGCTGTTGTTCCCGTGACTGTTGCTTAAGTGGCTGTTGTTTACATGGCTCGGTATGTGATGGCGAAGGTTTGCTATCTGAAGGGTCTTGGTTGGCAAGTTGTGCGGCAGGATGGTTCATAACGTGGGCTTACTCAATAAAAATAAGTTATGCTACCGAAAATCTGCGTATCTCTCAAGTGGCGTCTAACATGTTTGCAATTTTAAACATCTTTTGCAATAGTATATTGATGACGCTAGTGATATGATGTGAAGGTTTTTATATTGCGTCTTTGGTAAATGTCTAATGAAAAAATCTGTGAAATTGTCGCCTATTTCGTCAACTTCTAATCGTTTAACTTCACATTCGTCTTTGCCAACCCAGCCTACATGCTTGCATCAATCACTACACCAAATTTATCGACACACCAATGTTTTAGCGATGACACTTGGGGCGATGTTTACTACTTTGTATTCAACCTCAGCGCTTGCGGCGGTGTTGCCGACAGCCGCCGTTACGGAATCGACTGATGCAGCGACAGCTCAAAACATTGACTCACAAAGTATCGAGACACAGGGCACTGAATCACAAATTATTAAAAAACAAAACCTTGATACCTCAGCTGCAACGCCCGATACCGATAGTAGTATCGCCACCACAGCAGACAGCACCACTACTGTCGATGTAACCACCAATCAAGGCATCACACCGATTAGCGCGCCTGACATCAAACCAAACTCTGCGCGTACTCGTCCCAACTTTACCCCAAATCAACAGCAGCAAGCCAGTCTAGAAAAGCTCAAAACCTTTTATCAACCCAAAACCCCGCAAACCACGGACGATACTAACGCCACGGTTGCTAATCCAAATTTACTGAACCCGCTCACGCCTGATAGTCAACAGTCAGGTGCTCAAGCAAATACGCAATCAAAAGCAGCCACCCGAAAAGACGCCATGTGTCATGGCAACTGGGTATATCCCACTTCGACCATCTATCAACAACAGGCATTAGCGGCAGCTGCTACCGATCAGCCCAATAGCAGTTTCCCAATTTATGCCTCGGCTGACTATGGCTATTATGACAATGAAAATTACGCTGAATTGTCAGGCGATGTGCAAATCAATCAAGGTCGTCAGCAAATCTCTGCCGATAAAGTGGTCGTTAACGTGCAAGATGGCATTGCGGCCGCTCAAGGAAATGTTTTATTGATGGATGCCGCGCAAAGTACCCAATCGACAGACGGCAACCCACGTGTAAGCCTTAAAGATAGCCCAAAAGGGGGGCTGATTACCGTTGCCGACGAACTGGCGTACCAAACGGATAGCACCAAAGCAACCGCCAAAGATGTGGCGTTTGCCAGCGTACCGCTACAAGCATATGGTTATGCCAAACGGCTTAATAAAGTCGATGAAAGCCGCGTTGAAATTGACGATGTCATGTTTACCACCTGCGCGCCTGACAATCCGACTTGGCAAATCAATGCCAAAAACATCGATATCAATACCGACACGGGTCGCGGTGAAGCCTATAATGCCACGTTAAAAGTTAAAAATACCCCGGTATTGTACCTGCCGTATTTTAACTTTCCGATTGACGATCGCCGCACCAGTGGTTTTTTGTTACCACGCGGCGGCTTTAGTACGGAAGGGAGTTTTAATGTACAGTTACCTTATTACTTTAATCTAGCGCCAAATTACGATGCCACTGTCACGCCGACCATTTTTACTGACCGCAATCCGATGTTGACGGGTGAATTTCGCTATCTGACAGAAAAATTTGGTTATGGGAGCTTGACAGGCTCTTATCTGCCAAACGACAAACAATATAATGATGAAGACCGTAAGCGCTTTTATTATAATCATCATTGGCAGTCAAAAGATATCCCTAACCTATCCATTGACGCGCTATACCAGTATGTCTCAGATCCTAAATTCTTAAACGATTTTGAGACATTGGGTGACGAAACCGTTCAATTAAATTTACCGCGCCGCATTCAAGCCAATTATTACAATGACTATTTGACTGCCCTTGCCAAGATTGAAACCTTTCAAACACTGGATCGTAATTTAACCAATTCAGACAAAATCTTGGATAAAGACAAACCGTATGACCGTCTGCCGCAGTTATCGGTCAAATATCGTGTGCCTTGGGTGACCCAATTTGATTTGACGGGTATCAGCGATTTTGCTTATTTTAAACGCCCAATCGATGATGGCTCTGCGCCTGAGCAAAGCGGTGGCAGACTGTATAACAAACTCACTGCCGCCTATCCAATGACGCGAACTTGGGGATACGTGACCCCGTCAGTGAGTTTACAGCACCTTTATACCCAATTTGACCAAGAATCAGCCGATGCCAATGGACTGGATAAAAATAGCAAAAGCCAATCTATTTTTGTACCGCAGTTTAGTATTGACAGTGGCTTAAATTTCTTTAAAACAGGCACCCCATTTGGTAAATTCGATGACTCCTTGGGCGGCTATCAGTTATTAAGCCCGCGCCTAAAATATGTGTACTCGCCCTATAAAGACCAGACTGATGTACCCAACTTTAATACCCGTTTGGCATCGCTCAATTTTTCGCAGTTGTATGAAGATTCATGGTTTTTGGGCTATGATCGCCTGCCCGACAACAATCATCTAACCCCTTCACTAAATTATCGCTATATTGATGGCAATGGTTTGACTCGCTTGGATGCCAGCGTGGGCAAACAAATTTATTTGAGTGATATTCGGGTACATCTTGACAATACTGATGATGGGTTAAAAATTGACAATACCGGTACCGTCTTTGAAGTAAGCACCCAACCGCGTCAAGATTTTTGGGTGGATTTAGATGGCTCGGTTGATGACAACGCTGATTTAAACTATATTAACACCCAGTTTCGTTATGCGCCAACTTTCAATAGCCTTTATAACTTAGGGTATATCAAACGCAATGATAGTAGATTTGGACAAAAAGCCCTCTCTGCTTTCACCGGCTCTGCTGTTTTGCCTATTAATGATAATTGGCAGTTTTTAGGGGCTGTGCAGTACGACAATGAGAAAAATCGTTTTAGTGATGTGTTAGCGGGCTTTACTTATGATAGCTGTTGTTATGGCTTATCGATTTATGCTCGCCGTTATTATGATGAGTTAAGTGATAAAGACAGTGCTGACCACGCTATCATGGCAGAAATTAGCTTAAATGGGTTATCCAATAAAGGTGACGGTCGACTGGCTAGCTTGATGCGTAATCGGGTATTGGGTTATGACCCTAAATACTAAACGCCTTTTACGCAAAAAACTGCCTAAAACTTGAGGTTTTTTAGGATTTATTATCATACAGACATACGCCAGCAAATATTATTGTATAAAATGACCCAAACTTAGCAACATCTAAATCTAAGAAACTTGATGTAAGAAACTTGGTCAAAGACCAGCCATTTTATCGAAATTGTTTTGCCACGATTTTTGAGTGATCAAATTTACTTTTTTTTATTTTTTGGTTTTTATTTTAAGGATACATGCCATGAACCATGCTGTCATGCATAAATTACCCAACTTTCACCGTAACACCCTATCTGCTCTCACTAGCGCTTTGATATATGGCGCTCTATTGGTTATGCCAACATTGAGCGCGCAAGCCGTGACTGCAACAGCGGTAACCACTAAAACCAACACAACCAGCAGCAAAACGACGGTGGAATCTAGTAAAAAATCTAGCACCAAATCTGCAGCGCAAACCACAAGCAAATCAACCAAAGCTGTGACAGCAAACAAAACCACCAACGCTGCCAAATCAGTCAAAGCTGACACTAAAGCCAGCGGCTCAAAACCTACCACTCAAAAAACAGCAAAAGCTGTCTCCCAAACTGCGCCCGTAACATCAGAGGTCGCCAACTCATCAGCCAAGCCAACGCCTGTCGTCACTAACAGCTCGCAAGATCAGGTCATTGATGGCGTGATTGCTATTGTCAACGACACCCCTATTTTACGCAGCCAGTTAGATCGCGCGGTTGCTCAAGCTTCTGCACAGCTTCAAGCGCAAAACAAACCTGTACCGCCGGCGCAGCAACTTTATCCGCAAGTATTGGATCAGCTAATTACTAAGCAAATCCAACTTGATATCATCAAACGCCAAGGACTGCAAGCTGAGGAGAATGCAGTGAATGCTGCATTGACCAATTTGGCACAACAAAATGGGGTCGCAAGCCTTGCCGAATTCCAGCAAAAACTTGACGCCCAGCGCGCAGGTAGTTACCAAGCATTGCGTCAAAAAGTCAGTGAAGACTTGGCGATACAAACCTTGCAGCAGCAACAACTTGCCAGCCGCATCAAAATCTCAGACCAAGATGTTAACAACTTCTTAAAATCACCAGAGAGCAACGCTTTAGAAAAATCACAATATCGCACCTTACATATTCGCGTGCCTTTTGTAGCCGATGCCGCAGGTAAAACCAGCGACAAACAAAAAAAACAAGCGCTGACCGTAGCCACCCAAATTGCCAAAAACTTGCAAGCTGAGAATGCCAATATTGAGCAAATCATGACTGACGCGCAAACCAACTATAACGCGCAAATTCAAGGGGGCGATATGGGCTATCACGTCGCGGCAGAGTTACCGACAGAACTGTCAAAAAACATCACCGCCCTTGAAGTCGGGCAAGTCACCAATCCCATTGCCACGGCAGAAGGTTATAACGTGATTAAACTCGTAGATAAACGCGGCGGTCAGCAAAAAATCATCGATCAATGGCATACCCGCCATATTTTAATTAGCCCGTCAACTGCCCTACCCGCTGACATGGCAAAACAGCAGATCGACACTATCTATGAAAAACTGCGTCAAGGTGAGGACTTCGCTACCTTAGCAAGCACCTACTCAAAAGACCCAGGAAGTGCCAGTAACGGCGGCGATTTGGGCTGGGTCAGTGAAGGTGATATGGTACCAAGCTTTGAAGCAATGATGAAAAAAACGTCGGTAAATGATTATTCTGTGCCCTTTCAATCACAATTTGGCTGGCATATTCTTAAAGTCGATGAAAAACGCCAAAAAGATGTGAGTGATGTCTATCGTAAAAACATGGCGCGTGAAATTCTATACCAACGTATGGCACCGCAAGCGCTAGACGATTGGATGCAGGAATTAAGAGCGCAGGCTTACGTTAAGATCATGCAATAATTTAGCTTGCACAAAAAAGGCAGTATGATTGATTAACACACTGCCTTTTTTTATGATTGAATTAATCCATAAAAATCAGCGTTGCCATTCTACCTGTTGCAGGCAATTGATGCTGAGTTTGCCGACGATACGAATAAAATCGTGCATCACCATGGCTATCTAAACCACTTTTATGCACCTGATGTATACCACAAGCCTTGAGCTGTAATTCTGCTATTGCAGGCAAATCGGCAAAATAATGACCGAGCTTATCAGCATTTGGTTGAAACAACTGGGTAGCGACAGCCTCAGATACGTTTAACACTGATAACACGGCATCTTTGACACGACTGTCCACTTCATAGCTTGATTGTGCGATGCTAGCGCCTATCCAAGCGTGCCACCCACGAGTGACCTTCTGCATTTCGGCAGGCGCATTGTCCCCCGCGGCAAAGTCAAACTGGTGTACCATTTTTTGTACGGTCTTTGCAATGATATTTTTATTAAGACCTTGCCAGCCAGCGTGAATCGCCGCAATCAGCTTGTTATCATCTGCTGCATCGGTGGCTATCATGACGGGTACACAATCTGCCGTCATAACCGCTAAGGCAACATTAGGCAAACGAGTAATATGCGCATCAGCCGATATCGCTGCTGCGCCAATTTTATCAGTAACCTGATAAATGTCGTTACCATGGATTTGATTAAGCCAATGAACGCTCTTTAATGCAGGATGATATTGTTGCAAGGATTGCAGTAAGTACGCACGATTTTGATGCACCTGCATGCTATCATCCCCTACATGCAAGCCTAGATTAAATTGACCATACACAGCATTCAAACTAGACTGCCCCACTGCATCATTGCTTGACTTGCTTGACTTTCTTGGCAGGGACTCACAGCCAGATAGGGTTTGAACCACGGTTACCCCTTGGCTTGGCGCTTTCGTCAGTTCAATCCAGTGTGATTGCTTATCTGTCATTATTGGGCTCTTAGGTATTGGGCTATTAGTTGGCTTATGAATGATTTGTCGATTAAAACGCATCGCCCGGCACATACACCTCACCCGCCATCAGACGGCGCGCTGAACGGCTCATAGACACTTTTTTGGCTTGCCATTTGCCATCCACTTGCGAGGACTCACCCCCGACCAGTAGCGTGCCTGATGGGTGACCAAAGCGTACTTCAGACAACGCTTTGCCACCTGCCGCTTGGTTGACTAGCGTACCTTTAATGGTCGCTGCAGTGCCAATCGCAACCGAGGCTGTACCCATCATGGCATGGTGCAGTTGACCCATGCTCATCGCGCGGGCAAGCAAATCAATATCGCCTGCCTTGACTGCTTTGCCACTAGAGGCGGTATAATCGGCTGGCGGTGCAACCCAAGCAATTTTTGGGGTATGCTGACGGGTTTGGGCTTCTGTTAACGCTGCAATCAGTCCCATTTTAACTGCGCCATGAGCACGGATTTTTTCAAGCTTCGCCAAAATTTCTTGGTTACTGTTGATGTCTTTTTGCAGCTCAGCGCCCGTAAAACCTAAGTCTTTGGCATTTAAAAAAATCGTTGGGATACCCGCATTGATCATCGTGACGTCAAATTCACCGATTTCAGGTACATTAAGTTTGTCAATCAAGTTGCCCGTCGGGAACATATCGCCATCGCTATCCACAGGGTCGATAAATTCAATTTTGACTTCGGCTGCTGGGAAAGTCACACCATCTAGCTCAAAATCGCCCGTTTCTTGCACTTGACCATCGGTCATGGGTACATGCGCGATGATGGTTTTGCTGATATTTTGCTGCCAAATTCGGACTTCACAAATGCCATTTTGGGGCACTTTACTGGCATCCACCAAGCCATTGGCAATCGCAAATGAACCGACCGCAGCGGTTAAGTTTCCACAGTTACCTGACCAATCAATCATCGCTTTGTCAATGGCGACCTGACCGAATAAATAATTCACATCATGATCGGCAACGTCTGTTTTTGACAAAATTACCACTTTGGAGGTTGATGATGAGCCATTTCCCAAACCGTCAATTTGCTTACCATACGGATCTGGACTACCCACCACCCGCAGTAAAAAACTATCTCGGGCTTGCCCTGGGGTTTGGCAGCGTTCAGGTAAGTCATCAAGCTTGAAAAAAGTACCTTTTGATGTACCACCGCGCATATAGGTAGCTTTAACAGCGATTTGTGGGGTAAAATGGGCCATGTTCATATCCTTATGGTGGCAGGTAGAGAATTGACGCATCAATTTGTTTTATGTTTAGTCACATTACTACATCAAAAAGATGATAAAACAAATTGATGACTGGGTGATATACGTTAAACACGTCATTTATCAGTGGCTTACGTTAGTATTGCTCGTTTTTTTCTTCAATGGTTAATTTGACATTGGTGTCGGTTGGGACTTTTTCATGCGATATTGACTTGGTCGATTTGTCTGTACTTGTGCTAGCCGTTGTCTTAGTAGCGGTTGATTTGGTATCAGCATTTGAGGTGGTTGACTCAGATTTTTTCACCGATTTTTTATCCGCGCTATCTGATGCTGTGTTTTTCTTGTCTGATGTGGTGGTCACGTCAGTCTTGGTTTTTTCGCTGTCGTTTTTTTCACTGTCTGTTTTTGGTTCTTCTGTGGTTTGTTTCTTGACAGGTTTGGTCGTTGAATTTTGGCTGTTGTTGGCAGCGACACTGGGTTTGCTAGTCACAGGTGGCAAAACAGCGATAGCGCCTGCCGAAGAACCGGCTAACGGCGTATTAGAGGGCTGGGTCAGCGTTTGCGCTAATGCCGAATTTGCCATAATCTCACCGACTAGCCCAATCACATCGTCGCCTGTGGTGCTATTGACTTGGTAATTGGCGCCACTGGCTGATAGACCAAACCCAACATTGTTTGCCACTAAAGTGCTATTTTGTAGTTGATAACCACGCGACGTTATTTGCTCGGCGGCGACGGGCATTTTTAGACGGGTATAAATTTTATCCGCGTTATCGAGCTGCGCTTGAGGCATATTAAACGACACCGTCGCTTGGCATTTACCATTGCTACCATTCACGCTCTCTAGATTGATTGCCACTTGCGACAAGCCATTTTGCAAGATAGTCATATCAACCATCGTACCTGCTTGCTGCTGGATGATGTCAGACTGCTTTTTGGCTTGCTGGTCGATGCGATTGACCAGATAACTGTGAATGGCATCGGTTGCCTTCTCATTGTTACAGGCAATATCAGACGTTTCAATTGTCTTTTGCTCACTGCTTGCAGCACTGCCAGTTTGCTCGTCTTTTTGCTCATTGCGACTACATCCCACGACGGCTAAGGCAAAACACGCCAACAATAACGGCGTACGCATTTTTTTTGACAACGTATTTTGTGGGAAAATCATAGACATAAGGCACCTTTCACGCAGAATTTATTACCTTGTTATTATAAAGCAAAGTTTTGCAAATTGGCTAGTTGTTCACTATTATTTATAATAAAATTTAGTTGTAATAATTTTTAGTAGTCATAAAATTTTATTGTCTATTGCGAGCCATCGTATGCGCCATCCTAATCAAACGTATTATTTACTCGGTCATCGTGCTGCTCGGGCTGAACGGCTAGAGAACTGTCAAGACGGATTTGCCTACGTGCAGCAATTGCAAAAACATGGTAAGCAGCTTGATGGGGTAGAATTTGATATCCAAATGACCGCCGATGGCAGATTTGTGGTGGTACATGACGAAACCTTAAATCGGCTTGCAAGACAACAATCGTGGATTGCTGATAAAACATGGGCGGAATTAGACGCCATTGTGCAATCGGACTATGGGCGTTTTTCCCAATGTTTTGAACTAGGGTTTTTAAAACATCACGTATTGTTGCTAGACGATTTACCTCCTTATCTACAACACTTTCGCCATATTGAACTGGAAATCAAAACCCATACTAAAACCCAGCCAGCCTTGTTGGTTAAAAATCTGCTTAGGCTATTATCACAAGAAATATGGCAAGATTTACCCATTACTTTGACCAGTTTTGATACCGATATTTTGTACCAAATTCAAAGCCAACAGCAATTTTTACATTTTCACTTTCCGACAGGATTATTACTTGAGCCTAAAATACTTGAACCCGAAACCATGATGGCAAGCCAAATTGCTTTTTTACCGACGCCTGATGCAGCGGGTAAAAATTTAATATTACAAACCTTTAATCGCGCTTGTGCCTTAGGCTGTAGCCAAGTGGGCATTTATTATCCGCTTATCACCCCAACCCTGTTGGAAATTGCCAAAATTTATGGCTTAACAGTCACCGCTTGGACGGTAAATGAGGTTGATGTGGCAAAACGCTTGATTGAGATTGGCGTCGATTGTGTGATTACAGATTATCCTACCCAATTTTTAACCCAATTATATGATTTTAACGTTTAAATTGACCCACTAAATTGACCAATAAGGAGATAACCATGAAACTTGCAGAAGCTTTGTTACGACGTGCCGATATGCAAAAAAAGCTCGCCAGCTTGAAATCGCGCATTGCTGAAAACGTCAAAGTCCAAGACGGCGATACCCCAAGTGAAAACCCGAATGAACTGCTGCTACAAGCCAATCAAATCATGAGCGAGCTGTATGCGTTAATCGACCATATCCATCGCACCAATGCCATCGCTGTCATGCCCGATGGTTCAACCATGCTCAGCACTTTAGTCAAGCGTGATGAACTTGCCGAACGCCATCGCCTGCTGCAAACCGCGATTGATAATGCTAAGACGGAAGGCGATCGTTATAGCTATCGAGAAATCAAATGGCAAAAAGTGATTGAACCGGTCAAACTGCAAAAACAAGCAGATGACATAGCGGTCAAACTTAGAAACTTAAATATCCAATTGCAAGCCGCTAATTGGCAGATTGATTTAGTATAAGCTAGTTTGAAAAAAGCCTACAATTTGCTATGATGGATTTGAACATACAGGGCGACTATCAGACCTTGTTTGGCGCGCTGTCCACCGAGAGGTTGAAAACAAATCGGGCACAGCTTGCAGGTCTGCGAGCAAGACCATCTTTTTACTCGTCATGCTCAGCACACCTTACTAGTTAAACTCGCTCACAAGGCGACTTTAGACCTGCACTCATTACTACCGGATATTGACTGTATGTTCACCTTTTTTGTCTAAAATCCTCTGTTTGATGGGGGCAAAACTTTTGCGGTGCATGGGCAAAATACCGTAATGCTCTATCGCTTGGATATGGGCGGCAGTAGGATACCCTTTATGCTGCTCAATGCCATAATCAGGATATAACTTTGACAACGCCACCATATCTCGGTCACGCGTCACTTTGGCAATGACACTGGCGCCACTGATACACGCATGTTTGCCGTCCCCTTTCACAATCGCTTGCTCATGGGTAATTTGCTGATAATTGGGCAAATCAAACAACACGGGCAGTTTATTGCCATCCACCATGACGCTAAAGGTCGCCGTTGGGTATTGCGCTAACATTTGCGCCATCACGCCTGCCACCGCTTGTTTCATCCCTAGTAATGTCGCTTGTAAGATGTTGAGCTGGTCTATTAAGCTGGCAGAAATTTTGACAACCTGATGCGCGCTCGCCGTTTGTTCAATCAAGGAAAATAACGCTTCTCGTTTTTTCTCTGACAGTTTTTTGGAGTCGGTTAGCGCGCTTAGCGGATGATTGTGGCTAATACCTACACTATCAGCGGTGGGTAAATCAGTGCTTAGGCTATCTTCTTTGACAGATAAAATCGCCTTATCGAAGATGAGCGCACAAACTACCACATCGCCCAATAATGGCCCTCGCCCGACTTCATCCACGCCGATAATAAAATGCTTTGTCATTTAATTTAGTTCCCAAAATTTGTTACAATGCCTACCATACAGCTATTTTACATTTTTAAGGAAACAATATGAATATTTTAGTGATTGGCACAGGTGGACGTGAGCACGCATTGGCATGGCAATGCGCCAAAGATAGCAAAGTTAGCACGGTTTTTGTTGCCAACGGCAATGCAGGCACAGCGCTTGAACACAAATTACAAAATGTCGATTTAGACGTCAAGGACCATGCGGCGGTGATTCAATTTTGCCAAGACAATGACATTGCCTTTGTGCTGGTTGGTCCTGAAGCGCCACTTGTGGCAGGTATGGTCGATGACTTAACAACAGCAGGTATCAAAGCTTGGGGACCCACGGCGTATTGCGCGCAGCTTGAAGGGTCAAAAGCCTTTGCCAAAGATTTTATGATAAAACATCATATTCCTACCGCCAAATACCAAACTTTTAGCGATGCCGAGCAAGCGATTGCTTATGTGAAAGCCGAAGGCGCGCCGATTGTCATTAAAGCCGATGGTTTAGCCGCAGGTAAAGGCGTGATTGTGGCGATGAACGAACAAGAAGCCATTGACGCCATCAATGATATGTTATCGGGCAACAAATTTGGTGATGCGGGCAGCCGTGTGGTGATTGAGCAATTCTTGCAAGGTGAAGAAGCCAGCTTCATCTGTATGATAGATGGCAACCATATCTTACCAATGGCAACCAGCCAAGATCACAAACGTATTGGCGAAGGTGATACCGGTCTTAATACAGGCGGTATGGGTGCTTACTCACCTGCCCCCGTGGTGACGCAGCAAGTACATGACAAGGTGATTGAGCGTGTGATTCAGCCAGTGGTCGATGCCATGAACGCCAATGGCACACCTTATACGGGATTTTTGTACGCAGGCTTGATGATTGATGACCACAATGATCCCTATGTGATTGAGTTTAATTGCCGTTTTGGTGACCCAGAAACACAGCCCATTATGATGCGCCTAAAAGGCTCAATGGTTGACTTGATAGCATCAGGGTTGGATGGCAATCTTCCCAAACAAACCGAGTGGGATGAGCGTCCTGCCTTGGGTGTGGTACTGGCTAGCAAAGGCTATCCAGAAAGCGCGAGCAACGGCGATGTCATCCATGGGTTACCAACGCTTGAGTCTCAGTATGGGCAAACGGATATGGATGTCAAAGTTTTCCACGCAGGCACCAAAGCGTTTGACAATGGTGAGATTGTCACCAATGGCGGCCGTGTGGTTTGCGTGACGGCGCTCGGTGACGATATTTTGGATGCCCAAACCAAAGCCTTAGCAGTTTGTGGCGCTATTAGCTTTGATGGTATGCAATATCGCCGTGATATCGGTTGGCGGGCTATTCAATCTAGCGCCGAATAACCAGTAACCAATGATATGGCATTTAGACATCTAGCCACTGTGTTAAACCAAGTGGTTACGCTAAGTGTTAATCGGCTTTATTAAAAATCGGTAACAACAATCAAAGCAAATCATGTGTTAAAATGATTTGCTTTTTATTTGGCTTTTTCTTTCAAAAACATTAGGCACCCTGTATGGCAAATCCGCAAAATTACGATAACCAACCGCTTGAACAGCTCAAAACCTCGGCGCTTGACCGTCGGTTATCGATTGCCAAAGCATCGCTCAATATCGGCAGACGATGGGCGACCAATAGCGCCTTTGGATTATTTAAGTCAAAGGAAGAAAAGGCACTACAAAAACAAGCATTTATGCGTGAGCAAGCCCAATATTTGGTGGATGAGCTGGGTAAACTCAAAGGCTCGGTGGTCAAAATCGGTCAAATGTTAGCCCTGTACGGGGAGCATTTTTTGCCCCCCGAAATCACAGAAGCCTTACAGACATTGAACAGCCAGACGACTGCTTTTTCATGGTCAATTATCGAATCAGCGCTACAAACCGAATTGGGCGATACCATCCATGAGTTTGATATCGACCATACCCCAATTGGCACCGCCTCACTTTCGCAAGTACATCGAGCAGTTCATAAAGCCACGGGCGAACAAGTGGTATTTAAGGTGCAGTATCCCAATATCGCTGATGCCGTGGACAGTGATTTGGATTTGTTCCGCCAATTGCTTAAAGTGACGAATGTTGTCCCGCAAACCCGCCAACTCGATGCGTGGTTTGAAGAAATTCGTGACCTGCTGCATCATGAAGTCAACTACCTTCTAGAAGCAGATACCACTGAGTTATTTTTTCAACGTTTTGTTGGGGATCGTCGCTATGTGGTGCCGCGCATCCTCAAAGCTTATAGCACCGATCGGCTGCTATGTATGACCTATGAAGATGGCGTGTCGATTTTGGATGAGCAAGTATTTGCACTGCCCCAAGAAAGACGGAATGCGATTGGGCAGGCGTCGATTGAAATTATGCTGCGTGAGATTTTTGAATGGGGGGATATGCAGACCGACCCCAATTTTGGCAACTATCTGATTCGCCTTGCACAGCAGCCTGATACACAGCTTGACCAATTGGTGTTATTGGACTTTGGCGCGATTCGTCAGTTTGATGACAATCTGCTACTCATCGCCCGTAATTTGCTGTTGGCAGGGGTTTTTCACGACCGTGGCAAAATGCGCCAAGCGATTGAACAAGCAGGCAAGCATTTTGAATTCTTTGCTAATCTTAGCGATTCGGTAAAAAATGATATGGTAGAGCTATGTTTGCTTGCCAGTGAACCCTTTAGTTTGCCAAGTCGTAATCCGACAATTCCACCGAATGTACTGGATGTACATGGCAATTATATTTGGGCGGAAAGTGATTTACATAACCGTGTCATTAAGCTTGCCAGCCAATCAGCGACCTCAAAATCCTTTAGCGTGCCGCCTAAAGAGCTGATGTTTATTAGCCGTAAATTCATTGGCGCTTATACCTTTATGACGGTGCTTGATGCCAGAACCAAAGCCCATGATTTGATAGCAACCTTCACATCAGAAGATTGGGCGTAAGTTTACCATCAATATCACCGTGCCCAACTTGATAAAACGTCAAATTTTGCCTGAGTTTTGCCTGAGATTTTTACTGCTGTTTCCACGTCAGCCAATTGTCAATCACCGCATTGGCGGGATTGATGTTGCTTTGCTCACGCAGCCATTCTGACGTTTGCCGCAAATCTCGCAGCTGCTCGTTATAATTTTTAACTTTTAATGATTGCTGTACCACACGGCAAATATTGTCTGGGTTGGCGTCTTCTTGTAGCAATTCTGGTACGATTTCTCGACCTGCCAAAATATTAGGCAATGCCACATACGGCACTTTGACCAGCCGTTTTGCCAGCCAAAAGGTCATTTTATTGAGTGAATATACCACCACCATCGGTTTACCCAGTAGCATGGCTTCAAGCGTGGCGGTGCCCGATGCGAGCAGCACCAAATCTGACGCCGCCATCACCCGTTGGCTAAAATCCGCTTGTGTTTCATCACAGCTCACTGTGACATGATGGCGCACCTGCGCTGATTGGGCTTCTAGATATTGCTCTACGATAGTCAGTAGATGTTGGTTGACCGTTGGTACGATAAAGCATAGCTTATCATCCATAATCAACAGTTGATGAATGGCTTTGAGCATTTTTGGAAAAATCGCATCGATTTCACTGCGTCTTGAGCCTGGCATCACTGCAATGAGATGGCTCATTTCCATCTCGCCCATTTTGACAAAAAACTGATGATAGGTGGGATTATCCCAAATCAACTCACGGCGCAGCTCGTCCATGGGCGTTGTAAGCAAATTGTCATCAATGGTTTTGAGCAGTGAATGCCCGACACACACAGCGGGATGATTATGTTTTTGATAGACAGACAACTCAAACGGAAACAAACACAGCACCAAATTGGTCGCGCGTTTGATTTTCTCAATTCGCCCTTCCCGCCATGCCCATATCGATGGGCTGACATATTGCACACAATAAATACCCGCTGATTTTAACCGCTCCCCCAATCGCAAATTAAAATCAGGCGCATCAATGCCGACAAAAATATCGATTGAATTTTGTTTAAACGCTGCCAAAATCTCATCGCGTGCTTTAAACAAATCTGGCAAATGCTTGACCACTTCCACCAAGCCCATCACCGACAAACGAGACATCTCAATCACTGAGTTAAGCCCTTGCGCTTGCATCTGTGCGCCGCCCACGCCCACCCATATAATGTCATCACGCAAATTATTCATCTGGCGCATAAAGTCTGCACCCAGCGCATCGCCTGAGACCTCGCCTGCTACGATACCAATGACAATCGGCTGAAACTTGGTTTTAGCAGCGTTTTGTAGCAAATTCTCTTCACTGACGTTAGCAAAGCTCGCTTCGCTGACATTATAAAAGCTCGCTTCGCTTGGGTTAGCAATATCGGTTGCGAGTGTGGCGTTTGCAGCAAGGTCTGAAATGGTTTGTGCAGGGGCGTTAGCGTACATGGGATTAAACAGCCTTGTTTGGTTATAATTTTAAAAAAATATTTTAGGGGTAAACAGATGAAAAGTAAAACCATCAAAAAATTTAAATGACAATCATTTGTTATTTTGTACTAGTATACTGATACAATAGTTGTTATACTGGTGCTATAGGATATTAAGATATCCAAACAGACTTTAAACATTGACAAAAAATTTTATCAACTGCCAAACTAAAAGTAGGCTTTCCTACTGACTCAAGTAATGACATTATAAATTTTTTGGTTTATAGTGATTTTTTAAATTTTTGCCAACAGCCTGTGAGAATTATGACAACTTTTGCCAAAACTGATATCGCTGATGTAGATAATGTGAATATTGAAGCAATTTTACCGCTAGTGACGCCTGCGGAATTAAAAAACGAACTACCATTGAGCCCCAAAGCTATCGAGACGGTGACCAAAGGTCGCGAAACCGTGCGTAATATTTTAGACGGTAAAGACAAACGTTTATTGATGGTGATTGGTCCCTGCTCGATTCATGACGTCAACGCTGCGCATGAATACGCCGATAAACTGTTGGCTTTATCCAAAGAAATTGAAGACAGTATTTATGTCGTGATGCGTGTATATTTTGAAAAACCTCGTACCACGGTGGGCTGGAAAGGCTTAATCAATGATCCAGACATGAATGATAGCTTTGATATTAATAAGGGCTTGCGTGTTGCGCGCAAACTGCTGCTTGATTTGAATGAAAAAGGCTTACCTTGTGCAACCGAAGCGCTTGATCCCAATACACCGCAGTATATCCAAGATTTAATCAGCTGGTCAGCGATTGGGGCACGTACCACTGAGAGTCAAACTCACCGCGAGATGTCTTCAGGTCTGTCTTGCCCAGTCGGCTTTAAGAACGGTACAGACGGCGGTATGACAGTGGCGGTCAATGCCATGCAAGCGGTCAAATCTGGTCATAGCTTTTTAGGTCTATCTGCCGATGGTCTGGTGTCTATCATTCAATCAAAAGGTAATCCATACGGTCATGTGGTGCTTCGCGGCGGTAATGGCAAACCCAACTATGATGCCACTGCCGTTGCCCAAGCAGAAAATGAACTTGCCAAAGGTAAAGTCTCAGGCAAAATCATGATTGACTCAAGCCATGCCAATTCAAATAAAGACCCTTACCTGCAACCGATGGTCATTCAAAATATCGCTGAGCAAATCAAACACGGTAATCGCTCGATTATTGGGATGATGGTTGAAAGTCATCTCAAAGGCGGTCGTCAAGATTTGACCGCGGATTTAAGCCAGCTTGAATATGGCAAGTCCATTACCGATGGCTGTATCGATTGGGATACCACAGTCAAAGCGATGCATGACTTGCGTGACGCCATTAAAGATGTATTGCCCACTCGCGAGTTGAATGAGTAACTGTTATTTTTTAAGTGATTAGTAATGAGTAATTGATTATTAATTGACTCTAGTTGTTCAGATAGCTGATTAAAACGCCCTGTGTTACTTGTTTAGTCACAGGGTGTTTTTTTATTAGAGCTTTAACTCACTTGTACTTTGCGTGCCACCTTCACCACGTCGGCTTTTAAGTTTGATTTGCAACCGCAATTCGTTGGCAGAGTCGGCATTGCGAATTGCTTCATCATACGAGATGGCGCCTTCATCGTATAGATCAAATAAGGCTTGGTCAAAGGTTTGCATACCCAATTCCCGAGATTTGGTCATCAGCGCTTTAATTTCATGAAAATTACCCTTTAATATCAAATCCGCCATCAATGGGGTATTAAGCATAATTTCTACCGCTGCCCGACGACCTTTACCATCTTCTGTACGAATCAAACGCTGCGAAATGATAGCTTTCATATTCGATGACAAGTCCATCAGCAATTGGTTACGACGCTCCTCTGGAAAAAAGTTGATAATACGATCTAAGGTTTGGTTGGCATTATTGGCATGCAAAGTGCCTAAACATAAGTGACCTGTTTCAGCAAATGCAATGGCGTTTTCCATGGTTTCAGTATCACGAATTTCACCAATCAAAATCACATCAGGCGCTTGGCGCAAGGTGTTTTTGAGTGCGTTATGCCATGAATGACTATCCACGCCTACTTCACGGTGGGTGATCATAGATTGTTTGTGTTTGTGCACATATTCTACTGGGTCTTCGACGGTGATGATGTGACCTGCGGAGTTTTCATTACGATGGTCAATCATTGCCGCCAGCGATGTTGATTTACCTGACCCCGTTCCCCCTACGACCAACACTAACCCACGTTTTTCCATGATAATTTTTTTGAGCTGCTCAGGTAGCAACAGCTGTTTAAAGTTGGGTATTTCTGCCGTAATAGTACGAATCACCATACCGACTTGTAATTGCTGCTGAAACACATTAACCCGAAATCGCGATACATTGGGCACATTAATCGCAAAGTTACACTCAAGATTGGTTGCAAATTCTTCGCGCTGTTTTTGGTTCATCAAACTATAGGCAAACAGTTTGGTTTTTTCAGCCGTCAGTGGTTGTTTATTGAGCGGCTTCATGAGCCCGTGATATTTAATACTGGGTGGAAAATCCGCTGAGATAAATAAATCAGAACCACCGATTTCTACCACTTTGGACAGCATATTAAACATGACTGTTTTGGCTTCATGTAACGTTTCTTCGGCAACACTGATTAAAGATTCATTATGACTCATATAGGATATTCCTAACAATAAATGAAAGCAGATTATTTGGTCACAGCACTATGCTTGCTTGAAATACTTGTGAAACTTATTTGCTATGCTGGTGAAAATTTATAGATACATGTACAAAATTTACTTTAAAAAAATGACTCATTTAACCTCTCATCCTTGCCTATCTTTGACGGCACGCCTTGATAAAGCATTGATAAAGCAGTTTGCGTTTGATATGTATCACGGTCAATTCTTGCCGAGGTTGTTGCTGATAGTCAGATTCAACTAGCTACCATTGTTTTTTCCTATTTAGGACATTGGCAGTCTATAGCGCATAAAACGCTTGCCATGTTGATAAAAATTTCAATTTTTGTCAATAAAATTAGTAATGCGGCGGTTTATCGCTCAACAAATCAAACGGCTGAATTTGTGAGCCTTGCGTTTGAGTTTCCAATTTTTGATAAAGTAGCTGTAATTGCCGTTGTTGGTCAGCAATCAACTGGCTTTGCTCGGTGACGATATTATCAAGTTTATCCAATGTATCTTCCATAAACAGCACTTGCGTTTGTAAATCAATCAACGCTTGGGTTAATTTTTCTACCATGTAAACCAACCCATTTTCATCGCTTGCCTGTTTTTGGTGATCTTTTTCGCTCATTTAGAATGCCTCCTAAGTTTCCCCACAATTTTTTGCCATAAAGTCTGCTACAATAGCCGCATTTTCCTATTATACAAACATTTTTACTAAACTTTGAGAAAGTTATGGCACTGATTCATTTACGAGATATTCATTTGGCATTTGGTATTGCACCGATTTTGGACGGTATTGATTTTAATATCGAACAAGGCGAACGCGTGTGTTTGATTGGGCGCAATGGTGAAGGCAAATCAACTTTGTTTAAGGTCATTAGCGGTCAAGTCAAGGCTGACAGTGGCGAATTCCAAATCAGTGGCAATCTGAAAATTGCCATGCTTGAGCAAGACATTCCAGAAACGTCGGGCAAAGTCAGCGACATCGTTATGGCAGGTGCCGGCGACGTGGCAACCTGGTTGACAGCCTACGAGCAAGCCAGTGATAAATGTGCCAGCGGTGACATGAAAGCCTGCGAACTGATGTCAGATTTGCAGCATAAAATTGATGATGCCCATGGGTGGGACTTGACCCGCGAAGTACAGACCATGCTGTCGATGATGAACTTGGACGGCGACGCTGATATTAGTGAATTATCGGGCGGTCGCAAACGCCGTGTGCTGCTTGCGCGTGCGCTGATTACCAAACCTGATGTGCTACTACTTGACGAGCCGACCAACCATTTGGATGTCGAAAGTATCGAATGGCTTGAGCAATTTTTGCAAAACGCGCAAGGATTAACCCTGCTGTTTATCTCGCATGACCGCTCGTTTATTGACAAAATCGCCACCCGCATTGTCGAGCTTGACCGCGGTATATTGCGCAGTTATGACGTCACCAAGCAAGCAGGCAATGTCAATAAAGGCTATGCCCGCTACCAAGAACTTAAAGAACAACAACTGAGTGCCGAAGAAAAAGCCAATGCCAATTTTGATAAAAAACTGGCTGAAGAGGAAGTGTGGATTCGTCAAGGTATCAAAGCGCGCCGTACCCGCAATGAAGGTCGCGTGCGCGCGTTAAAGGCGCTGCGTGAAGAACGTCAATCCCGCCGTGAGCAAATCGGACAAGTTAACATCAGCATGAACGATGGCGACAATAGCGGCAAATTGGTTGCCAATGTCAAACATCTCAATCTAGGTTATGGTGATAAAACCTTGGTAAAGGATTTCACCACCAGCATCATGCGTGGTGACCGCATTGGTATTATCGGTAAAAACGGTGTCGGTAAATCCACGCTCATTCATGCGATTTTGGATATTGCCCAGCCTGATATCACCAAATCTGGCTCAGTAAAATTAGGCACCAATCTACAAATTGCCTTTCTTGACCAACTGCGTGACCAACTTGATCTAGAAGCGACCGTGGTACAAAACGTCGCGGAAGGTTCTGATTTTGTAGAAGTGGCGGGTAAAAAGAAACATATCATCGGCTATTTGCAAGATTTCTTATTTGCCCCAGAACGCGCCAGAACACCAGTCAAAGCCTTGTCAGGCGGTGAGCGTAACCGCGTTTTGTTAGCCAAACAGCTACTAAAACCTGCAAATATCTTGGTACTTGATGAGCCGACCAACGACTTAGATATGGCAACCCTAGAGCTGTTAGAAGAAGCCGTCGATAGCTTTAATGGCACCATCTTACTGATTAGCCATGACCGTACCTTTATGGACAATGTCGTAACATCAACTTGGGTTTTTGATGAAGATAGCGATGGCAATGGCATTGTCAAAGAATATGTCGGTGGCTATCAAGACTATTTGACGCAAAAATCCCGTGAACAAGCGATTAAACCCAAAGCAGACAAATCAGAAAAGACAGCAGCAAAGCCCAAAGAAGTGATTAACACTGATGCACCAAAAACTTATACGGTGAAGAAAAAACTGAGCTACAAAGAACAGCGTGAATTAGATAGTCTCCCCAATGAAATCGCGCTACTCGAGCAAGAGCAAGCTGAACTTCAAGACAAATTAGCCGATGGTAGCTGGTTTGTGAGTGATATGGCAGCTGCTACCCAAGCCAGTGAACGTCTCAACAAGATTGATGATTTGCTACTGGAAAAAATGGCGCGCTGGTCAGAACTTGATGATTAAAATCATTAAATAATTTATAAAGGCAAGGTTATCAATTAACTTTGCCTTTTTTTATGTTTTATATTAGTTAATGTTTACAATAACCAATATAATGTAATTTATACTTGAAAATAGCTTTTTTGCTCCTATATTAAAGCTATCAATAAGGAGAAAAATCATGGCCATGCAAAATAGCAAGCAAAATAGCAATAAAACTTACCGACAAGTTGACAAAATCCATGCAGCCCCACGCGCCCATTGGGTGGGTGATGGTTTTCATGTCAACCCGATGTTCAATCACATGGTGGGTGATAAACGCACCGATCCTTTTTTAATGCTCGACTATGCAGCAAAACAATATTTTGAACCCAATGCTCAAGCGCCGCGAGGTGTCGGACAACATCCGCATAAAGGGTTTGAAACGGTAACTATCGCCTATGCAGGTGAAGTCTCTCACCGTGATTCTAGTGGCGGTGGCGGTACTATTAAGACAGGTGACGTGCAATGGATGACGGCGGGCAATGGCGTGATTCATGAGGAATTTCACTCCCCTGAATTTAGCCAAGCAGGCGGTGATTTTAGTATGGTACAGCTTTGGGTCAATCTACCTGCCAAAGATAAAGCCACGCCTGCCAAATACCAACATCTTGCCAATGATGACATGCCTTTGGTCAGTCTACATGATGATGAAGGACTGCATGCAGGACAAGTTAAGGTAATTGCTGGGGAATTTACCCCTACTATCAATGCCAAAGCCCCCCAGCAGGGTGACAATAAGGCACGCGGCATTGGCACGACTTTTACCCCCATTAACTTGTGGGATATCAGTATTGAACCCAATCGCTCGATAGAAGTCGCGATTCCTCGCAGCCACAATTTGTTGTTATTGTCGATGCAAGGCGATGTGATTATCAATAGCGATCACGACCAGCAAGCACACGCCAATCAATTAATCACTTTTGAGATTGAAAGTGGTGAGACGGGCGAAGATTTTGTACGCTTAACCGCGGGCAAAGCAGGATCGAAAATCTTGCTGATGAGTGGTGAGCCGATTAATGAGCCTGTGGTGGGTTACGGACCCTTTGTGATGAATAGCCAAGCTGAAATCCGTCAAGCCATCTTAGATTTTAATGCAGGAAAATTTGGCGATATTCAATAAATTTTTCGGCTAAAAAAAAGCGATATCATGGATTTGATATCGCTTTTTTATTTCTTATTTATCTTGATTATTTATCTTGGTAGGTGCAAAGATAAGCCGTTTCTTCGTCAATTTTTACCTTGAATTTTTGGTTGGCATCGACGGTAAAGGTTTCATTGGCTTTAAAAGTTTGCCAGTCAGTTTGGTCTGGCAACAATGCCGAGATAGCCCCGCTAATGACGGTCATGGTTTCAAATTGACTTGTGCCAAATTCGTATTCGCCTACTTTCATCACGCCCACGGTCGCAGGTAGGGTGGCTGTTTGAAAACCGATTGATGCCACATTCCCATCAAAATATTGATTGACTTTTAGCATAGTTATTCCTCAAAATTATAGTATAAACCGATTATCATAAACTTTTTTGACCAATTATCAATCCTATTTTCCAAAAAACGCTGGCAAAACTGCCAAAATCTGGCAAATACTTTTACCGCAATTTTTGTAGTATTTTTATATCAATTATTCCTTAACAACTAAAATTTCCTATTTTTGTGCTATATTCAATTTTTTTACCACAGTTGTTATGTTTGTACGCATTTGGCTTGTATTAATTGAGGTTATTGCTTTATGTATGTTAAATATTCGTCGTCTATCGTCGCTTTATCGCTCTGCTTGTCGCATCGTTTTGCTGGTCAAAAACTGGCATTGCCTGTCAGCTTAGCGGCATTGTTGGCAGCTTGTTCATCAGCACCTATTCAGACCCAACCCCAAAAATTACCAGGTACGTTGCCGACTGCCCCTGTGGTCATTACAGTACCCCCTAAAGTCACGCCCGTGCCACCTGTGACTGTTCCAACCAATCAATACAGCAGCTTTTATCAGTGGAAATCGGATTTTATTGAACGCGCTGTGCAAAAAGGTTACCCCCGTGCTGATGTTGAACGCTTGCTGTCAAGCGCCAACTACAGTGAGCAAGTGGTGTCACTGGATAAAGGACAGCCTGAATTTGCCAAAATGCCTTGGGAATATATTGATGGTGCTGCGTCGAGTGGTCGTGTTAGTGGGGGTCAGCGCAATTTTGCCAGCCAAAGCGCCCTACTTGATCGCATTGAAAATCAGTATGGTGTGCCAGCCTCTATTGTGACTGCCATTTGGGGCATGGAATCTTCTTACGGTCAAGGCACAGGCAACTCATCACTGGTCAATAGTTTGGCGACCCTGGCATATGATGGTCGCCGCCGCAGTTTTGCAGAGGATCAGCTGCTCGCGCTGTTATCGCTGCTTGAGCGTGGTGATATTGATTGGTCGCAACTGCGCGGCTCTTGGGCAGGTGGCATGGGACATACCCAATTTATTCCCAAAACTTGGTTAGATGAAGCAGTGGATGGCAATGGTGATGGTCATCGTAACCCTTGGCATATCGCTGATGCGTTAGCCTCTACCGCAAGCTATCTTAAAAATGCCGGCTGGCAACGTGGCATGGGCTCTTACTATGAGGTACGATTACCGAATGGTTTTGATTATCGCCAGGTCAGTACCAAAAAAACCATGGCAGACTGGCAAAATTTAGGTGTTCAATTTATCACCCCAAATGCGCCCATGGATGCGATGGCAGAATTGTGGCTCCCTGCGGGTAAAGAGGGTCCTGCGATTTTATTAACCAAAAATTTTGATGCGATTAAGGTCTATAATAACTCCTCGAATTATGCCATGGGGGTAAGCTTACTTGCCAAAGCCATTATCGGGCAGCCAGGCTTACAGCAATCTTGGCCACGCTATGAGCAGCCACTTGCTACTTATGAAGTACGCCAACTGCAACAGCGTTTGACGGCAATGGGTTATGATACCAAAGGGTCAGATGGCGTCGTAGGCACCAATACCAAATTGGCATTTCAGCGCTGGCAAGCCGACCATAACCAAATCCCAGATGGATTTATCTCAAAACGCTCGGCAAGTGGGCTGATTAATTAAGGTATTTTTTCATAAAAAAGCCACCGAATGATTCAGGTGGCTTTTTTATTTAATTATCCATACTAAATTCTTCCGCGTAGCTATTCCAACCAAGTTTGGTACGGCAAGCTTCAAAAAAATCTACCCCAGGTGGGTGTAATAACGTGAGTTTGTTAGGATGCTTGTGAATCACTAAACGCTGGTTTTGGTTAAGCGGCACCGATGGTTTGCCATCGGCACTCACCATCGGCTGAGTGCGGTTATCTTTATGGATGCGAATTTTGATTTCGCTATTGCCGCTGACCACAATCGGGCGGCTTGATAAGGTATGTGGATGCATAGGCACCAGACAAATGGCATCCATACTAGGATGAATAATCGGCCCGCCACCTGATAGCGCATAAGCGGTGGAACCCGTCGGTGTGGAGGCAATCAGACCATCACTGTGCTGACGATAGACATTTAGCCCATCAATTTTTAAATGAAAATCTAGCATATGCACTGATTTTCCTGCATGCAGCACAATGTCATTTAGCGCCATATCTTCATAAATCACATGTGCACCTTGACGAATTTCCATTTTTAGCAAGAATCGATCTTCAAGCTGATAATGACCTTGTAAAATACTGGTCAATTTTACGTTTAAATCATCAGGATAAATGTCAGTTAAAAACCCTAAACGTCCGCGGTTTACCCCCACCACGGGCACTTTGTGTTTGACCAGTACTTGCGCCGCATGTAGCAGCGAGCCATCACCACCGACCACAATGACCAAATCACAAGCACCGCCTAGCAAACTGCGCTCAATCGTAGCAATGTTGCCCAAACGCGCAAAATCCAATGCCGGCAACCGTGCTGTCTGATGGTCAATTAGTAAAGGCAACCCTTGCTCATGAAAAAAGTCACAAATTTGGTAGATACTTTGAATGACACTTGGCTTGTTGGCACGACCCATAATGCCGATACGCCCAAAGGCAGGATTGGGAATAAGTGTGGACGTCATAGCAGAAAATTAACTGATAAAGATTGAACTATTTTATCACAGCTTACTGGCTCACGTTATGCCCAATCAGTATTTTATATTACAAAATTGCTAACCTTCGTTGTGCAGTTAATGTATACAAACTCGTTGCTATTTGCTAATTTAAGGTGATTGATATCTAGGGCGTGTCCCTAATTCGGAACAAAGTATTTTTAATGGCCTAAAAATGCCTAAATCTGGCAAAACTGCGTTAAATTGTTTGACAATATTCCAATATTATCTGCACAATTTGCCTTGTTTTGCTGGCGATTTAGTCTATTTTTAGCCTCATTATCCAAATAGGGACACGCCCTAGCTAACTTTTGAAATTTTTTAACTCTTAGGAGCAAACTTGTATGGCAAATCCGATTATATCTCGCGCTGAACTTGCGGTTAGTACGACACCGATGACGGTCAAAGGGGTCATCCGAAAAACCTCTTTTCTGTTAGGTTTGACGACCTTATCGGGTGTTGGATTTTTTGGCTATTGCTTAGCTACTGGCGTCACTTCAGGTTTTGTTAGTGTAGCGGCTTTAGCCAGTATCTTGGTGGCTTTTGTATTGAGTATGGTAATTATCTCAAAACCCCACATAGCTAAGACATTGGCGATTCCCTATGCCATTTTAGAGGGCATTGTGATTGGTGCGATTTCCCTGTTTGCGAGTATTAAGTTTCCCACGGTTGCCCCGACTGCTCTAGTCGCAACTTTTGTGACCGCTGCAGTGATGCTGGCGCTTTATCGCAGTGGCGTGATTAAAGTCACCCAAAAATTTCGTTCTGTGATGATGTCGGCTGTGATTGCTATCATGCTGGTGTATCTGGTACAAATCGGGTTTAGCCTCTTTGGTAGCTCACTGCCATATTTGTTTAGCGGTGGCGTGGTGGCTATTGGTTTTAGCTTGCTGGTGATTGTGATTGCATCACTGAGCTTGTTATTAGATTTTGACAGTGTTGAGCGAGCCTATGCCGCAGGGGTGGATGAAAGCTATGAATGGGTCTTAAGCGTTGGTATCTTATCAACACTGGTATGGATGTATATTGAATTTGTACGTTTACTACGTTCACTGCAAAACTAAGTTTTATAAAATAAAAAAACACGGTTTAAAATACCGTGTTTTTTTATGGCTTGCAGTTTAAGGTAGTAGTCGTTCCATCACCCATTGGTCGCCATCTAGCGAATAGACGATGCGGTCGTGCATACGATTGGCTCTACCCTGCCAAAATTCGATTTTCTCTACCGTCAGCAGATAGCCACCCCAAAATTCTGGTAAAGGGATTGGGTTGCCCTCATACTGCACAGTTAATTGGGCAAATTTGTCTTCCATTACCTCGCGGCTGGCAACCACGCTGCTTTGTGGCTCGCTGACCCAAGCAGCTAATTGACTGTCACGGGGACGGCTATGAAAATACTGCGCGGATTGTTCACGGCTAACTTTTTGCACAGCGCCGGTAAGACGGATTTGTCTTTCTAGGCTCGGCCAAAAAAATAATGCTTCAGCATTGGGGTTGGTCGCCAAATCACAGCCTTTGGCACTGTCGTAATTGGTATAAAACACGAGGCCAATGCCTGCGTTATCCAATTGGATGATTTCACGCATCAGTAAAGTGCGTACACTTGGCTGCCCATCACGTCCACAAGTCGCCAGTGAAAACGCATACGCTTCCCCTTGCTTGGCATCAATCGCTTGTTGCACCCAAGTTTGTAGTAAGCCAAACGGCTGCTTTGGCAAGTGTGATTCGATAAGCTCGCCTTGCTCATACGATAATCGTTGACTGGTAAAATCAATACTCATTTTTTATCCTTAGCAAATGTCAACTTTACGCCATCACTTGGCGTACTTTTTCAGCAAGTTCATTGGCTAACATATCACACTCAATCTCATCATCGCTTTCGACCATTACCCGAATCAATGGCTCTGTACCTGATTGACGAATCAGTAAACGACCCCGTCCTGTCAATTTTTCTTCGGCAGCTTTAAACGCATTTGCCAATTCTGGGAAGGTATAGGGATCTTGTTTTTGCGCCAATCTGACATTGACCAATTTTTGTGGTAGCTGCGTATAACCCTTCATCAGCTCTGATAATGATTGTTTGCTCTGCGCCATCACCGCAAGCACTTGCAAACCTGCCACAATCGCATCGCCCGTACTGGCTTTATCTAGCGTTAAAATATGACCTGATGACTCACCGCCCAGTACCCAGCCATTTTTTTCAAGCCCTTGCATGACATAGCGGTCGCCGACTTTGGCGCGCTCAAAGGCAATACCGACTTTGTCAAACGCCAATTGCAGACCCATGTTGGTCATCAAGGTACCTACCACGCCATCGACTTGTTGCTCTGCTTGGGTGGCTAAAATATATAAAATGCCGTCACCATCAACCAACTCGCCTTTTTCATTGACCATGACGATACGGTCGCCATCGCCATCTAAGGCAATACCCACTTGGGCATCATGGTCAAGCACCGCTTGTTGCAAGTTTGCCGGATGGGTAGAGCCGACATTGTCGTTGATATTAATGCCATCGGGTTTATCGCCAATCGCAATTACGGTTGCGCCTAACTCACGTAATACACGGGGTGCGACGCTGTATCCTGACCCATTGGCACAGTCAACGACAATTTTTAGGGCATTTAAATTTAGGTTGTAGGGGAAAGTGCCCTTACAAAACTCGATATAGCGACCTTTGGCATCCTCCACACGATAACTTTTGCCTAGCGCTTCTGGGGTATCAATAACAACATTAATATCTTTGATTTCATCAATTTTTTCATTGATGGCTTGCTGAATTTCATCTGACAGCTTTTTGCCTTCATTGGAGAAAAATTTGATACCGTTGTCATAAAACGGATTGTGGGATGCGGATATCACCACGCCCGCATCAGCGTGAAAACTTCGGGTCAAATGCGCGATGGCAGGGGTTGGAATAGTGCCTAGCATATGCACATCTACCCCTGCGGCGTTAAATCCTGCTTGCAGACAGGCTTCAATAACATAGCCAGAGAGCCGCGTATCTTTACCAATGACGACATTGGGACGATGATTTTCATTGAGGGTCGCTTGGTTGGCTAGCAGCACTTTACCCGTGGCATAGCCTAATTTGATTAAAAACTGCGGATGTATCGGAAATTCCCCAAACTTACCACGAATACCATCAGTACCAAAATAACTCATTTAATTCTCCTTTGTCGCCCGTTGTTGTTATCACAATATAAAATTTTAGCATAGCAAAATTTCACGCATGTTGCGACATCTGTTTGTTTTTATGGGTCACTTGGCAAGGGGTCAATCTAGGCTATAAAAACTTTGGGCGATAAATTGGGCGATAAATTGGGCTATAAAAAAAACTGGGTATTTAACCCAGTTTTAACGCAATCAACGTATCACTTAGTTTACACGGTAATTAGGGGCTTCTTTGGTGATTTGTACGTCATGTACGTGAGATTCTTTCATACCTGCCGAAGTCACACGCACAAACTGTGGTTTGCTACGCATTTCTTCAATATTGGCACAGCCTGTATAACCCATTGACGAACGTAAGCCACCGGCTAATTGGTTGATGATACCGTTCATTGGACCTTTGTAAGGGACGCGACCTTCGATACCTTCGGGTACCAATTTTTCTACCCCTTCTTTGGCATCTTGGAAATAACGATCGGATGAACCGTTTTGTCCTGACATCGCCCCTAGCGAACCCATACCACGGTAGGCTTTGTAGTAGCGACCTTGGAATAGCTCAACCTCCCCTGGCGCTTCTTCGGTACCGGCAAGTAGCGAACCCACCATGATAGAGGAGGCACCCGCTGCTAACGCTTTTGCCATATCGCCTGAAAAACGGATACCACCATCGGCAATCAGTGGAATATCATTTTTTAATGCATCAGCCACGTTGCTAATCGCTGAAATTTGCGGCACCCCAATACCTGCGATGATACGTGTGGTACAAATAGAGCCCGGACCGATACCTACTTTGACCGCATCGGCACCCGCATCACGCAACGCGAGTGCCGCATCAGCAGTGGCGATATTACCGCCAATCACTTGGATGTTTGGATAGTTCTTTTTCACCCAAGCCACGCGATCGATGACGCCTTTTGAATGACCATGTGCGGTATCTACGACAATCACGTCCACATCGGCAGCGATGAGCGCTTCAACGCGGGCTTCGGTATCTGCCCCCGTACCCACTGCCGCACCAACACGTAAGCGACCTTTGCTATCGCGGCAAGCATTTGGGTTGTTTTCAGCTTTGGTGAAGTCATTGACAGTAATCAAGCCTTTTAATTGAAAATTGTCGTCCACAACAATCACTTTTTCGATGCGGTGTTCGTGTAGCAAACGTTTGATATTCTCTGTGGGCTCGCCTTCTTTGACTGTCACCAATTTTTCTTTTGGGGTCATGATATTGCGAACAGGCTGGCTTAGGTTATTTTCAAAACGGATATCACGGTGGGTGACGATACCGACCACTTGGTTACCTTCTACCACAGGCACACCGCTGATTTTGTTTTCTTTGGTGATACGAAGCAATTCACCCACACTGGTATCGGGTGATACGCTGATAGGATCAACAACGGTACCGGCTTCAAATTTTTTCACCCGGCGTACTTGCATGGCTTGTAAATCAATGTCCATGTTTTTGTGCAAAATACCCATACCGCCAAGCTGGGCAATGGTAATCGCCATTTGCGATTCAGTCACGGTATCCATCGCAGCAGATACGATGGGTAAATTTAGCTCAATACCGCGCGTCAAACGGGTTTTTAAATCTACCATCTTAGGCAAGACTTCAGAATAAGCAGGTAGCAGCAGCACATCATCAAAGGTAAGTGCTTCATCAACGATTCGTAACATAAAGACCTCGGAGCAGTTAAGCGTAGTTAAATAGTATTTAGAATTTTGTCGTGGTGAAAAATTTGACAGCCAAAAAACCGCAAAAGGCTGAACAGTTCCCTGCCCAGCCTTTGGATTTAGCGTGTTGTCATTGGTATGTTCAATTGACACCATCGTTTAGTTTTTGATTAACCGTCTATTCTAGCTAAAATCGGTTATTTTATCAAGCGATTTAAACCGTGACAGGTTAAAATCCGCTTAAACGCGGCGCCAAGTCGTGCCATTTTTACCGTCTTCAAGCTCAACGCCTTGCGCCTTCAAATCATTACGAATTTGGTCGGCTTTGGCAAAGTCTTTGTCCGCTTTGGCTTGCTTGCGCGCTTCGATGAATGCTTCAATCTCGCTATCACTTAACCCGGTCGTTTCGCCCACTTTCGCTTGTAAAAAATCGGTTGGATTAAGCTGTAAAATATTGAGCGGTTGCGCCAAATCTTTTAGCAATGTTGCCAGTGCCAGCGCTTGGGCATTGCCCTCAGCGGTTTCAAGATTGACCGCTTTGTTGATTTCACGCGCCAGACTAAATAATACGCTCACCGCCCCTGCACTGTTAAAATCATCGCACATCGCTTGATTAAAAGGGGTTTCAAACGGGGTTTTATCAATTTCGCCCGCTGGTTCGGTGAGGCTTTCTACAGATTTTAATGCTTGATACAGACGCGTGAGGCTGGTTTGGGCTTCTTTAAGCGCGCTATCGGAGAAATTCACTGGGCTGCGATAATGACTCGATAAAATAAAGAAACGAATGGTCTCTGGGTGAAACTGCCCCATCACATCGCGAATGGTAAAGAAATTACCCAGTGATTTTGACATTTTCTCGCCGTCAACATTGATAAAGCCCACGTGCATCCAGTTGTTGGCATAGGTTTTACCGGTTGCGCCTTCAGATTGGGCAATTTCGTTCTCGTGGTGCGGAAACTGTAAATCATGTCCGCCGCCGTGGATATCGAAGGTATCGCCCAAGCAGCAGGTACTCATCGCCGAGCATTCGATATGCCAACCTGGGCGACCCACACCCCAAGGCGACTGCCATTTGGTCTCAGATGGCTCTGTTTGTTTGGCAGATTTCCACAATACAAAGTCAAACGGATTTTTTTTGTCTGTCTCAACATTCACCCGCTCACTGGCACCCGCTTGCATATCGGCTAGGCGACGTTTTGAGAGTTTGCCATACTCAGCAAAATTTTCGACCGCATAATAGACGTCGCCCGTTGCGCCTTGATAGGCTAACTTTTTGCTTTCCAGCGTTTGGATTAGATGTTGCATCTGTGGGATAAAATCCGTGGCTTTTGGCTCACTGTTAGGACGCTCACAGCCCAGATTATCAGCATCTTCGTGCATGGCTTTGATAAAGCGGTCTGTCAACTGATAGATACTTTCGCCATTGTCCTTAGCGCGGTTAATAATTTTGTCATCAATATCAGTAATATTACGCACATAGTTGACATCATAGCCAATATGACGCAGCCAGCGCACCACCACATCAAAGCCGACCATGACCCGTGCATGACCAATGTGGCAATAATCATACACCGTCATCCCACATACATACATGCCAACTTTGCCTGCTTCTAAGGGCGTGAATGGGCGTTTTTGCCCACTCATCGAGTCATATATGGTAATCGGCATGGGCTGTGTCAGCTGGGTCATGGGATAGTCACCTGTGCAAGTTGGGTAAAAAAGACAATCGGTTATCATACCGAAATTTTGTTAAAAGTGCTATGATTTGGCATATTTCACACTTTAAGGTCTCTACAATGGGCAATCGATTATCAAAGATTTACACCCGAACGGGCGATGACGGCACCACTGGCATGGCGGATGGTTCACGGGTGTCTAAGGCAGACTTACGCTTTGACGCCATGGGCAAAATTGACTTATTAAACTCACAAATCGGTTTATTGCGAGGCTATCTTAGTCAAGATAACCATACTCAAAACAGTCAAAACCAACCTAACCATGTTCAACCCAACCACGCCCAATTTGATGCTAAGCTAAGCCGCTTGCAGCACCAGCTTTTTAATCTAGGCGGTGAACTTGCCATGCCCGAATACCGCGGGATTTTGGCAGAGTACGTGATAGAACTTGAAAATCAAATTGATGAGTGGAACAGCCATTTACCACCCCTCAAAGATTTTATCTTGCCTGCAGGTACCATTGTGACCAGCCAAGTGCATATCGCTCGTTGCTATTGCCGAGATGCTGAGCGCCTACTCGTGGCATTAAATTCGCGGGATGATAATGTCTCACCACTCAGTCTACAGTTTATCAATCGTCTGTCCGATTGGCTGTTTGTATTGGCGCGCGTCGTTGCTCGATTGGATGCCGGTCAAGAAGTGCTTTGGGATAAAACCACCCTGTCATAACCCTATCAAGATACTTTAAAAACGCTGTCCATTAAAAAAACTATACTTTAAAAAGCGATGCTGCAATTTAGCCAACTGTCCTACCAAATCGACAATCGAACACTCATCAATCATGTTTCAGCTGAAATCCATGACCACGATTTTATTGTCATCACAGGACAGTCTGGCAGTGGCAAATCGTTACTGCTAAAACTGCTAGCAAGCCTCTTACCTATGTCAGCAGGTCACCTCACCTTAAACGGCAAAAATTTGACCGATTTGACGCCGGCTATTTGGCGCTCACAGGTTGCCTATATTGCGCAACTAAGTGAGATGATTGAGGGCAGCGTCTTAGACAACTTGAGCCTGCCCTTTAGCTTTGCACTTTATAAAGACAAAAAACTCGATGTATCTTGGCACGAGCAGCAGCTAGTTTACCTTGGCAAATCACCCCAGTTTTTACAGCAAGATAGCCGCAGCTTATCGGGTGGCGAAAAACAGCTTGTCAATTTATTACGCACGCTACAGTTGCACCCGACCATTTTATTACTCGATGAGCCTACCGCCTCCCTTGATACCACCACCACCCACCAAGTCGAAACATTGATTAACCACTGGTATCAATCCACCCCCAATGCCAGCGTCGTGTGGATCAGCCATGAGCCGACCCAAATTCAGCGCTTATTGGCGATTGGCACTAGCCACTGGACGATGGCTGATGGTCAATTGAGCAATCACAAGTTAACGGTGGATAGCAAAGTACGCGCATCCGTAGCACAAGGCAATCAGCTATGATGATGTTAGCCATCACCATGCCACCTATCTCCTACCTACAAGTGGCGCTGGCAAGCCTGGCATTATTACTGGTGATGGCAATCAGTGTTTGGTTAAAATTGGGTATCGTCAAATCCCTGCTCATTGCAAGTTTTCGCACGGTGGTTCAACTAAGTCTCATTGGACTGGTACTTGCGTGGATTTTTGCCAGAGAGCAATGGTATGAAGTGTTGGCAATTTTGACTTTTATGTCGATTATCGCTAGTATCGCTGCCAAAAATCGGGTTAAAAAGCCTTATCAAGGTTTATTTTGGGATACAGCATTGGCGGTGTTTGTCAGTAGTTGGGTGGTGGCTATATTTGGTGGTGGGTGGGTGCTGTCAGACAACGCTGCTACGTGGTTTCGTCCGCAAGTGATGATACCGTTATTGGGGCTGATTTTAGGTAATTCATTGACCGCTGTCTCACTCTCTATGAACCAACTTGTCAGCAGTTTTCATCGCGAACAAAGTATGATTAATACCTATTTGGCATTGTCCGCCACGCCTTGGGAAACCGCAAAACCCTATGTCATTGCTGCCATTCAAAATGGCATCACACCGACGATTAACAGCATGATGGTGGTGGGGTTAGTGAGCTTGCCGGGTATGATGACAGGACAAATTTTGGCAGGCGCGGACCCGCACCAGGCCGTGCTTTATCAAATTATAACCCTGTTTTTAATTGCCACCAGCAGTACCTTAGGGTGTACAATAGCGACTTTGCTGATTTTTCGACGGTTTTTTAACCCGCAATGGCAGTTTGTCATTCCACCTTCTGCCAAGACTTCTCATTAACCGTTGATTGGCTATCTTTCACTTATTTACTATAAATTCTAATGACCCTGCAAAATTTCTTATTTTTTTTAATCAGTACTTGCCTTATCTCAGCAGCGCCTGGCTCTAATATGCTGTTAGCGTTCCAATTTGGTGTCAATTATGGCATCAAAAAAACCCTGTGGACGTTAGCAGGGCTGAGCATGGGTTTATTTATATTATTGACAACGTCACTGTTAGGGCTAGGGCTTATCAGTACCAACGCGCCTTTTTTGCTGACCATTATCAAAGTCGTGGGTGCGCTGTATTTAGCCTATCTTGGCATAAAATCTTGGCGCCAAGCTGACAGCGAATTGCACAGTGACCAGTTACAGGTGATACCGACCCCCGCGCAACTGTTTAAAACAGGGGTTTGGGTATCGTTGTCCAACCCCAAGGCGATTTTGTTTTTTGCCGCATTTTTCCCCAAATTTATCAATTTTTCCGCGCCCTTATTGCCGCAATACCTCATGCTCACGGTGGGTTTTTTTATGATTGAGATAACGTGGCAGCTGGTTTATACGATGAGTGGCAAAAAACTGTCGGATTGGCTGCAATTGGGCAATCGCTTGATGTGGCTTAATCGATTATGTGGCTTGATATTTATCATCATTGCCATGGCGCTTATTACTGAGATTTTTTGGCATTAGCGGTTCAAAAAAATAGCGACGGGCGATATCGACAATCAATTTGAGCGCTATGAGGGTGAGTAGATACGGCAGGATTTTTTCTAGCCAGTCTAAACGGATTTTATGGCGCAGTCGGGTACCAAGCCATGAGCCTACGGTTGCCATGATGACCATCATCACTAGCAATTGCCAATAATCGGCAAACACAAATCCCATCGCCACATAAACTATCAATTTAGCGGTATGCACCACCGTCATCATCAAGGCGCCCGTGGTAACGACGACATTGTTATCATCATAGTACTTATTGAGCATGGCGATATTGAGCGGACCCGGTGTGCCAACAAACACGCCCAAGCCCGTTTGTGCAAATCCGACCAAAAAGAAACTTTCAAAACGGCGAATCACGCGGTTAAAAGCGCTTGACCAAGTTATTAGTAAGATATAAATGCCGATAAATAACGGAATAAGCTCTAAATGGATAAAGCGTACTAACACGCCAAATACCAACAGTCCCGTCAATGAGCCCGCCAAAAATTGCCAAAAATAGGTAAAGTCTAAGGCATCGCGACCAAACCAAGCGCGCGTGGCATTACTGACCAGTTGGGTCACGCCATGCACTGGCACAATCGCTGCTGCAGGCACAAAAAATGGCATCAGTCCAATGAGTATCATGCCGCCGCCCACGCCTGTGATGGCAGTTAAAGCAGAGGTTAATAAATTGGCTAAGGCGAGTAAGCTATCATTCAGCATTTTTTACCCTAAAATAAAAAACCCGACATCACATCGGGTTTTTTGATGAATAAGGGTTAGGCATCGTATGGGTCGCGTAGCACGATGGTTTCGGCACGATCAGGACCTGTTGAGATAATATCAACGGGACACTCGATAAGCTGCTCAATGCGTTTGATATAAGCTTTGGCATTTTCAGGTAGCTTGTCATACTCTGTCACACCCACAGTGCTCGTTTTCCAGCCTGGCAATGTTTCGTAGATGGGTTTGACATTCTCGTAAAACTCCGCATCGCTAGAGCCGCAAACTTCACCACTTGGCAACTCATAACCCGTGCAGATATTGAGGTGTTCAAGGTCATCTAACACATCAAGCTTGGTCAAGCAGATACCAGATAATGAGTTTAGTACCACAGCACGGCGTAGAATCGCTGCATCAAACCAACCACAACGACGGGCGCGGCCCGTGGTAGCACCAAATTCTTGACCCACAGTACCGATGTGCTCACCGATATCATCAAATAGCTCAGTTGGGAAGGGACCCGCCCCCACGCGTGTGGTGTAAGCTTTGGTGATACCCAATACGTAGTCAAAGTACAAGGGTCCAAGACCGGTGCCCGTCGCCACGCCGCCAGCGGTGGTATTTGAGCTGGTAACGAAGGGATAAGTGCCGTGGTCAACGTCAAGCAACGTACCTTGCGCACCTTCAAACATTAAGTTTTTGCCTTCTTTGCATAGCTTGTCAAGCTCGCCCGTCACATCAGCCACCAAGTCTTTTAGCGCATCACGCCATTCTTCTGCCAACTTTAAGGTCGCATCAAAATCAACTGCGTCCACCCCATAATATTGGGTCAAGGCAAAGTTATGAAACTCAAGGTTGGTTTTTAGTTTATCGGCGAAGCCAGCCCGCAACAAGTCAGCAAAACGCAACGCACGGCGCGCTACTTTATCTTCGTAGGCAGGGCCGATACCACGCCCGGTCGTGCCAATTTTGTTGTTACCACGTTTGACTTCACGGGCTTGGTCAAGCGCTACATGCTGTGGCATGATCAGTGGGCAGTTGGGTGAAATACGAAGTCGCTCACGCACAGGCACGCCTGCTTCAACCAGTGATTGCATTTCTTTTAGTAGCGCGTCTGGGGCTAGCACCACGCCATTACCGATGTAGCAAGTAACCCCTTCACGTAGAATACCCGATGGAATCAAATGTAATACGGTTTTTTTACCGCCAACGACTAAAGTGTGACCGGCATTATGACCGCCTTGATAGCGCGCCACAGCACTGGCTTTTTCAGTCAATAAGTCAACGATTTTGCCTTTACCCTCATCGCCCCACTGGCTACCAAGGACAACGACGTTTTTTCCCGTATGTTTCATGATAAGTCACCTTTTATCAAAGTAATTGCTAAAAACAAGTTTACAACAGCTTAAAAATTAATTTTCTGCCAAATGCTCTAAGTACCAAACCCCATTCGCTACTTGCAAGCGATGGGTGGTTTGCTCAGGTTCATCGGTTTCATCCAGCGCAATCATCACCCGATGCCCTTCTTGGCGTAGTGAGTCAATCGCTTGTTTGAGCGCTGGCGCATCAGGATGATTGGGTACATGTAAAATAGTTTGTACATGGCTATAAGGCACCACGGTAAAAGGCTGCTCATGTACTTGGATATGATTTTGCCAACGGTTTAGCTCGCAGCTAAAGCCAACGCCGGAACGCACGGCATCGGTATTATCAACTTCATGATGAAAATGATTGCTAAAACGACCACCACGAATCAGCGGCAATGACTCATCTGCCACGTACACATTAAAGACAACGCCTGTATGATAGTGATATCCCAATCCTGTGACATCGACACTGACATTGGCATCCCAGTGCTCTTCAAGATAGCTCACCAAATAAGTCAAATCAGACAAGGCTTTGGCAATGATAGCATCGTGTTTGGCTTGACTTGAGAGTCGTTCGCTCAGTTTTTGCAAGTCATTACCTGCCTCGCCAAGCACATAAAAATCGTTGGCAAGCTCGCCAAACTGGCTCATTTTACTGGTCAAAAGTTTCAGCTCGGGTAACGCTTTATTAGCATAGAGCTCAATTAGTTTTTCTTGCAGATGCGTAGGTACACTGGCAAGCTGGCAAAGCTGCTGAAAAATCGCCACATGACCGATATCAATATGTGAGCGTGCAATCACATCCGTGCTATCTAACAAGGTAAATAACACATCTAATAGCTCCACTTCACTGGCTAGTGAGTCGGTACCAAAAATTTCAGCCCCCAACTGTAGCGGGGTACGCGAACCAAATAAGCCTTTTGGCATGGTATAGATTACATGCCCGGCATAACAATAGCGGGAAATTGATTTTGATGGGTGACTAGTGTCTTGATTATTGTGTAGACGCGCATCAATCCGCGCAATTTGTGGGGTGATATCTGCGCGTACCCCCATGAGCCGACCGGTTAGCTGATCAATGATTTTAAAAGTTTGTAATTTAACATCTTCAGACGCATAGCCGAGCAAGCTTTCGGTATATTCAATCATAGGCGGGCTAATAAATTCATAGCCATGGCTGATTAAAATACGGGTCAATTGATAACGCAGGGTTTCTTGCTTTACCGCTTCGGTTGATAGTAAATCGACAACCCCATCGGGTAATAGCCAAGTATTTTTTGTATTAAGATAAAAAGCAGACTGATTTGCCACATTTGTGGAATTTGATGCTAAATTTGACACAATAAATCCTAAGGATGATTAAATGATATATCACTAGACATGACAACAAGCGGCCATATGAAAACATAGACCATGAATTACCATGTAAAATCATAGAATAATCGATGAGAAGGGCACTTACAAAAATAAAATAAGCTAAGAATAAAATAAGGGCACTTTTCCTTTTCATTGTATCATAGCTTCACTGGGCTTAGGCATTTTTTTATTGCCCAATTTTTTATGCTAAACTGCTATAAAATTTATTTATTGAAACTTACAGCCATGCAATCATTATAGGGAAATCCAATTTACCCATGAAACTCTTTGTCTCAACCACCTCCCCTTTCGCCCGTCTCGTGATGGTCGCCTGTTTACGCCAGCAAATCGATGCCGAGCTTATATTTGTCATGCCTTGGGAAAACCCACAAGAATTATTAGCGGTCAACCCTTTTAGCCAAGTACCTGCCCTGCTCACCGATAATCAATTACTCATCACCGAAAGCAGTGTGATTTTGGCGCATCTGATGCCACAAATTTTTGCTGATGAAAAATCTGCCGCTTTAACGAGCCTGAGCCTCGGCATTATCAACCAAACTGTTCGCGCCTTTGCCACCGAGCGCTTTCAGCCATCAAGCGCTACCCCTCATCCATTTATTGAGCGCTCAACCAGTCTATTGTCGAATTTACTCCCCAATGCACCACAGCTCGATGCACAAAGCGATGCGTTAAGCCAAATCTTCTTTGGCATTGCCTTAGGGTATTTAAAATTACGTTTGGCTGAGGTGTTTGACAAGGCAGTAAGTGAGGCCAATAAATCAGCACTCGAGCAATTTTATCAGCGAGATTTTATGCAAAAAACTCAAAGCACTGCTTTAGAAAAACTACCAACATCTATCTCTCAACTTTAGCCAATCATCCATCTAGCCCAATCAAAACATTAAAAGAGCTCACTATGTCCTATCATCCAAAAGCTGAATTAAACCAAACCAATGTACTGGGTACCGCACTAGCGAGTTGCTGTTTTGACCCGTTAACAGGTTATTATCGAAATGGTTTTTGTCATACCGGCGCTGGTGACGTCGGCTTACACACGGTTTGCGCCAAAATGACCCGAGAATTCTTGGAATTTTCTGTTGCCAAGGGCAATGATTTGGTGACCCCTTTACCCGAATTTGGTTTTCCAGGGCTGCAGCCCAATGATTTTTGGTGCGTGTGCGCCCTGCGCTGGGTGGAAGCATTGGATGCAGGGGTTGCGCCGCCGCTAAAGCTTGCCGCATGCCATGAGAGTCTCTTAGAGTTAGTAGATATAGAGACACTGCAGCAGTATGCTATTTAAGGCGATAGTGAAATAATGACCGTTGCTAAGCCTATGGTTAACGAGATTAAGCTAGGTTTTAGCGGTCTTGTCACGTATAATTATCTTGAGATTGTCATTTTTCACTGTTATCATTATCCATCTAATTTTAGCCGTATGATTGCATTGTCAATGCATGACTTCTTTTTTTATTCGTTTAAAAATCACTGAGAGTTACAAAATAGCAAGAACACACAGGCGCATTTGCCTACTTTGATGTTTACTTGCTGTTTTGTGGTTGCTACCTTTTAAGTACTTTGATAACGACTGGACACATTTATTCGATCTGATACAACTCTTTCAAATCGTGATAGCGAGGTTTTTGGTTATGACGCCACCCCACCAAAACAAAAATTTATCTGAACGCAGCGACGATTTATTAGAGCACCCCACTCAGACGACCCAGCACGTCACGCTGCCGTTAGCCTCAACACTTAATCCGCCACATGATATGTCGACGGATTCTTTTACCCTTGCCAATGCGGATGTCATGTATGATGAAATCACTGATGAAGAACTCGATTTGCACGGTGATGATAGTTATATCTATGGCGAAGATTATGACGATGACAGCACTGTCGAAGTCTATGCACCGACCGATGTACCACCCCCTGAGTACAACCCTGAAGCTGAAATCACCGAAGATCGCTTTAAAGGGAAAAATGAGATTGCCAACTGCTTCGCCTACTCTCGTAAATCTGGGGAAAAAATCGGCGAGATTGAACTTGATGATGTGCGCCGCGAATTATCCAACAACAACGTATTTGTTTGGGTAGGACTGCATGACCCAAGTATCGAAACCATTCGAGAAGTTCAAGAGGCATTTGACTTGCACGAACTTGCCATTGAAGATGCTTTTGCTGAACATCAACGCGCCAAAGTTGAAAGCTATGGTAATGATAGCGTGTTCGTGGTGGTACGAACCGCCAAATTGACCGAAAACACCATTCGTTATGGCACTACGGCTATCTTTATGGGCAAGCAATATATCATCACTATTCGTCAAGGTGCCTCTCATAGCTACCAAAGTGTGCGAGATTTTTGTCATCGCCGACCAGAAAAATTGCGCCTTGGACCCATCTTTGTGCTGCACGCCATCTTAGACTTTATCGTCGACAACTATTTACCTATTACTGAAAAATTAGGACGTTATTTGCGCGAGCAAGAACGGGAAATTTTCTCCGAAAACTTTAACAAGCATACACTGCGCAATTTGTATGAATTAAAATCACAGCTCGTACATATGCGTGCTGTCATCTTACCCGTACAAGATATCTGTAATTTTTTTATCAATCATAAAAAGACTGATTTGATTCCAAGTTTCCCTAGCCAAGCCAAACCGTATTTTCGCGACGTCAATGACCATCTACTGCGTGCGCTCGATGCGGTCAATGGACTCAACGAAATGCTCAGTGTTGCCATGGATACTTACATGGCAGTGGTAAATACGGGTCAGAATGATGTGGTACGAAAACTTGCCGCTTGGGCAGGTATCCTCGCGGTTCCGACCGCGGTCGCAGGGATTTATGGGATGAACTTTGAAAATATGCCTGAACTAAAAATGCATTATGCCTACTATGTCTTATTAGCCGTTATTTTGACCATTTGTTTCACGCTTTACTATCGCTTTAAAAAGGCAGGTTGGTTATAAATTTTATCTTTAATTATAAAAGCTTAACAGATGATGCTGTTAGGTTTTTTTATTATTGGTTTATAAATTTATCAATTAAACACTATTCTCTAAACAGTAATTAAATTAAACAGCTCATCAATTTCTTCTTTCAAATGGTACATTTCGGTGTCATTCCATTTTTTGGATAAATGGCTGATGGGCAAAATCACACAGTGTAAATCGCGATAAGTAATGGCGTTAAATGTATTTCTCACAAGAGTTTTATTGGCTTCTCGCTCAAAATATTTAATGACATCCATATTTTGGGTAATGATTAAAACAGGTTTGAGAATACCATATAGCCAATCAAATAGATGCGTACGTTTATGCTGGGGGCTTAGTAAAGTCTTCTTAGGGGTGATAACACTATAAAGATAAGTTTCAATCACAGGATGATTTGAGATTTCATCAATCAAATTTTGCTGAAATATATGGTTGCGATTCCACTGTAAATCATCATTGTAGCTAGCGATGTCATAATGCTCAGCAAACGATTCACGATCAAACCCTATATCATCATGCCAAATACTTGCATCAAACACGTCTAAATTAACTTCGCGCGCTGGATTGTAGCCGACCATCATAATTTTGCAATTAAGGGGGGACCCTGAACAGATAAAGGGACGTACTTTCACATTGTCTAGTTGCTGCTCGCTAAGCAGCTGCTGCATCTCTGTACGGAATTTTTTTAAATCCATTTTCACGATTTATTTCCAAAAAATTTACTATCAATAAAATCCCATAATTTTTATTATATTACCTAGTCGCTATACAACAATCAATATACTTTTAGCGATAATTAAGTCAGTGCTTAGCCAGTAAATAGCAAATAAAAAAACCTCAAAAAGCATGAGGTTTTTTTATATTTATCGCCTATATATTTATCGCTTAGTAGCTGATGATAGCGGCAATTACAATTTGCTAGTTAGTTCTGGCAAGACTGTAAAAATATCACCTTCTAGGAAATAATCAGCCACTTGAGAGATTGGTGCTTCTGGGTCATTGTTGATGGCAACGATAACTTTTGAATCTTTCATACCTGCCAAATGCTGAATGGCACCTGAGATACCTGCGGCAATGTATAGGTTTGGCGCGACAATTTTACCTGTTTGACCCACTTGTAGGTCGTTTGGCACATAACCTGCATCAACTGCGGCACGTGATGCACCCATCGCAGCGCCTAGTTTATCAGCGAGTGGCTCAATATATTTGGTGAAGTTTTCACCGCTGCCTAATGCACGACCACCCGATACAACAATTTCTGCAGCAGTTAATTCTGGACGATCAGATTTTGCCAACTCTTCACCGACAAATTTTGATTTACCTGCATCTGCATCTTCACCTACGCTTACTTGTTCTATGCTGGCTGCGCCGCCTTCTGCTGGCGCTGCATCAAATGCGGTGGTACGAACTGTGATAATTTTTTTGCTTTCAGTATCTTTAACGGTTGCAATAGCATTGCCTGCGTAGATTGGACGCTCAAATGTCTCTGCATCAATCACAGCGGTCACATCAGTTAGCATATTTACGTCTAACAAAGCGGCAACGCGTGGTAAGAAGTTTTTACCCGTTGTTGTTGCTGGTGCAACGATATGGCTATAATCACCTGCCAGCGATACCACGAGTTTAGCAACGTTTTCAGCCAGCTGGTGTTCAAAAGCAGCGTTATTTGCGCAAAGCACCTTTGAAACACCCGCTACTTTAGCGGCTTGTTCTGCCACGGCTTCACAGCCAAGACCTGCAACTAATACAACGATATCGCCACCGATTTTGCTTGCTGCCGTTACGGTGTTGAGGGTTGCTTTTTTCAGCTCTTTATTATCATGTTCTGCATATACTAAAATTGCCATGAGATTTTCCTTAATATTTGATAATCGCTATCGTTAAATGACGAATTAAATTGAAGGTAGTTAAATGATTAGATAACTTTAGCTTCGTTTCTTAATTTATCGACTAACTCGTCAACCGATTTAACTTTAACACCCGCTTTACGTTCTGCAGGTGGCGTCACTTTTACGATTTGAATGTTACTAGCGGTAGAAACACCATAATCTTCTGGTTTTTTCTCTTCTAATGGTTTTTTCTTCGCTTTCATGATGTTAGGCAGTTTGGCATAACGTGGTTCATTTAACCGTAAATCAGTGGTGATAACCGCGGGTAATGATAGCTGAACGGTTTGTAAGCCGCCATCGACTTCACGTGTTACGGTGACACTGCTACCGTCGACTTTTATTTGTGATGCAAAGGTTGCTTGACCCACATCCATCAATGCCGCTAGCATTTGACCTGTTTGGTTGTTGTCATCATCAATCGCTTGTTTGCCTAGTAAAATGATGTCAGCAGCTTCAGCTTGTGCAATCGCTTTTAAAATTTTTGCGACTTGTAGGGGACGCACAGTGTCGGTAGTTTCAACTAAAATACCACGATCTGCACCCAGTGCCATTGCACCACGGATTTGTTCTTGTGCTTCTTTAGGTCCGATAGATACAACAACAATTTCAGAGACCACGCCCGCTTCTTTTAGGCGTACAGCTTCTTCCACAGCAATCTCATCAAATGGGTTTATAGACATTTTAACATTGGTTAAGTCAACACCAGTGTTGTCCGCTTTTACACGAACTTTTACGTTATAGTCAACTACACGTTTAACAGCAACTAATGCTTTCATACGTTCCTCGTTTGTTATATGAATTAAAAAAGGAGGATAAATCCAAGTATCCCCAGTCATGATAAAATGAACATCCTATTCTTCTTAACTTAAACTAGCTTGGT
>ERZ500990.44-NODE-44-length-44410-cov-7.138135_pt1 | contig 44410 bp, 40 predicted proteins | sample MGYA00248876_ERZ500990 | MGnify/ENA primary metagenome ERZ500990 (study PRJEB25958, sample SAMN03398517) | human skin metagenome | study: EMG produced TPA metagenomics assembly of the Human Skin Microbiome Metagenome (human skin metagenome) data set.
AATGGTTTGGGTCTTTAACACGCCACTTAACAGAGTTAATTTTATTACCTAATTGCAAAAGATTAGCATAATGCTGAGCTTGAGATTTTAATTGAGGTATGATATTCACATAATCCCAATAAATTTCTAATATTTCTTCTTTTGAAATATCTGCCTCTTGCAAATCGATAGCATTTACTGAATACTCCTCAGTAGGGAAATTATTTTTCATCAAGATTTCTCCACGCCACTCACCTTTTGAAACCCTTTTGGTAAGAGTGCTCCGCGTCTATCGCGCACGCCCATAAAGTTGGTAATATCCAAAGACTTTAACGCAACTGTTATACGCTAAACAGTGTTAAATTGTTTAACATACGACTGCATCAACTGATTAATCACCTCATTCATACTCAAGCGTTGGCTTTCGCAGACTTTAGCAAAGTCTTCAACCAAATGCTTATCTGATTCAATAGTTAAGGCTTCCAAGTCGCCCCAATCATCACTGGTATCAATCTCACTATCGGGCATTGCTTTCAACCGAGTGAGCATCGCTTTTTGCTCAGCAGTTAAGGCAGGTGGTCGTTCCCCTTTTTTAAATGTCATACTAACGGTAGCCATAGTATTCTCTCTCTTCTTGTTTGGTTGCTTTGCGGGCAGTAATTATCCTTACAACCTCAGTATCTTTATCATCATAATGGGTCAAATGCCCCACAAAAACAACCACACAACCATCAATCATACCCACAGTACGCCAACGCTGTTCACCATCGACAATTTGATGTCTTTCACTAAAACCCTGTTCATCAAAGAACGCATAAATCGCTAATTCAAAGGATAATCCATGTTTGGTTTGATTACTAGTATTTTTACTAATGTCCCATTCAAAGCGAATATAGTCAAAATCTAATTGTTTATCCATTAGATTTTTTGAACCCCACTCACCTTTTGAAACCCTTTTGGCAAGAGTGCGCCGCGTCGACCGCGTGTACCCATAAAATTGGCAATATCCATCGGTTTGAGCGTCAAGGTGCGTTTACCACTGTCCAATGACAAACTATCCCCTTCGCTAAAGGTAGTGATGGCGACCACACTGTCACCGTCTTTTAAATCAATTAGCTTATTGCCTTTGCCTTTTTTCATCATCGGTAACTCAGTCAATGGGTATACCAGCAAATGCCCTGCCGAGCTGACCACGCCAACTAGCGTATCTTGCTCACTAATTTGGTGGGTTATTAAACTAAAAGCGTCATCAAAATTAATCACATTTTTGCCCGCTTTTTGGTTGGTATCAAGATCAGCAAAGGTGTTGATAAAGCCATAGCCTTGTGAGCTTGCCATGATGAGCTTATTGTCATCTTGTCCCATCAGCACGTTGACAAAACTTGCTCCGCCCGTGGGTTTTAGCAGGCTTGTGAGCGGCTCGCCTTGCCCCCGAGCGGAGGGTAAGGTATGGGCATCGAGGCGATAGCTGCGACCGGTGTTATCCATGAGATAGACTTTTTCATTGGATTTGCCTTGCGCATGGGCAAGATAGGCATCGCCCGAACGGTAATTCATATTGGCGGCATCGACATCGTGACCTTTGGCGGAGCGAATCCAGCCTGATTTTGACACGATGACCGTTACAGGCTCGCTTGGGGCTAGGTCAGTTTCTTTAAGCGCAGTAGCTTCCGTGCGTTCCACAATTGGCGATTGGCGTTTGTCGCCATGCTCTTTCATATCGGCAGTGAGCTCTTCAATCATTAAGCCAGTCAATTTATCTGGGTTGTTCAAGTATGCTTCGATTTGGGCTTTTTCTGCTTCTAGGTCACTTTGTTCACGTTTGAGCTCAATTTCTTCAAGGCGTGCCAATTGACGCAGACGAATGTCCAAAATTGCGTTGGCTTGGATTTCAGTCAAATCATAGCGGGTCATCAATTCTGCTTTTGGGTCGTCTTCCTCACGGATGATACGGATCACTTCATCAATATGCAGATAAGCAATCAGCAAACCTGCCAAGATATGCAGGCGCTGCTCGATTTTATCCAAGCGGTATTGCAGACGGCGCGTGACGGTATCTCGGCGCACAGACAGCCATTCAGTGAGGATGGTAAGCAGTGATTTGACTTGGGGTTTGCCATTGGTGCCAATCATGTTGAGATTAACGCGGTAATTACTCTCAAGGTCGGTACTGGCAAACAAATGGCTCATCATCGGCTCGATATCAACACGGCTTGAGCGCAGCTCAAGCACGATACGGCAAGCGTTTTGGTGGTCGGATTCGTCATGGATGTCTGTTACCCAAGGCAGTTTTTTGGCATTAATTAAATTGGCAATTTGCTCAATGATTTTATTGCCGGAGATTTGATAGGGTAGCGCATCGATGATGACTAAGTTTTTTTCTTTGTCATCGACATGATAAGTAGCGCGCATTTTGTAGCTACCACGACCCGTTGTATATAGCTGTAGCAAATCCTCAGGCGAGGTGATGATTTCTGCTTTGGTCGGCAAATCGGGTGCAGGGATGTACTTTGCCAGCTCTTTTTCCGTCATTGTGGGTTTTTTAAGCAGCGCGATACAGCCTTTGACCACTTCAGACAAGTTATGTGGCGGTATATCGGTTGCCATACCGACCGCAATGCCCGTTGTGCCGTTGAGCAAGATGTTCGGTAGACGGGCAGGCAAGGTGACGGGTTCTTGCAAGGTGCCGTCAAAGTTGTCTTGCCAATCGACAGTGCCTTGACCGAGCTCGTTTAGTAAGGTATTGGCATAAGCAGATAGCTTGGCTTCGGTGTAGCGCATCGCAGCGAAGGATTTTGGGTCGTCGGGCGAGCCGAAGTTGCCTTGACCGCTAATGAGTGGATAACGGTAGCTAAACGGCTGACTCATCAACACCATGGCTTCATAACAGGCGGAGTCGCCATGCGGATGGTATTTACCAATGACGTCACCGATAGTGCGCGCTGATTTTTTGGGTTTGGCAGTATTTTTGAGCCCAAGCTCGCTCATCGCATACACGATACGGCGCTGCACAGGTTTTAACCCGTCGGCAACGTGTGGCAATGCCCGGTCCATGATGACGTACATCGCATAGTTCAGATACGCGTTTTCGGTAAATTCAGCGACTGAGCGAGTGGGGTTGTTCAAATCGTTTGGTTTGGTAATTTTTGCTACAAGGGTATCAGACATAATGGTTACTTAATCAATGACAAAAAATAAAAGAAAGTGCAAAAGAAAGAAAGTTCAAAACAGAGATAAGAAGTATGAGGAAATATCATAAAGCTTGAGAGTAGAAAAACAAGTATTAATCCATGACATGGCAAATTTGCCCAGTTTTACACGTCAAAATGTGTCGCAAAAACGCCTTTTAAAGATAATTGGACACTGTAGCCGCGTTAACGGTCAAATAACCGATAACTATTTCGACGCGAAATCATTTTTATCATCCCATAAGTACAGAGAATAGGCTTGAGAATTGAGTAAATATTTAGTATGTTAATAGTACATTTGGCCGCGATTTTTAATATAATTTTTAGTAGTGGGATGGACCTTTTTATAAAAATTCTTTTAATTATCAATATGCTATTCGCTGATAGACCGCATACCTAAGGAAAAAATTTCTCATGAATGAATCAACCACCTCAGCTCAAACCCCTGACAACAATGCCCAATACAATGCGCCTATCGATACTCCCATCGATACTCCCGTCGATAATATGGAAGCGCAGCCCCATGCGCCAAAGCTTACCGATCATCATGAGAAACCTTGGTTAAAGACTTATGAGCATTACGGCATGAACTATAACATGCAAATGCCCGGTGACGAAGTTAACCTAATGAATGTTTTTGAAAAGAATTTCGAACAATTCAATGGTAGTGATGCCTTTGTGTGCATGGGTAGTAGCATGACCTATCGTCAGCTAGATACTTATAGTCGCCAAATTGCGGCGTATTTGCAGGGATTGGGTCTAAAAAGAGGTGACGCCGTTGCGGTGATGATGCCAAATATCTTGCAATACCCAGTGTGTATGATTGGTATCATCCGCGCAGGTTTTATCTTGGTCAATGTCAATCCATTATATACCGCTCATGAGCTAGAGCATCAGTTAGAAGACTCACAAGCCAAAGCGTTATTTATCGTTGAAAACTTTGCCAAAACCTATCAAGATATCGGCAAAAAAATGGTTGATCATGTCATTGTCTGTTCAATCGGTGATTTGATGGGTACCTTTAAAGGTATGTTAGTCAATACCGTGGTCAAGTATGTCAAAAAAGCCATTCCAGCTTGGCAAATTGACGGGCATGTGACCTTTAAGCGTATTATCAAGCAAGCTTCTGCCAGCCGCTATCAGCGCCCAGAAGGTATCAAAGGCAGTGATATTGCGGTACTACAGTACACTGGCGGCACCACAGGGGTTGCCAAAGGTGCGATGCTTACCCACAGTAACTTGGTATCCAATATGCTACAGTGCCAAGAGTTCGCCAGACAAGTATTCCCCAATCAAATGGTGGGTGAGTACGTCGTCGTTGCCTTACCGCTTTACCATATTTTCTCATTTACCGCCTGTGCGTTACTAGGTATGAACATGGGCTTTACGGGTGTATTGATTCCAAACCCCCGCGACTTGGACAGTTTTGTCAAAGAATTAGCAAAATATAAGCCAGTGTTCTTCCCAGCGGTGAACACATTATTTAATGGCTTGGCGCACCACACCGGTTTTCGCGCATTAGACCACAGCAAATTGCGTTTGTCGCTAGGCGGTGGTATGTCGGTATTGCCTTCAACCGCTGAAGAGTGGAAACGTATTACAGGTACCAATATCCTAGAAGGCTACGGCTTGTCCGAAACCTCACCCGTTGCCACCCTAAACCCCTTGGCACAAGAGCAATTTAGCGCCAAAATTGGTATCCCGATGCCCAACACCGATATCAAACTGCTCGATGACAACGGCAATGAAGTCGCAGCAGGTGAGCGTGGTGAGATTGCAGTTAAAGGTCCACAAGTGATGAAAGGCTACTGGCAGCGTCCTGAAGCCACTACAGAAGTAATGACAGCAGACGGTTATTTCAAAACCGGTGACATCGCTGTCATTGACGAGCAAGGCTATTTCAAAATTGTTGACCGTAAAAAAGACATGATTTTGGTATCAGGATTTAACGTCTATCCAAACGAAGTTGAAGAGGTGCTAGCGGCGCATCCTAAAGTATTAGAAGTCGGGGTGATTGGGGTACCGAGCGAAAAAAGCGGTGAAGTACCAAAAGCGTTTGTGGTACGTAAAGACCCAAGCCTCACCGAGGAAGAGTTGCTGCAATATGCGCGAAGCGAGTTAACGGGTTATAAACGTCCGCGTAAAGTTGAGTTTGTGGATGAATTGCCAAAATCAAACGTTGGCAAAATCCTGCGTAAAGAACTGCGTAAACTTGAAGAAAAAAAATAAGCTAACGCTTGTTACTAAAACCCAGCTTTTCTATATCAGATTAGTTGGGTTTTTTATTGCATCGCGCCCAACTAACCTTATAAAATTGGGGATACCAATAGGCTGTTATGAGCAATACTGAGTTTATGGATGACGCTATTTCACCAATCAATGAGCGCCCGATGCATGAGATGTATGAATGGGAAGAAAATCAGCAACCGTGGCTGATTAGCTACGAGCGCTATAACATTCGTAGTACCATCGATATGCCAGATGAACAAACGTCATTGATTGACATGTTAGAAGCGGGGTTTGCCAAACATGCGCGGCAAGTGGCGTATTACTGCGATGATCAAGAGATTAGTTACGAGCAACTAGATAAACTGAGTCTAAAAGTTACCATTTATCTGCAGCAGTTAGGGCTCAAGGTCGGCGATGCTATTGGCGTGATGTTGCCCAATATTTTGCAATATCCTGTGATTACCCTTGGCGTCATCCGTGCTGGCATGGTGCTGGTGAGTATGAACCCTTCCTACACCAGTCGCGAGCTTGAGCACCAAATGGATGATGCCGATATCAAGGCGTTGTTTATATTAGATAAATTTATTTATACCTATAAAGACATTGCCGATAACCTTAACCGCGATTTACATCATTTAATCATCTGTCGGTTGGGCGATTTAAAAGGTAAGCTCAAAGGTGCATTAATCAATTTGGTATCAGCAACCACCGATTTGCCGCCAAAAGGTAATTGGATTTATTTTAGTCAGTTATTAGCGGGCGCTAGCAAGGCTTATCAACGCCCCAATCTCACGTTATCGAATATCGTATTAATTCAATATACCGGTGGCACCACAGGGACGGCAAAAGGCGCGATGCTCAGTCATGGCAATGTGATTGCCAATTTGCTGCAAATCGATGCGTTGATTCGCAGCGCGTACGATGAAGAAGGGCAAGAAGATATTATTTTGGCATCGTTGCCGCTGTATCATGTATTTTCATTCACCATTTGCTGTGTTTTTATTTTGTATCGTGGGTTTGCATCAAGGCTCGTGCCCAATCCACGTGATATCAATGAACTGGTCAATACGCTAAGGCGTACACCGCCGCATTTTATTTTGGGGGTTAATACGCTATTTAGCGCCTTGATACAGCATCCCGAATTTCGAAGGCTCGATTTTTCCCAACTCAAAGCCACCATTGGCGGCGGCATGGCAATCCTACCCAGTGTTGCCAAAAAATGGCACACCATCACAGGGTTACCGATTATCGAAGGATATGGGCTCTCAGAAACCGCACCTGTAATTACCTTTAATCCGTTAACTATCGCAGAATTTACCAACAAAGTCGGGCTGCCAACCCCTGCCACTGACATCATCTTATTGGATAATAACGACCAACCTGTGCGCATTGGCGAACGCGGAGAAATCGCCGTCAAAGGCCCGCAAGTGATGGTAGGGTATCGCAATCTACCTGTCGAGACTGCTAATGCGTTTACCGCGACAGGCTATTTGCGCACGGGCGATATTGGCATCATTGATGAGCGCGGTTTTATCAAAATCGTTGACCGTAAAAAAGACATGATTGTGGTGTCAGGGTTTAATGTTTACCCAAATGAGATTGAGTCGGTGATGCTCGAGCATGCCGATGTACTCGAGTGCGTGGCAATTGGCGTACCAAGCGCGACGCGCGGTGAAGAGCCCAAAATATTTGTGGTCAGAAAACACAACCGCGTCACCGCTGAGCAGCTACTGGCGTTTGGTAAACAGCACTTAAGTGGTTATAAACGCCCACGCTATGTCGAGTTTGTCGATAGTTTGCCCAAGTCCAATGTTGGTAAAATTTTACGTAAAGAGCTGCGTAAGCGTGAAGGGCTTGAATAGCAACCTGCCAGGTTGCCGACGGAATTGTCTTGCTAAAACTGGGTTGGCAAGGTAGCATAAAACCACTGTAATTTTTGCCCATTGCTTAAAAACTATCTACCAAACCGTCAAGGCGGTCTTTTAGGGAATCTTATGCGTATCGATAATCGTGAAAACAACCAACTTCGCCCAATTAGTTTTGTGCGTAACTTTACCAAACATGCCGAAGGCGCCGTGCTGGTCAGCTATGGTGATACCAAAGTGCTATGTACCGCCAGTATTGAAACCCAAGTACCGCGCTGGCTCAAAGGCACAGGTAAAGGCTGGATTACCGCTGAATACGGTATGTTGCCACGCGCGACCCACGAGCGTACCCAACGCGAAGCCGCCAAAGGTAAGCAATCAGGTCGTACCCAAGAGATTCAGCGGTTGATTGGTCGTAGCTTACGGGCGATGGTAGATCTTGAAAAGCTTGGGGAAAATACCATCCATATCGACTGTGACGTACTGCAAGCCGATGGCGGCACCCGTACTGCCAGTATCACCGGTGCGGCTGTGGCATTGGTCGATGCGTTAGAAAAACTGCAAGCCGCCAAAAAACTCAAAGCCGATCCTTTGGTAGGCTTGGTGGCAGCGGTCTCTGTGGGTATAAAAAACGGTGAAGTGCTGTTGGATTTGAACTATAGCGAAGACTCAAGCTGTGACACAGATCTTAACGTCGTGATGACGCAAAAAGGCGAGTTTATCGAGATTCAAGGCACTGCCGAAGAAAAACCGTTTACCCGTGCGCAAGTGGATGAAATGCTAGCGATTGCCGAAGAAGGTATCAAACAGCTGATTGCCGAACAACAAGCAGTGCTAGGTTGGTAAAATAGCCTAACAAAACAAGCTGGGCTAGTAAGGGCGTAGGCGCTACGCCCTTGAAATCGTTATAGAGATGATTATGTTAAAAGTCACCGAGACAGGCGTTACCATTGGTTTGCAAAGTCAAGCGGCGACACCCACCATATTGACCCAAATACTGTGGATGGGTATCGCCATTGCGGTAGTAGGGCTATTGATGGCATTTAAAATGCTCTCAGTTGCCATCGGCTCGCTGATGATTTTACTAGCCATCATCGCAAGTGTTGTGTGGCAAGCATTCAACCGAAAAAAACAGGTGCCTACTTTAACAGGGGGTGAACTGCGACTGACCCAACAAGGTTTTAGCCATCACCAAGGTGCTAACGTCACAAGCTATCAATTATTGCCTAGCGATAGCGTTGAGCCTACCACTGATGGCATGACCATCTACAATGCTGACGGTCTAACCTTGTATCACATCACAGGTTTTCATGACCCTAAACATATCAAAATCGCCCAAGCGGTCATACAAGGTAAGCCCATCAAAACCCAAGGCAAAGCAATCAAATTACAAAGCACTTAATCAAAAAACCACACCCTATCTCACACAGTGGTTAGGCACAGTGGTTAGGCTTAGTTACCAAATCATAATAATTTTTTTGCCAATACTTGTTAAAATCCTTAGAGATGATTAATCCACACTCTGATAATAACATTCATTATTTAATTCATATAAAAACACGGAAGGAAAGGACGATGTCGACTGCACTAAAATTTGCCACCCCATTAATCGTTGCGATGGCGTTGGTGGGCTGTAATAAAAAAACAGAAACCACAACCACAACTACCGCTTCAGCGCCTGCTACCACAGTTACCGCTAGCGCGAATGGTGCAACGGCAACCGCTACGGTAAGTACCACAACAACCTCGACCACGGCAGTTGACCCTAACATGACGCCAGAAGACCATAAAAAAGCGCGTGAAAGAATCATGAAAGAGTGGAAAAAAACCAGCCAAACCATTGGTGCCATGGTCAAAGATCCAAGCAAATTTGATGCCGCGCAAGTCAAAGCCGCCGCCGAGAAACTTAACCAAAACCCTTGGGTACATTATCCAGAGACCGCCAAAGGCGGTGAAGCAAAAGATGAAATTTGGCGCGATGCGGCAGGGTTCCAACAGCACATTGATAAATTTAAAGCTGCTGCCAGTGCCCTCAATGCCGCCGCTGCGACTGCAACCAGTGTTGATGACATCAAAACCCAATTTGCCGATTTGAGCGCTAGCTGTAAATCCTGTCATGACAAATATAAACAAGATTAATTTTTTATCCCCCATAAAAAAGGCAGTGTTCAATGACTGCCTTTTTTATTGGCCTAGTTAACTTGGATAAAAATTAACTTTGATAAAATTGTGAGAGATATCAAACGCGGTCAATGGTAGCGGGCGTAGTTTGGTTAACTGGCTTAGCAACACTTTGGCATCGGTTGACAGTTTTTGCCCCGTTTGCCAAAACTTCAGCGCTTGGGCTTGTACATCGGCTTCAAAAGTGCTCTGACTGGTATCAAAATCAGCAAACAAATTATCTTTAGACACGCTAAAGGGTTTGTTGCAGGCCAGCGTTAATAAACATTCAATCGCCTGCGGCAGGATTTCCACTTGTTCAAACTGTTGCTGCTGCTGCTCATTACGTCCATCGGGCGCATACCAGTAGCCAAAGTCATTGAGCAATCGGCGTTTTTGACCTGCCATACACCAATGGCTAATTTCATGCAAGGCACTGGCAAAAAAGCCATGCGCAAACACAATTTTGGCAGGCTCAGTATCGGTCGCGGCAAAATATTCAGGCTCATGCTCGCCTTTGACCAAAATCGTATCACGATGGCAAAACCACAGTTTGAACCAACCCATTAGCCATTGGACTTGTAATGCTTCTACCGATACCCATTGATAGTCAGTCAAAGGGCGATTTTTTGTCTTTGATACATTGGCGAGTGCGGGCACAAAATTAACCCTTAATGCTAAATGCGCGCTTTGTTGGTCAATCATAGCTGTGTCAACATCACTGGCTAACACAGGCGCCACCGCGAATTGACTGACAAAAGGCAGCGTCATAAAGGGAAAAATAGCAAGGGCTCGTGGTGATATTTGTGCAGATAGTGGCGATAGGTGTGTGGACATAGCAAAAGTCGGGTTGATAAAAATGGCTATTATACAATTTAACAGCCTGCATCGACTAGGAAATCATGCCTACAACATGCTACCATGCAATGGACGTCAGTATGCTTTATACTACAGCGTAAAATAACTAACAGGAGCGGTGAAATGACGCTACATTCTTCATCAAACTCTTCATCAAACGTGCCAGCACAATCATCGAAAGATGTACCGACAACTGCCCCATCCAAAACCGCCAATAACACCACCAGTGAGATTGGCTCTAGTGCCAGCTTGGTCAAGTTTATTGATTTGGCACGTTGGGAGCATAACAATGACAACCATTATCACTGGGAAGGCAAGGTGAGTCTCAAGGATTTGCCACGTATCTATGCCTTGGGTGATGAACATCATGACAACGATCAGCCACTGGATGTGATGTTAGATATTCAGAAAAAAGGGGACGTGGTATTTTGGCAACTACACACCACGGGCGTGCTTTGGCAAACCTGCCAGCGCTGCCTAGACCCCGTCGCAGTAAGTCTGGATGTCGATAGTGAGCTTGCGCTACTTGAAGATGAAAATCACGTCGCATTGCTTGATGAAGGCACAGAAATCATCCTAATTGATGAGCTAACGGGTGACAATAAACTGTGGCTATTACCGATGATTGAAGATGAATTATTGGTGGATTTGCCATTAGCGCCCAAGCATGATGACTGCGAAATGGCAGTCACTGAGGTAGGCGAGTTGCCAGAGGCAGTGGCAGAAAAAGAAAATCCGTTTGCGGTACTGGCAAGCCTAAAAAGTTAATAACAACCACGCCATTATATACGCCGTCATACACGTAGTAACAAAAACTTGCCACTAAATGTCGGTTAAGGCTTTGCTAAATGGGTTTTTTTACGTATAATATGGCGTTTATAAATTTATCTGATTGTCTGTTCCAATAGTTTGCCTTATATCCATGCCAAATATCGATATCAAGTTGTTTGCATGATGATGTAATGAGGTTAAGGGAACGATGTTTTAATAGCGAGAAGCACAGGAGCTAACCTCATGGCTGTTCAACAAAACCGTAAAAGCCGTTCACGCCGTGATATGCGTCGTTCACACGACCGCATCACAATCAATGCTGTTGCTGTAGATGCAACCACTGGTGAAAAACACATCCGTCACCATGCGACCAAAGACGGTTTTTACCGTGGTCGTCAATTATTCAAAGTAGCAGCAGTTGCTGAATAATTAACGCAAAATGTAGGGCTTTGACATAGCTTAGTATGCATTGGCTAAGCACCAAAAAGGCTGATGAATTATCATCAGCCTTTTTTTATTTGTTTTTTATGTAAAAATACCCCAAAGAAAAAGCTAGAATTTTTTTTTCAATATGCCATAATAATCAGAGTACAATTGTACACATAAATTTGCTGGCTTACTTTTGCTTGCTGGCTTGATAGTAAGTTATATTATTGCCAGCCAAGTTTGATAAGCCTATAACGTCAATCCAAGCTACTGACGCCATTTTGATTTTGCTGATAACTTTTGGTAAAGTAATCGACCAAAAAATCGCCCCAGCAAATTTTTTTGACCATGTTTTTTAGCGCTCTAGTAGACGCAATACAACAGAAGCAGTACAAATAAAGCAGTACAATATAATAAGTTAGGACATTATGGATAACCCAATGCAAAGCCAAGCCAGCGCAAATCAACCAGCAGCTTCATCCCAACACAATGCTGCCTCTATGAAATATGCTGTGATTTTTCCAGGACAAGGCTCGCAGAGTGTGGGCATGCTAAACGATTGGGCAGCCCAGTATCCTACTGTCAAAGCAACGTTTGATGAAGCCTCAACAGCCCTTGGGTTTGACTTGTGGGCGATATGCCAAGGGGCGTCAGGTGCCGCGTCTTTGGATGATACCGCGTATACCCAACCTGCACTATTGACCGCTAGTATGGCGATTTGGCGGGTGCTGCGCGATGCGCTTGATTTACAGCCGGCATATGTTGCCGGGCATTCACTGGGTGAGTACAGTGCGCTGTGTGCCGCTGGGGTGTTGAGCTTGGCAGATGCGGTAAAGCTGGTGCATCAACGCGGTCAGTATATGAGCGCCGCCATGCAATCACAAACAGGTAAAATGGCAGCGATTTTAGGTCTGCCCGATGAAGATGTGCAACAAATATGTGATGCTGTGGTAGCGGCGCATGCGCAGGCAGTGGTCAGCCCAGCCAATTTTAACGCGCCAGGGCAAGTGGTGATTGCAGGCAATGTGGCAGGCGTGGATTTAGCGTCAGAGAAAATCGCTTCACTCGGTAAAAAAAGCATGCCACTAAAAGTTAGTGTACCGTCACATTGCCAGCTGATGACACCTGCCACCGATAAGCTTGCCGCAGAATTAGAAAACGTGACATTTAACCCACCCAGCATTCCTGTGATACAAAATCGCCATGCGCGGGTAGAAAACGATGTGACCGCAATCAAACAAGCCTTGATTGAGCAGCTCAATATGCCCGTGTTATGGTCGACTATTGAGAATAATTTAGCAGACGCGCAAATCAGCTTACAAATCGAATGTGGTAGCGGTAGCGTGCTGACAGGACTAGCCAAACGTCAAGCGCAGAAAATTAACACACTAGCGACCGATACAGTGGCCAAACTAGACAATATAAAACAACAATTATCAGCCCAATAAAAAAACCAAGGAAGTATATGACTCAACGTATTGCATTAGTGACAGGCGCTAGCCGTGGGATTGGTCAAGCAATCGCCAAACGTCTGGCAAATGAAGGCTATCTTGTCATCGGCACTGCTACCAGTGAAAAAGGCGCAGCGGCAGTCAATGATTACCTACAGGAATTGGGTGGCGCAGGTCGTGTGCTCAATGTGCAAGATGCCGAGCAAATCAACCAGTTATTTGATAGCATTGAAAAAGAATTTGGCAATGTACAGGTGCTAGTCAACAATGCCGGTATTACCCAAGATGGTCTGCTCATGCGGATGGATGACAATGCCTGGGAGCGCGTGCTCGACGTGAATTTGACCTCGGTATTTCGTACCAGTAAACGCGCCATAAAAGGCATGATGAAAGCGCGGCAAGGTCGTATTATTAATATCACCTCAGTAGTCGCAGCGATGGGCAACGCCGGACAAACCAACTATACGGCAAGCAAAGCAGGCATTGAAGGGTTTACCCGCTCACTGGCTCGGGAGATTGGGTCACGCCAAATCACCGTCAACTGCGTGGCACCAGGCTTTATCGACACCGACATGACCAAGGATCTTGATGAAGCATTGATTCAATCCATGCTTAATGCCGTTCCGCTAGCCAGACTGGGCAAACCTGAAGACATCGCCGCTGCGGTAAATTTCTTGGCAAGTGAAGAAGCAGGTTATATTACCGGCACCGTGCTTGACGTCAATGGCGGCATGTACATGTAAATGGTTTAGCCTGCTAAACACCAACCTAACGAGCGTTAAAATGCAGTTTTTGAACTTAAAATACCGTTTTTGAAATAGTAACAGGTTGCATTATTTTATTTTGAAATAGGCAATGAGCATGATAATATGCTCTAATATGTAGTTTACTCGATATATCATATACCCCAATGCAAGGAGAGAAGCATGAGTAACGAAATCGAACAAAAAGTAAAAGCCGCAGTAGCTGAGCAATTAGGCGTGAATGCAGAAGACATCAAAAATGAATCTTCATTTATGGATGACCTCGGTGCAGATTCACTTGACCTTGTTGAATTGGTGATGTCTTTTGAAAACGAATTTGGTATTACCATTCCTGACGAAGACAGCGCACAATTGACCACGGTGCAAAGTGCTATCAGCTATGTACAATCGAAATTGGCTAACTAGTTACTAGTTAGTTTAGCAGCTTACTTATTACTTAGTTTAGCGGCTACTTGGTTTAGCAGCAGTTTACCCCAGTTTTAGCGATAAAATTGGGGTTTTTATTTATTTAAAATCAGCTCCAACACAAACTTCGTTCCGATAAACGCCAAGCCAAGCAAAATCACGCCGTATAGCGTCATATTAGCCGCGCGTTGACCTCGCCAGCCAAAGCGCCAATGTCCAACCAATAACGCCCCAAATACCAACCAAGACAACAGACTAAACACAGTTTTGTGTACCAAATGCTGCGCCAGTAAATTGGTAGTATCAATAAAGCCCAACAACAGCGAAATCGACAATAGTGTAAAACCGACAGTAATCATATCAAACAGCAAGGCTTCCATGCTTTGGAGTGAAGGTAGTTTATCGACCCAGACACGGTGAAAGGTTTGACGTTTGAGTTCGCTGATTTGTAGCCGTAGCATAATCGCGGCAATCGCTGCCATAAATAGTACCGAATAGGCAGCCAAAGACATGATGATATGGGCTTGTAAGATAGGACTGATGGTTGATAGCGGGTGATACGGTGCATCGCCAAAAAAACCAATCATCATGCCCAAAAATGCCAACGGCGTTGCCAAAATCCCAAGCGGCAAAATTTGGCGATAAAGACAAAATCCCCAATAAAATAACAGCATAAACAATGTCGTCAACGACACGACATTAAAAATATTAAAGTTTAGCCCCCCTTGGGTAATGATATCAGGATATAACACCACCGCATGACCCAATAACCCAATCAGCAATTGCCCAAGCACCATGCCTTTACGGATGGGCTTTTGTTGCGTAACTGCCCACATCAAATAGACGGTAGTTAAGCCATAACAGACTAACGCAAGTACAAAGATTACAAACACCCTAGCCTCATCAAAAATCATCAAATACGTGCAAAATGCGATGGTTATACTAGCATGACCCATGTAACAAATCGCGATTTTATCGGTATTATATTAGCAGTTTTAGCTAATTTAGCATAAAATAGTCAGATTATAAAATTGATAGCAATAGATTAGAGAAATTATATGTTTGAAACCTTAACCGAACGCCTGTCGACGAGTTTACGTAGTATCTCTGGTACAGGGCAGCTAACTGAAGACAACATCAAAGTCACCTTGCGTGAAGTGCGTATGGCACTACTAGAGGCTGATGTCGCCTTGCCAGTGACGCGCGATTTTGTGTCACGGGTAAAAGACAAAGCCCTAGGTCAAGAAGTCCTTAAAGAACTCGCCCCAGGTCAAGCCTTTGTCAAAATCGTCTATGACGAGCTGACCGAGATGATGGGCAGTGCGAACCAATCACTTGAAATGACAGGTAAACCACCTGTAGTCTATCTACTAGCGGGTTTGCAAGGGGCGGGCAAAACCACCACAGCCGGTAAACTTGCCAAATATCTGCAAGAGCGCCATAAGAAAAAAGTCATGCTAGTCTCTGCCGACGTCTATCGCCCTGCGGCAATTAAGCAGCTTGAGCAAGTCGCTGAGCAAGTCAAAGCCAATTTTGTGCCATCAAGTGCTGACCAAAACCCGATTGATATCGCCAAACGCGCCATCGAACAAGCCAAAGTACAGTTTCAAGATATTTTGATTATCGATACCGCAGGTCGTCTGCACATCGACGAAGCCATGATGGACGAAATCAAAGCCTTAACCGCAGCCGTCACTCCGTCAGAAACCTTATTTGTGGTTGACTCAATGACCGGTCAAGATGCGGCAAATACTGCAAAAGCCTTTAATGATGCGCTACCTTTGACTGGCGTGATTTTGACCAAGACTGACGGTGATGCGCGCGGTGGCGCGGCGTTATCGGTACGTGCCATCACTGGCAAACCGATCAAATTCTTGGGTCGTGGTGAAAAACTTGATGCGCTTGAGCCCTTCCACCCTGAGCGTGTGGCACAGCGTATCTTGGGCATGGGTGACGTATTGTCACTGGTCGAAGAAGTCGAGCAAAAAATTGACCGCGAAAAAGCGGAAAAAATGGCGAAAAAAATCCAAAAAGGCGGCGAGTTTGACCTTGAGGATTTGCTAACCCAATTCCAGCAAATGAAAAATTTGGGCGGCATGGCGGGCTTCTTGGATAAGATGCCAGGCATGAGCGGTGCGGATGTCCAAAAAGCGGTATCAGATGCCAAACCAGAAGAAAAGGTCAAAGAAATGGAAGCACTTATTCATTCAATGACCCCGTTTGAACGTAAAAACCCCGATAAAATCAACCCAAGCCGTAAACGCCGTATTGCGGCAGGCGCGGGTAAAGACGTACAGCACGTCAATCAGCTGTTAAAGCAGCACAAGCAAATGGCAAAAATGATGAAGATGCTATCTGACCCATCGGGCATCAGCAAAATGATGAAAGCGGTGCAAGGGTTGACCAAAGGCATGGGCGGTGGCGGTGGTCCATTATTTGGACAAAACAACCAAGCAGGGGCGAATGCTACGACAGTCAACGGTCAGGCCAATCCAGTTGCGCCAAAATTTAAAACCCGTTTTTAAAATTTTAATCGCAGGATTGTACTTTCAAAGCCCGTATACATTACGGGCTTTTTTATTCAACTAAGGAATAATGAAAGTATTAAATATTCCAAGACAGTATAAATAAAAATCCTTACTATATTTTCAATCATTAAGCCATTGGATGTTTAGCTTGGCACTTTGAAAACTTATGAGGAAAACATGACAAACGCGACCCCAACTCACCCATTCACCACCCGTACTTACTCTAAAGGCAAATTCTTTGCATTAGCCGGCATTTCAGTGATGGCAGTGGCAAGCTTAACTGCCTGCCAAAAAGCCCCGCCCAAAAACGACAGTGCAGCCAGCGCTTCAGCATCTAACGGCAATGGTGTATCTTTGCTAAACGTATCTTACGACGTGTCCCGCGAGTTGTATAAAGAATACAACCCGATTTTTACGGGGCAGCAAAAACAAGCCGTCACTATCCAGCAATCGCATGGCGGCTCAAGTAAACAAGCCTTGAGCGTGGCGAATGGGCTTAAAGCGGATGTGGTGACCATGAACCAAACCTCAGATGTAGAACTGCTGGTGAAAAAAGGCTTGGTGGATAAAAACTGGCAACAAGCGTTTCCCAATAACGCGGTACCTTATACCAGCACCATGGTACTATTGGTTCGTAACAACAACCCCAAGCAAATCAAAGACTGGGATGACTTGGCAAAACCCGGTGTCAGTATCGTGATTGCCAATCCAAAAACCAGTGGTACAGCGCGATATGGTTTCTTGGGGGCGTATGGATATGGATTGCACCACTTCAATAATGACGAAGCCAAAACCAAAACGCTGGTGAAGCAAATTTTGAGCAATGTGGCAGTGTATGACAGTGGCGCAAGGGCAGCGACAACGAGCTTTTTACAACGAGAAATCGGCGATGTGCTGATTACCACAGAGAATGAAGCACAAATCACCAAAAAAGAATTTGCCGATAAAAACTTACAGATTGTTTATCCCAGCTATTCGGTCAAGATTAGTAACCCTGTCGCTGTGGTGAATGCCGTTACCGAGCAAAAAGGTACCACTGAATTGGCAAAAGCCTATTTAGCAGGTTTGTGGGATACGCCTGCCCAAGAGATTATGGCCAAGAATTATTTGCGCCCTGTGGATGCGGCGACTTTGGCAAAATACCAAAGCCAATTTCCTGCAATTGCCACGTTTGAGCCAAATCAAGTTTTTGGTAGCTGGGATGAGATTATGAGCAAGTTTTTTAAAGATGGCGCAATTTTTGACCAATTGGCGGTAAAAAAATAGCCGTTGCCCTAGCGATTGGCGAGCGTAGTTAAGTCATACTTTAAGGCATCAAAACACACATCGGCAGCAAAGCCCCGATATTGCAAAAATCGCAGTTGACGGGCTTTTTCTTTAGGCTCTGTCGGGATGGCATCACCGTATTTTCGTACCCGTGCTGCCACCGCTTGGGCAAGCCAATCTACTTCATAGGTCTCATCTGGGTCGTCATCCGCCGTGTCTGATTCAATATCATTGAGTAATAAATCCTCAAAAAAATCATTGTGCGTCTCAATCCATGTATTAATCGCACTGACCGAACGGACGGTGGTTAAGCCGTGTTTTTTTAACGTTTTAAATATCCGCTGGGTACCATGCTGCTTGCCGATACCTTCTTTGATTAATGCAGATGTCATACGCTCATCGCTTTGATAGCCTTCTGCTTCAAATTCGCTCAAAAGCGCTTCGATAGCCGCCGCATCACATCCTTTAGCCAGTAGTTTGTCCCGCAGCTCTTTTTTAGACTGCTCACGCCGCCCAAGATAATAAAACGCCAGCCAGCGCATATAGCTCTCAGCTTTAAGCTTGTCATGGTAAGCTTGGCGTTGTTCATCAGTCATTAACTGATTTTCGATAGTTTCTAACAAGGATTTAGGATCTGGCATAGCGGTTTTAAGGGTGATTAAAAAAAGATTAAACATCGGCTATCGAACAAGTCGAACAGTATAAAAACAAAAACCCCAGTAAAAACTAGGGTTTTGGTTAGCTAAGCAATTATTGCATACCTTCGACAAACTCAGGGGGGTCAACGTCATGCGCTTCTTCTTGCACAGGTTCGACATTACCAAGCTTAGCAGCGCGCACTTTGGCTTCAATCTCTTGGGCGATTTGTGGGTTTTCTTCCAAGAATCTAATGGCGTTGGCTTTACCTTGACCAATTTTACTGTCATTGTAGCTGTACCAAGCGCCCGATTTTTTGACCGCATCAATATCGACACCCAAGTCAACCACTTCACCTAAATGATTGGTACCTGTCCCATACATGATGTCAAATTCTGCTTGGCGAAACGGCGGCGCCAGTTTATTTTTGATTACCTTAACGCGGGTCTCAGAACCGACGATGTTTTCACCGTCTTTAACCGCACCAATACGACGAATATCCAAGCGCACCGACGCATAGAATTTAAGGGCGTTACCACCCGTTGTGGTTTCTGGCGAGCCAAACATGACACCGATTTTCATACGAATTTGGTTAATGAATACCACCATACAGTTAGAGCGTTTGGCGTTACCGGTGATTTTTCGTAACGCTTGGCTCATCAAGCGCGCTTGCAGACCCATATGGCTGTCGCCCATCTCGCCTTCAATTTCCGCGCGTGGGGTAAGGGCAGCGACCGAGTCAACAACAATCATATCCACCGCACCTGAGCGCACTAGCATATCGGTGATTTCAAGCGCTTGTTCACCGTTGTCAGGCTGCGTGACAAGTAAAGCGTCGACATCAACGCCCAATTTTTTGGCATAAATAGGGTCTAGCGCATGTTCAGCATCGATAAAAGCACAGGTACCGCCCTGCTTTTGACATTGGGCGATTGCTTGCAAGGTTAAAGTGGTTTTACCCGAACTTTCAGGACCATAAATTTCGACGATACGACCCTTTGGCAAACCGCCAATGCCCAGTGCAATATCCAAACCCAATGAGCCTGTGGAGACTACATCCACGTTGATTTTTGCTGACTCATCACCTAGGCGCATGATGGTATTTTTACCAAATTGTTTTTCAATTTGTGATAAAGCGGCAGTTAAAGCTTTGGCTTTATTGTCGTCCATAAGGACTCCTTGTTATAAAAAAGGTTGATAAAAAAGGGAAAAATTTAAAAGTAGGGATAAGTTAAAAAAGAAGTGAATTGATAAGGCTATAATAACAAAATACACGAAAAATTATAGGGCTAAATCACTCATATACGACATATATTGTCGCTTATAATTGTTAAAAATTAATTAAAAATAACATGAGAAAATCTCTAAATAAATGGGTGTTTTTTGGGTGTTTTCAAGCTATAAGTTGCAACAAAAATCCCGACTAGTAGAGTGAGGATATGCAATGTGAGTCGCCAATATTGAGCCTTAGTGTGCCTCATCTGGTGAATCGTTGGGTAGGGTGTCGCTAGCTGTGGCAGAGCTAGGCATGGCAGTGCTTGGATTTGAGTCGGCTGTCGCTGCCAAATAGCTTTGCGGATGATGGTGAGTGATTTTTGCTTCTTCATGCGCCAGTGAGCGCGCCGCTTGACGTAGCTCAAATTTTTGCACTTTACCTGTCGAGGTTTTTGGAATTTGCGCAAAAATAATATGTTTGGGCACTTGGAAACCTGCCAAATGTTGACGGCAATGGGCAATGATATCTTCCCGATCTAGCGTCGAGCCTTCGCGGATTTCGATAAAGGCTACCGGTACTTCACCCCATTTGTCATGGGGAGCAGCAACCACCCCACAGCTTTCCACTTCTGGCATACGATACAGCACGTTTTCCACTTCGATACTTGAGATATTCTCACCGCCCGAGATGATGATGTCTTTGAGCCGATCCATAATTTTGATGTACCCATCTGGGTATTTGACGCCCAAGTCACCGGTCTTAAACCAGCCACCGTCAAAGGCTTCTGCGGTGGCTTTGCGATTTTTTAGATAGCCTTTCATCACCATATTGCCGCGGATAGCAAGCTCGCCAATTTCGCTACCATCGGCTGCAACTGGGGTAGTGGTGCCTTGTTTGAATACATCAAACCCCGCTAATAGATGTGATTTCATGCCTTGGCGGGATTTTTTTTGCGCGCGTTCACTGACAGTCAAATCATCCCATTCTGGGCGCTCAACACACAAGGTGACGGGACCATATACTTCTGTCAAACCGTATACATGCGTGATTTTAAAACCCATTTCTTCCATTTTGGCAAGCAAAGACTCAGGCGGTGGTGCGCCTGCGACATTACAACGTACTTCATGTTTGATGGCTTTTTTCAGCGCTTCATTACCATTGGCAATCATGTTGTGCACGATAGGCGCTGCGCTATAATGGGTGACTTTTTCATCGGCAATCAACCGTAAAATCAAATCAGCATCAATTTTGCGTAAGCACACATTGGTACCCGCACGCTCGCCAATGCTCCAAGGAAAGCTCCAGCCATTACAGTGAAACAAGGGTAGCGTCCATAAATACACAGGGTGTTTTGGCATATCCCAATCTAAAATATTAGAGACGGCATTTAAGGTGGCACCGCGATGGTGATACACCACGCCTTTTGGGATACCTGTGGTACCTGATGTGTAGTTGAGCGCGATGGCATCCCATTCATCAGTTGGTTTTTCCCAGTTGTCTAAGTCGGTTCCTGAGGCGATCAATTCCTCATACGTCATGTTGCCAAATTGTTCAGTGGGCGTGACCGCAGGGTCGGTGGCATGAATGATAATTAAGTTAGGAAATGACTCTTGAACCAGCGCAATATGCTGTTCAAACTCAGTATCGACAATCAATACTTTTGCTTCACTGTGCTGTAGGCAAAAGACCAAGGCATTGATGTCCAAACGGGTATTTAAGGTACATAGCACACCACCAGACATCGGTACGCCAAACGCGACTTCAACCATGGCTGGGGTATTGGGTAGTAGCACTGCAACGGTATCGTCTTTATCGACGCCCAATTTTTTTAGGGCATCCGACATTTTGCGGCAGCGATTATAGGTTTCGCCCCAACTTTGCCGTAGGTCATTGTGCTCATAATCTTTATACACAATCGCCGTTTGATCGGGATAGATGCTAGCAGTACGCTCAATAAAATCAATGGGAGTAAGCGGGGTATAGTTGGCAGGATTTTTTTCCAGCCCAGTATGGAAGTTTGGCATAACGACATCCCTGTAGTTAATAAATAAACGCCTTTATCATAACAAGGATTTTGACCAAATCCTATATATCAATCTGCTTTTTCACAAATATAAAAAAATGACAAAAACAGACAGCCCGCCTGTTATTTTATAAGCTAGCAAACCCAGTCAGGGTTTAGTCTTCGACAAATACGCAGCCAAGGGTGAACACACCGATATTTGCTATAGAGACACTGGCGGCAGGAAGAACTTCGGTGTTAACGTAACCGCGTGACGATAAATAGTTAAGTAGTGATTTAGTATGAGGGTTTAAATTACCGCTAAGCACATACATTGTACCTTTTTTACCATTGGCGGCGGTGATGGCAGCATCCGCGAGTCGCTCAATACATTTTTCAAAACTGCGCACCTTTTCAAAGGCGACCATTTGACCTGAGTCTTCCATTTTTACAATCGGTTTAATACCGAATAAATTGGCGAAAAAGCCGACTGGGGCTGAAATACGCTTGGTACGAATCATGCCTTTAAGGTTATCAACTGCCAAATAGATATGGATTTTATCGCGCAGGCGGTTGATTTCGGTGATGATTTGAGGGATTTCTGTGCCTTTTTTGAGTAAGCGTGAGGCTTCTTGTACAAGAATCGCTTCGCCATGTGAAATCGTGCGTGAATCATAAATATAAATTTTCATGCGATGACTAAACATCGAGCTGATATTGAGCAAGTTTTTGTAGGTCTGGCTTAAAGAAGAGGACAAACAGATGAATAAAACTTCTTGCACGTCTTCTTTGATGAGCTGATAAAAGAATTCAATGAGCTGATTTTCAGTGGGGGCAGAGGTACTGATGTCGATATTGGGGGTATCGAGTAGAATACGCGATAGACTGTCTAAGCTTAGGTTTTGTCCATCTAGATAATTGGCACCGCCCATATGGATATTCATTGGCAACATTTTGACATTTTCTGGAATGCCAAGGTCGTCTAGACATGACGTGGACGTGCTAACAATCATTTTCTTCACAGTAATTTCCCTCCTGTTGTACTTTTATCCTAGCGTGATATTAACATTGTCGCAAAAATAAGCATGATTTTTTTGTAGACTCATCGGGACAAAATTTGCCTTATGCTTTCAAACATGACTATTTATAATAGGTTGACCTATTTTTGGTTTGATGTATGCTTAAGGTATGTTGATACAGCTACATTGCGTGACCACATTGACGAATTCCCACATTAACGAATTGATTATGAAAACGAGCTCATTGACAAAGTGACAAGATTAATTCCTTAATGTGACCAAATAGTGAAAGGAAATTACTGCCAAGGATTATTTATGTCAAATAACAGCCAGATATCTACTCATAACACCCATTATCCGCATATTTTTGAACCCCTGGATTTAGGATTTACCACGTTAAAAAATCGTATTGTGATGGGCTCGATGCATACAGGGCTTGAAGATCGGTTCTTTAACTATCCAAAGCTAGCCGCTTATTTTGCCGAGCGCGCCAAAGGGGGAGTTGCCATGATGATCACGGGCGGTATCTCGCCCAATCATGAAGGTTGGTTAGTGCCGGCAGGCGGGACGCTCAATCACAAAGGCGATGTGATAAACCATCGTAAAGTCACCAAAGCTGTGCACCAATATGACTGCAAAATCATCTTGCAAATTCTGCACAGCGGTCGCTATGGTTATCATCCATTGGCGGTATCAGCCAGTGCCATCAAATCGCCTATTTCACCCTTCAAACCTCGTCAAATGAGTGAAAAAAATATTTTGGCGACTATCAAAGACTATGCCAAAACTGCCAAACTTGCACAAATGGCGGGCTATGATGGCGTCGAAATCATGGGTTCAGAAGGCTATTTACTCAATCAGTTTTTAAGCAATCACGTCAATCAGCGCACCGACCAATGGGGCGGTAGTTTAGAGAACCGTATGCGTTTTGCGCTTGAAGTCATCAAAGCGGTACGCGAGGCGGTGGGAGAAGCGTTTATTATCACCTTCCGTTTGTCGATGATTGACTTGGTGCCCGATGGCAACACCATGGATGAAGTCATTACTATCGCCAAAGCCATCGAAAAAGCCGGTGTGACCATAATAAATACGGGGATTGGCTGGCATGAAGCGCGTGTTCCCACTATCGTCACGTCGGTGCCACGCGCAGCATTTGCCGATGTGATTGCTGAAGTCAAACGCCACGTGACTATTCCTGTGATTGCTGCCAACCGTGTCAATATGCCAGAGACTGCCGAGCAGCTGCTAGCAGAGAACCAAGCTGACTTGGTACAAATGGCGCGTCCGTTCTTGGCAGACCCAGATTGGGTAACAAAAGCCAGCCTTGGGCAGACCCATCTGATTAATACTTGTATCGGCTGTAACCAAGCGTGTCTAGATCATACATTTGAGAACCAACGCTCAACCTGTCTGGTCAATCCCCAAGCCTGTTATGAAACTGAACTGGTGTATAAACCTGCCAAAAAAGCCAAAAAAATTGCCGTAGTGGGCGCAGGCATGGCAGGCTTATCAGCGGCGACGGTCGCCGCCAAACGCGGTCATCAGGTCACCTTGTTTGAAGCACAGGATAAAATCGGCGGACAGTTTAACTATGCCAAAGTGATTCCAGGTAAAGAAGAGTTCTTTGAAACCATCCGCTATTTTACCAATTTGGTGGACAGTTTAGACATTGAGCTCAAACTCAATCATAAAGTAAGCAAAGAGGAACTAGAGTCAGGTCAGTTTGATGATGTGATTATTGCGACAGGCGTTGTTCCACGGGCGCTTGACTTTGAAGGGGTGGAGTTACCGCAAGTAATGAGCTATGCCGAATTGCTATCGGGTCAAAAAGTCGCAGGTAAGCGAGTCGCGGTAATCGGTGCAGGCGGAATTGGTTTCGATGTTAGCGAATATTTGACCTCCACCCATGTTAAACCGTTTGAAAAAGATGCGCAAGGCAAGGTGATTTATCAACCCCATCCGCAAAGCGTAGCCTCATGGAAACGTGAGTGGGGTGTGGACACCAACCCACACTATGACAGCGAAGGTGGACTGGTAAAACCAGAGCCCATTACCCCGACCCGTGAAGTGTATTTGATGCAGCGTAAAAAAGGTCGCTTGGGGGCAGGTCTCAATAAAACCTCAGGCTGGGTGCACCGTGCTCATATCAACAAGCATGGCGTCAAACAGGTGAGCGGCATTGGCTATGAGAAAATTACCAATGAAGGCATTTGGATTACTAACCCAGACGGTCATAGCCAATTATTGCGCGTTGATAGTATCGTTATCTGCGCGGGGCAAGAATCGGTCAATGACTTGATGCCTGCGGTGGGTGATGACTTGACAGCCCAATATCACTTGATTGGTGGGGCAAAATTGGCAGGCGAATTGGACGCTAAACGTGCCATTCGCGAAGGCGCGGAAGTCGCTGCCATGTTGTAGCAGCTTTTACTATGTCATAAAAAAGGCGATGAATGAATGTCATCGCCTTTTTTATGTTGGCCGCTTATTATTGAATGGCATCAGACGCCAAGAAAAAATTGCGGGCTTGCTGAGAGTCAATCAGCTTGTCTACCGCACCTTGCAAATCATGCGTAGTATGGGGCTGCTCAATCATCTCGCGAATGGTGTCATACAGCCGTGAAAACAACGAGAAATTACTCTGTAGCAAATAACTCATAATGAGCTCGCTCACCCCCGTCACTTCCAAATCAAGCGACGTCTTAAAGCGCAGCTCGCCGTCCATCACATCCATTTCCAAATTGCCAATCATCAAATCATAATTCAGATAAGCGAGCATGGCGAGCATCTCAGGGCGATTGGCTTCAGCAATCGCAGTAGGATAAATACTATACACCGCAATCAATTGCTGCTCACTAAAAAAACGAATCATACAACCCCAATGTCGCTCTTTATCTGACACTTGCATCGTATAATGATGAATGCTTTGCTCATCTTGCTCGCTGGCAGGGTGATACATAAATTGATAACCCATACTGGCTAAGATATGCTCTATGTCATCGGGGGTAATCGGTTGTAGCTCTAATTCGTCATCTGCATCAAGCGACTCACTGGCTAAAATCGGTTCATCTTGTGAATGGCTATGCTCATCGAACGCCGCATTGACTCTATTTTTGGCAAAAGGCTGACAGCCAGTAGCATCAGTATGCTCGTTTGTCTCAGCACAATGGCCAGCGTCAGTTGTTTTATCGGCTACAGGGAGTGGCGCTGATGTTTCAGCAGTAAAGAACAGTTTTAGGCGTTGCCATAAACGCTTCGGATTTTTGGACATTGATTTCACTTACCCAAGAAAAAATAGCTAAAAATAGAAAGAAAAACGAAAAGCAGAACAGTTAAAAAACAAAAAAGTTAACAAACAGGTTGGCAAAACTTTGACGCTATCACCAAGCTTTATATGGATACTTTATATTGATAATAGCAAAGACCTGTCGCAAGTTAGTATATAATAAGCTTTCTACACAACTTTAGCCAATTATCTATACAATGGGTATGAGGCTGTGATTTATCAATTTAATCTGTTATGTATTTAATGACTTGCAAATTTTAACCAATGTTATGCCAAATTCAATACCCACTGCTATGCCTACCGCGGCGACCAGTTCGCTGCTAAACTGTCAAAATGTCACCATACAACGTGGCGAATTTCCGCTGTGTGAAGCGGTGAATTTGGTGCTAAACCGTGGCGATATTTGTCATTTGGTGGGTGAAAATGGCACCGGCAAAACCACATTTTTGATGCAGCTTGCAGGGTTGATTCCTGTGTTGACCGGTGATATCAGCTGGCAGGGCAAGGCAGGGTTACCTGTGCAGCCATTTTATGTGGCGCACCAATTGGGTATTCATTTGCAACTCACCGTTGAGCAAAATTTGCGATTTTTGTTAGCCCTATATGGCATCAAACCAAGCGCAGAGGCGCTTGAGGAAGCACTCGATTGGGTTGGGTTAGCAGGTTATGAGAAAATCAACTGCTATCAACTCTCGGCAGGGCAGACGCGCCGCGTGGGTTTGGCACGCTTACTGTTTGGGCTTGAGTATGTAGCGCAATTTCCTTGCTGGCTACTTGATGAGCCGCTGACTGCGCTTGATGTCAATATGATTGCCAAAATTGAACACTTGATGCAGACATTCGTTCAGCGCGGCGGGGCAGTGCTCATGACCAGTCACCAAACTGTCGCCGTCGCCAACAAGCAATTAGATTTAACCTTGTATATGGTTTAGGGGCAACTGCAATGATTGATTTTTCTGCCCTGTGGCAACGTGAATGGCAAATCAAACAGCAAAACAAAGTGCAGTGGTTATATCCACTGGTGTTGTTTTTAATTATCATCACCTTATTTCCCCTGGCGATGGGGACGGAGCCAAAATTATTGCAGCAACTGGGCGTGCCTGCGGTATGGATTGCAGCGTTATTGTCGCTGATTATGGGTATGGAAAACTTATTTCGCCCAGCACTCGATAACGGCACACTGGCGCAATTGGTTGTCGCTCGTGCCTCGATTCCCACTTGGGTGCTAGTACGGCTCATCGTGCATTGGCTGACCAGTGCGGGGATGGTGTGTCTGCTCGCATTTTTGGCGATGCCGCTTTTTGGCTTGACCAGCCAAGCAGCCATTGCCCTGAGTGCTTCGATTTTGGTGGGTAGTCCGATTTTGTTGTGCTTATCAGCGATTGCCAGCAGCTTGACATTATCGCTAAAAAACGGCGCGGTGTTAGTGCCATTGATTTCGTTACCGATGCAGCTCCCTGTGCTGATTTTTGCCACGGGGGCAGTGGGGCAATTTGCCATGGGGCTTAACGGTTATCCAATTTTAGCACTATTACTGGCGGGCAGTATTTTGGCAGTCATCGTCACGCCTTTTGTGATTGCATTTTCATTAAAACTGGCTTGGTTAAGCTGATGATTTTTAGATGAAAAAATCCCCAAATACCAGTAAAATAAGCGAACAATTATCTCATTATTGATGGCTTACATTCATTTTAGAAAAAAAAGCAAGGCGCATTCCATGGCAGAAATTACCCCAAACGTTGGCAAAACTGGCTTTTTTTCTCGCCTTTGGCAAGGGTTTCTTAAAACTGTTGGCACCAAAGAGTTTTATCGTATTTTTGCACCTTGGGTGAAATATTTAGCTGTCATTGCTGCGCTGCTATTAGCGGTGGGTGCCGTTTGGGGATTAGCGTTTGCACCTCCTGACTATTTGCAAGGCAATAGCTATCGCATTATCTTTATCCATGTCCCCACTGCCAGTCTAGCCATGTCAATTTATCTGGGCATGGCAATCTTGGGGGTGATTTTTTTGGTCTGGAAAATTAAAACCGCCAATTTGGTTGCCCAAGCGATTGCGCCGATTGGCTTTATGCTTTGTGTGTTAAGTTTACTCACAGGCTCGATTTGGGCAAAGCCTACCTGGGGCACATACTGGGTATGGGATGCGCGTCTCACTTCTATGCTGATTTTGGCGTTTTTGTACGCAGGCGTGATGGCACTATTTGCCGCATTTGAGCATACCGCCAGTCGTGGTAAAGCGGCGGCGATTTTATCGATTGTCGGTGCGGTTAATTTGCCGATTATCAAATATTCTGTCAACTGGTGGAACACCCTACACCAAGGCTCGACATTTACCGTAACTGAGCGTCCAAAAATGCCGCCTGATATGTATATTCCGTTGTTACTGATGATGTTAGGCAGCTATTTCTTGGTGGCTGCGCTGACAATCTATCGTACCAATACCTTGATTTTGCAACGTGAAAGTAGCAAACAGTGGGTGATTGATGAGTGCAAACGACTATATCGTTAAAGTGTTATCGTTAGAGCCTGCTTATTGACATAAAGTATCGCCATTTAACTAGCGATAGCTTTAATCCTATGCCATCAATCTATTCTCTAAACCTACATTCAAACCTGAGGTGACCAATGAGCCCGTATTTTCATAATTTTGCCGAGTTTATCGCCATGGGTGGGCATGGTAGTTATGTGTGGTCAACTTGGCTACTGACTTTACTAGGCATTATCGCGCTCGTCTTTTTTAGTCGTAGTCAGCGTAAAGCGACCTACCGAGATATCACTACCCAGCAGGCGCGCCAGCAACAGCGTCATCAGCGTACGGCTAAGGGCAGCGGATAATAGTATTTATCGCCCTAATCAGTGTTATAATAGACAAGTAGCCCCATAGGGTTTGGTTCATCAAAAGTGAGATGAAAAAAAGCGATGAATAAAGTACGACAAAAAAAATTAATGTGGGTGATGGCAACCTTATTTGGCGCAATCATTGCTGTCGTTCTTGTGATTTATGCGGTAGGACAACAAACCGACTATTATTTTGACCCCACAGCCATTAGTCAAGGCAAGGCACCTGAAGATACCCGTATCCGAGCAGGGGGCATGGTCGTGCGCGGTAGTGTCGAGCGAGATAGCACAGACCCGCTCAATGTCAAATTTAAAATCACCGATTTTAAATCCACCGTACCGGTATCCTATAAAGGCATTTTGCCAGATTTATTCGCCGAAGGTTCGGGCGTGGTCGCCACAGGTGCGCTTGAAGGCAATACCTTTGTCGCAAGCGAAGTATTAGCAAAGCATGATGAGAATTATATGCCGCCAGAAGTAGCAAAATCACTAAAAACCCAGCATCAAGCCAATGGCACGGATGTCAACCAAGCCCAGTTTATGCCAGCTACCCCTGTCAAACAATAAATTCACTTAGCTAAAAAGCCAATTAGCTAAAAAATTAATTAGCTAAAAAATCAGCTGGCTAACAAAGCTATAGAGCTAAGAAAGTGGGCAATGACCCACTTTATTAAAAATTTTATGCCATACAAAATCTTTAACCATAAAAAAAGGAAACCGCTCGGGTTTCCTTTTTGTTCAGTTTAAAAAACTGATTATTTTGCAGCAGATGCAGAAGCGTCAGCAACAGTTGCAGCAGCAGAAGCGGCAGCATCAGCAACTTGGTTAGCAGCGTCAGCAACAGCAGAAGCTGGCGCAGATGCAGTTTCTACTACAACAGTAGAAGCATTAACAGTTGCAGCAGATGCAGTTACTGCAGGTGCAGAAGCTTCAACAGTGGTAGTCGTAGTTGATGAAGCAACTGTAGTTGAAGCAGTGGTAGAGGCAGCAGCTGGTGCAGCTTCTTCTTTTTTGCTACATGCAGTCATAGCTAAAGATGCAGCAACTAAACTTGATACAGCGATTAATTTAATGTTCATTACGTGTTCTCCTAAAGAAAATAACCCCGTATTCACTCGACGATACTCTAAATAAAGCGTTTATTTAGAATTAAAGACACACGGGACATGAAACTGGTGATATTGTAGCTGAAACTTAGTCAAGATAAAATAACTTTCGTATAAAAAAATATAATAAATCTGATAAAAGGTTGTAACAAAATAACACCGTAATCACAAATACAACTTTTTGGACTTATTAATATCGTACGAAAAAGATATCTTTTTTTAGCTTTTCGCAGAAAATGACGTATTATACGCATAAAAATATGGCAAAGATATCTTTATTTTTGTAAATTTACAAAATTTTTTCTATTTCCCGTACTGTATTAAATAATGCCTAAAAAATAATTTTTTTTTGGCAATAAATGGTTAATTTTAATCAGGTTTGGCAGCCTTTAGATAGGTAATAATAAGTTACATTAGTGGTATATTGTTAGGGTTTATTGTCAAAAATCTGTATAAAACTACGATTTCACACAGTAATTTTTAGGCAAAATGCTACAATGCCAAAATAAGCATATTATAAAAGCAAGATAGTATTTAAGGAGGTATTGGTATGAAGTGGGAAGATCGTGATGGTAGCTCGAATGTATTAGTCAGCGGCGGTAAAGCCGTGGGTGGCGGTATTGGTACTATTATCATTGGTTTGATTTTATGGCTGGTGTTTGGTATGAATCCTATGACTGCGATGCAAACAGGTTCTGCAATCACAGGTGGCAATAGTAGCGGTCAACAAACCCTTGACCAGCAAACGGCTGACCGCGACCAAAAATTCGCCTCAGTGGTGTTAAAAGACACGGAAGAAGTGTGGGGTCAAATTTTTAGTGAAAACAATATGCAATACCAACAGCCTAAGTTGGTGTTATTTAATGGCATGGTACGTTCGGGTTGTGGTAATGCGTCTTCAGCGACAGGGCCTTTTTACTGTCCTGCTGACCAACGCATCTATCTTGATACCAGTTTTTTCCAAGAAATGCGCCAAAAATTGGGTATCACAGGTGACCAAAATGGCTCAGGTGATGCACAAAACCAAGGTAAAGCAGGTGACTTTGCACAGGCTTATGTGATTGCTCACGAGGTGGGTCACCATGTACAAAATCAGTTAGGTATTAGCCAAAAAGTAGATGAAGCCAGTCGCCGTGCCACTGAAGCACAAGCCAACAATTTATCAGTGCGTCAAGAGCTCCAAGCGGACTGTTTTGCCGGTGTTTGGGCAAACCGTAACCAACAACGTGTTCAATTCTTAGAGCAAGGCGATATTGAAGAAGCGATTAATGCGGCGGAGCAAATCGGTGATGACCGTTTAGCCCAAGCCAGTGGTCGAGCAGCGGTGCCTGATAGTTTCACCCATGGTACCAGTCAACAACGTATGACGTGGTTTTCACGCGGTCTAAAATCGGGTGATATCAACCAATGCGATACTTTTAGTGGTGCAATTTAAGTAGCGGTGCGAGTTAAGCCCAAAGCACGCCAATAAAAAAGACGCCAACAAAAAGCTCAACACAAGGTTGAGCTTTTTTATTTTTATGAGTCAGCTAATTAACACGTAACACAATTAAGATTTATCTTTACGCGTCATTTGCTCAAAGAATTCATCATTGGTTTTTGAGTCTTTAAGTTTTTCTAGCAAAAACTCAGTGGCTTGTAATTCATCCATGGGGTGTAGCAGTTTGCGCAGAATCCATACTTTGCGTAGCATTGCTTCATCCATCAAACGCTCTTCACGGCGAGTGCCCGATTTTTTGATATTGATGGCAGGGAATACCCGTTTTTCGGCAATGTCTCGCTCAAGGGTAATTTCTTGGTTACCTGTCCCCTTAAACTCCTCATAAATCACCTTATCCATGGTACTGCCTGTGTCAATCAAAGCGGTTGAAATAATGGTCAAGCTACCGCCTTCTTCGACATTACGCGCGGCACCAAAAAAGCGTTTTGGGCGTTCTAAGGCATTGGCATCCACCCCACCAGTCAATACTTTACCCGATGAAGGCAATACAGTATTGTAAGCGCGGGCAAGGCGTGTGATGGAGTCAAGTAAAATCACCACGTCTTGTTTGTGCTCAACCAAGCGTTTGGCTTTTTCAATCACCATTTCGGCGACTTGTACGTGACGGGTTGGCGGCTCATCAAAGGTCGATGCGACCACTTCACCACGCACCGTACGCTGCATCTCGGTCACTTCTTCAGGACGCTCGTCAATGAGCAGCACGATGAGATAACATTCTGGGTTGTTTTTGGTGATGGATTGCGCGATAGATTGTAGCAGTACAGTTTTACCCGCTTTTGGTGGGGCGACAATAATTGAGCGTTGACCTTTACCAATCGGGGCAATCAAGTCAATGATACGACCCGTTAAGTCTTCTGTGGTACCGTTGCCGAGTTCTAGGCGAAGCTGCTGGGTGGGGAAAAGTGGGGTTAAATTTTCAAAAATCAGTTTGTGGCGAGAGCGATCTGGGGTATCGAAGTTGATTTCGTTGACTTTTAATAGGGCAAAATAACGCTCAGAATCCTTGGGTGGGCGAATCGTCCCTGCGATTGAGTCACCCGTCTTGAGATTGAAACGGCGAATTTGGCTCGGACTCACATAGATATCATCGGGACCTGCTAGATAAGAGCCTTCCGACGATCGTAAAAAACCAAAGCCATCGGGCAAAATCTCAAGCACGCCATCCCCATAGATAGCTTCACCGTTTCGGGCGTGGGTTTTTAAAATAGCAAAAATGATATCTTGTTTGCGACTACGGGCCATGTTTTCTAGACCCATTTGCTCGCTAATCAACAACAATTCAGCAATCGATTTTTTTTTGAGTTCAGTCAAATTCATAGGTAAATCATCAATAACTAATTTTGAACCACCTCAAAACGTGAGTCGAGTAAAGGCGCTACATCGTTTTAAGACAGTAGGGGTGAAGAGAATATAAAGAGAAAAACTAGAAACGTTTGAAATGATTAACTAAGCGTTGCACACAGACAATACCAACTAAACCAAATAATAGTAAATGCCTGCTAACGTGACGTTAAGCATATCGATAAGATAGTTATTTTGTGAAACACACTATACGACTTGACATATTCATTTGTCAATGTATCGACATAAAAAACCGCGATTTTTTTACTCACAAGTATCAAAATCGCGGCGAATATCATTGGCAACTATCAACAAAGACACCGTTACCAATGTAACCCTTTAATTTAAACTACGTTGGTGATTCTTCCCCTAGCGATTATAGGTGTTTGTTGATAAGGGCAGCTAATTGGGCTTTTGGTTGCATACCCATAGTGGCATCCACTTTTTCACCGTTTTTAAACACAAATAAGGTAGGGATACTACGGATACCATATTGTGCGGCTAGGTTTGGATTTTGGTCAACGTCGATTTTAACGATTCGCGCTTTACCCTCATATTCTGAAGAAAGCTCGTCTAATACAGGGGCGATGGCTTTACATGGACCACACCAAGTTGCCCAAAAATCGACCAATACTGGGGTATCTGATTGTAGTACTGCTTTTTCAAACGTACCTTCATCGGCATGAATAACTGAAGACATAGTAACTCCTACGTGTTGATGTTGTTAACTGTTAGGGTTTGGATTACGATTAAGTAATGACCGAAACGCTTGTTTTTGCCCTGTGCTGGTTTTTGCCTAATAAAAAAATCTTACTATTGGATACAATCAAACAGTGATAGAAACAATGATAGGATAATGAAATCTATTAAACAGACACCCAACGGCAAATTAATTTATAGTGATTATCATGATAGGGTCATCTTAGCATAACACAACCCCAAAACAGGGTATGGGTATGGTTAATTGTTTTGATAGTTATGATAAGAAACATTAATGGTATCTAACTAATCGTATCTAAATGATTGTAACGATAGAAGTTTTTAGAAAATATTAAAGTCAATTCTTTTTACCGATGGACAGGCATGGGGGGAGGCAAAAGTTGCAGTTGCAATAAAATGGCTTTTACTCAGGGGTGAAAATGCGTAAAATGGTGTCTAATCGAATTATTGACTTTAACCGACACTAAGTGAAATATGCCTGACTTACTTGCTAACAACGAACTTATGGCCGCCATTGATATTGGCTCAAATAGCTTTCATCTTGCCATCGCGCGGTTGGACCATGGGGAAGTACGCAAATTAGCATCAATGTCAGAAAAAGTGCAGCTTGCCGCTGGACTTGATGAAAACAACTATTTATCGCTTGAGGCACAAAAACGCGGGCTGGATTGTTTGACCCGTTTTGTCGGACGACTAGACGCTGTTTCACCACAGCGGTTACGGATTGTGGCTACTAATGCCCTGCGCCAAGCCAAGAATGCGGATGAATTTATTCGACAAGCCAATTTAATTTTACCCAAACCCTTAGAAGTCATTGCGGGGCGAGAAGAAGCCCGTCTAATTTATTTGGGTGTTTCTCATACCAATGCCAGTACCGATAAACGCTTGGTGATTGATATTGGCGGTGGTTCCACGGAGTTTATTATTGGCAAAGGCTTTGACCCGATTTTGACCGAAAGCCTACAGATGGGCTGTGTTGCCTTTACCAAATCCTATTTTACTGACGGCGCTATCACCGAAAAAGCGTTTGAAAAAGCGATTGCTGCGGCGAGAAAAGAAGTGCTGGGTATTAGTCGTTTATACCAAAAAACGGGTTGGGACAGTGTCACGGGCTCAAGTGGCACGATTAAAGCGGTCAATCAAATTTTGCTGCAACTTGGACTTGCCGATGAAAATGCTCGGGTGACCTACAGCGGTGTCAAAGAAATCCAAAAATTACTGATTAAAGCAAAACATATCGACAATATTGATTTTGCCGATATTAAAGACACCCGTAAAGCAGTGTTGCCGGCTGGTGTCGCGGTGCTGCTCGCAGCGATGAATGTTTTGGGCATTGATACCATCTCTTATTCAGATGGTGCGCTGCGTGAAGGCGTCATGTACGACATGCTCGGGCGTTTTGCCAGTGAAGATGTGCGCGATCGCAGTGTACAAGCCTTGATGACGCGTTATTCGGTTGATAGAAAACAAGCAAAACGTGTGGTACGTACCGCGCAGCAGCTGTTTGACCAAGTGAGAAATCGCTTGGGGCTTGATGAAGAAGACGCGGATTTACTTCGCCGTGGTGCCTATTTATATGAAATTGGTCTTGCCATCAGCCATAGTAGCTATCACAGGCACAGTGCCTATTTGCTAGAAAATTCGGATATTGACGGGTTTTCACAAGTCGATAAAACACGCTTGTCGCAGCTGGTGATGCACCATCGCCGTAAATTAAAACCTGATAGTTATGATGAAGTCAAAATGGTCGGTGGTGACAATCTGGTGTATTTAACTTTGATTTTACGCCTAGCGGTACTGGTGCATCACAGCCGTAGCAAACACGATACGCTACCGATTCAGCTAGCGGCTAAAGATAACCATACTTGGGAAGTTTCGGTAAATTTAGCGGATGATAACGCAAGTCTTGTGCTATCAGATTTGCAAGATGAAATTGATATTTGGCAAAAGTGGGGCATGAGCTTATCCATTACCACTTATGCGCCAGCTATTGGGTAAGCAAATGGCTAAGTAAATAGTTAAACAAATGGCTAAGCAAATTTTTAAATAAAGTTAAGCGTTTAGGTCTGTCATACGATATTAAGATGACAACAGTTGTAATAAAACAAGGGAATAACGACAATGAGTGTTTGGGAAAAAGTACAGCTTGCACGTCATGCAAAACGACCATTATTTTTGGATTATGCCAACCAGCTGTTCACGGAATTTGATGTGCTGCAAGGGGATCGCGCGTATGCCGATGACAAAGCGATTTTGGGGGGTATGGCGATGTTTAACGACCAGCCTGTCATGCTGATTGGTCAACATCGCGGTCGCAGCACCCGTGAGCGTATTGAATACAATTTTGGTATGGCAAACCCAGAAGGCTACCGCAAAGTAGTTAGACTGGTGCAAATGGCAGAACGGTTTAAATTGCCGGTGTTGACCTTTATTGATACCCAAGGCGCATATCCTGGCGTGGGTGCAGAAGAGCGTGGTCAAGCCCAAGCGATTGCCCAAAGTATTGCGGTATTTTCATCATTGAATGTGCCTGTGATTGCCACGGTAATCGGTGAAGGGGGGTCAGGCGGTGCATTGGCGATTGGCGTCGCTGATCGTATCAATATGCTAGAAAACAGCATTTATTCCGTGATTTCGCCTGAAGGTTGTGCATCGATTCTATGGAAAACGGCTGAAAAAGCGCCCCAAGCCAGTGAGGCGTTGAAACTCAGTGCGGCAAATTTAAAATCCCTTGGCTTAATTGATGAAGTCATCGCAGAAGGCGAGGGCGCGCATATTAACAGTGATGTCGCTATGACCAACCTTAACGCCACGCTTGAGCATCAGCTAGCGGTGCTGGTAAAGCTTGATGAGCAAACGCGTCTGCAACAACGCTATGAAAAACTGATGAGCTTTAATTCTACGGTGTCCTTACCAAAAGCCTCTGCTTAATTGTCAGTGATTTAACCTATTTTAATGATCCATGGGCGTTTATTGAGGCGCCCATTATTTTATCTCACTGTTTTTCTCTCGCCGCATGAGCTTGAGCACTATGTCGTCTATCCCTATGCCATCTGTCCCTATGTCACCTGTCCCCATGTCACCTGTTATTGAAGCGACTCAGCAAAGTTATCAAACCCATATCAACCCGCACCCCAAGGCTGCCACTAAAATTTATATTGCGTGCAGTGGCGGGCGAGACTCGATGGCATTACTGTTCGCCTGTCAGCAGCTACAACTACCGATTCATGTCATTCATATCAATCATAAATTGCAAAAAATCAGTGATGACTGGCAACAACTGGTAGAAGGCTATTGCCACAAGCACCACATCGACTATGACAGCGTTTGTATCGAGTGGCAATCGCAGCAAGTTTATGCAGCCGATAGTACAATCAGCCAAGAACAACAAGTCAATGAACAGCAAGCCAGAACCGCTCGCTATCATGCCATCATACAGATTGCAGGCGAAAATGCCATTGTTGCCTTAGCGCATCACGCCAATGATCAGGTGGAGACCTTGTTGATGAACCTATGCCAAGGGACAGGGTTGGCGGGGCTGACAGGCATGACGGCATTTGGTGTGCAGCACGAATTTGGCACACCCATTTGGTTATGGCGTCCGTTGCTTGAGGTAACCCGTGATGAGATTAGCGACTTTGTAGCAGCGCAACATATCCCTTATGTCGATGATCCTACCAATTTTGGCGTAGCTAATCAGCGCGCTTTTTTACGTAATCAGATTTTGCCACTCCTTGATGAGCGCTTCCATAAGCTAGTGCAAAATATCACCCGCACTCAGCAAAACCTAACCGAAGCCCAGCGTATAGTCGAAGAGCAATATCAACAAGATTTGGCGCTATGCCAGTGGTCAAATGGCTGGACAAGTCATCAGCAATGTTTGCATATCCCCAATCTAAAATCATTGAGCCAAGCAAGACGCTTTAACCTATTGCATCATTGGGTCAAAGGCTCACAAAAATTTGCCCCCACTCGGCAATTGATTGTACAAATTGAGCAGTTACTACAATCAGCGCAAACAGACCAGCAAGCGATTTTGCAGTGGCAGGGGATTGAAATTAGAAAATACCGCGATACGTTATACCGCCTTGATGCCGATTATGTGAAGGCGATTCATGGCAAGTCAGATAACAGGGTATTAGCCAATTTGGCTGCTGATGTGGCATTATCTGTTGGATTATCTGTGGGGCTATCTCTAGAATTGGCGCTTGCTAGCAGAGCCGTGTTGCCCAATGAGTCTTTTCAATTATTGTCACAATCGTTTCACCAATCGTTTAAAAAACTGTGCCAACGATTTGATATTCCTAGCTGGGAGCGACAATTTGCTAAAGTGGTCATTCTGGAGGACAACAACGAAAAGGCGCTCACGGCATCTCAAACACCAAAACGGCTTGCTTTATTATTGCCAAATATCAGTGTCTGGCTAGCAGATGCCAGTGAGCTGAATTTGGCTACCCAAGCGGCTTGTCCGTGGCAATTGGTTTGGACAGACAGTCTTGATGGTAAATTTCATTGATTTAAGACTGTCATGGACTGAGACTGTCATGGACTAAGACTATCAAACCCGCAATAATCCCTTGAATTTGCGCCATATATACCAATTTACGCTGTAAATTTGTCATCAAAATTTGCCGTAGGTATGGTAGACTTATTTGCGAATAATAGCGAGGGCGAACACTTTAACTACTTTCTTCTAACTGCTTTCGTCACCCCACAAAAAATGACTACAAAGGACATCTATGGCAACCACAACTTTTCTTAATATCGCCTTTATTGGTGGCGGTAATATGGCATCGGCACTTATCGCAGGGCTATTGGCAAAAGGTCAGCCAAGTAGCCTACTGCATGTGGTTGAAACCGATGCTGAGAAGTTAGCGGATTTTCAAGCCAAAGGGTTAAATACTTACAATGCGAGCAATATCGACGATACCAAGCACGCCATCGAAAAGGCTGATGTGGTCGTGCTAGCCGTCAAACCGCAGGTCATTAAAGATGTGCTACTACCAGTCAAAGACAGCTGGGGCGAGCAAGTGGTTATTTCAATTGCCGCAGGGATTGGTACCGATAGTTTAGCTGAATGGTTGGGGCCGCAAGTCAAACTAGTGCGGGCGATGCCAAATACCCCTGCGATGATTCAAATGGGCGCCACAGGCTTGTACGCAACAGCCAAGGTTAGCGAGGCGGAGCAGCAACTTGCGCAGCAAGTGATGTCCGCAGCAGGACTGGTGTTATGGGTAGATGACGAAGACCTACTGCACGCCGTGACCGCTATCTCAGGGTCAGCGCCCGCGTATTTCTTTTATATGTTAGAGAACATGATTGCCACGGGTGAAAAATTGGGGCTGACCCAAACCCAAGCAACGGCTTTGGCAATGCAAACGGCACTGGGCTCAGCGCAAATGGCATTGACCAGTCATGATACGCCAGCTGAGCTGCGTCGTAAAGTGACCTCGCCCAATGGGACTACCCAAGCGGCAATTGAAGTGATGGATGCCAAACAAATGCATCAAATTATTGCCGATGCCATGCTAGCGTGTGAGCAGCGCTCGCGTGAGATCAGCCAAGCGTTTGGCAAATAACTCGACTTTGGCTACAACAGCAAATTTTAATTGACTATGTTAACGGCTTATCATTAACAAGTCTGTAAGCAGCAACAAGGATAAAAACAGGGCATGACTAATCTTTTGGCAGGGTTGTTTGATATCGTCGTCGCGGCGGCGATGATACTGGTTTTCTTTCGATTTATGCTGCAGTTTGCTGGCATTACTGCAAAAGATGCGTTTGCCAAACCCATTTATCGTATGACACGCATTGTCGATGTTTTTGGACGTATTTTCCCAACCCTTGGTGATGGCAGAATCAATACCGCAAGTTTGGTGTTGCTGTTTTTGCTGCGGATGATTTTTATTTGGGGCGTGCTTGGCATGATGCGCATTGATAGTCAAAATATTGGGCTGTTTTATATGCCAGAGGTGAACTTAGCCATGATCGATTATCTATCGCGGCATTTTTCACCTGTCATGATGTTTTTTGTGGCGGCGGTGACCTTGCTGATTGATTTTTTAAGAATGTGTCAGTACATCATTATTGGCTCGTTTATCGGGGGCTGGGTGATGCTTTTTACCCAAAAAATGCCAGCGATTTTTGGCTTACTCACCTTGCTTAGTGAGCCAATTATTCAGCCATTTCGCAAAGTATTACCTGCCACAGGCATGCTTGATTTGGCACCTATGCTGGGTTTTTTCTTGATTATTTTGTTAGAAACCTTGGTGCAAACCGTAGGTGTTTATCTATTAACTCTATAGTCTTTCCCAAACGACGATTAAATGAGTAAGCTTTAAAGCAGTGGGCTAAACAGGCGAATAGCGTTGTCCAAGAATTTTGCCCCAAAGCTACGCTGCTGCCATCCATCGCGCTGTAATGGCTCACTTTGTTGCAGGTATTCATGCTGGCAAGTGAGCATTTGCTGGGTCATGGTACGATTATAAATCGCCATACTCACTTCCATATTCAGATAAAAACTGCGCATATCCATATTGACGGTACCAAACAAGCAATAATCGTCATCCACGCACAAAATCTTGGCATGTAGCAAGCCTGCATTGAACAAATAAATCTGCACCCCTGCTGACAACAGCGGCTCAAAATAAGCCTGTGAGGCAAACCGTACCAACAGCGAATCTACTTTTTTGGGTACATTTAAAATAACCTTGACCCCACGCTTGGCAGCGGTAGTGATAGCAAGCAGCAGCGCATCATCTGGCACAAAATAAGGCGTGGTAATAACCACTTGTTTTTTGGCGGCAAAAATCGCACACACCAAGGTTTCGTAGATGACATGCCCCGTTAATTCTGGCGCCGATGGAATCAGCTGCAAGCTGACTTGACTTACCGACGGGTAAGCTTGTAGGTCGCTTTGCAGCGGCAAAATGTTAAGCAGGGGCGGCTGAGCGACACGCGTTTTAGCGTTTTGACCTACCCCGCGAGCGTTAGTCACGCGTTGTAATTTGTGATGATGCAACTTTGAGGTGCCAATATACAGCGACTGGGTATAGAACGACTTGGTAAAGCGATTAACGATTTTTTTAAGGCCGGAAAAATTGGCGTTGGTTTCTGCGCTGATATCCGTGGTCGTGACAAGTGCCATGGCTTTCACCGAATTGACGTTATCATGACCTTCCACCCGTATCATGACATCAATCCATTTGCCCACATGCTCGTTTTGTTTGAAAAAATCGGGGTCGATTAAATTAAAACTTCCCGTATAGCCATAGCAATTATCAAAAATAGCCAGCTTACGATGGTTGCGGATATCAATACGTTTGACAATGGTTTTGAACAAGCCTACGGGCAACGACTCGTGCACAAAGACATCAGCGGCTTTGAGTTTTTTTACCCACTGACTGCGAAAAAACGCATGACTGCCAACGCTATCAGCGAGCAAATGCACGGATACGCCGCGCTGGGTAGCCGCCATCAAAGCTTCTAATAACTCAATCACCCGGCCTTGTGGCGACACAATATAAAACTCTAGCAAAATCATCGTGTTTGCCGCACGGATATCGGCTAATAAACTGGCAAAAATATGGTCAGCGTCTGTCATCAGCGTCAGCGTATGATGGTCGTACACGCCAAGCCCAGTTTTTAGTAGGGCGATATTGCTCAGTTGCCGTGCTTCGGTGTCTAAATTTTTGGAAATTTCATTAAAATCAATCTGCTGAGCGTTGGCAAAGTCACGCAGTAATTTTTGCGCCATCAAACTGCGCTTACGGTACTGGTGCCCAATATTGATTTCACCAAATAACATATAACCGATGATGCCAACAACTGGCAGAGCAAACAACACCGCAATCCAAGCGATTGCCACGCTTTGGTGGCGCTGCTGTTGAATAACCCGCACAACTAGCCAAAGCGTGATGAGAAAATGGGCAATAACACCTAGCTGCAATAGCAACGTCTTGACAATCGACCACTCCAATAATAACCCCATATTAGCTTGCCTAACCTAGCATTGAGCTGTAATGAAAACGCTTGGGAATTCGTTGACCATGAGGGTGGACAATGTCAGCGACTTTGAGCACGTGTTGCGTCCAAATATCTGCGCATTGTACCGCTGTCACAAGCTCATCACCCAGTGCCAAACGACCTGCGATATAACTTGCCAGACTACAGCCTGAGCCATGATATTCACCCGCCAGTCTTGGCAAAATCGCTTGGTATGCCAGTCGGCAGGTTTGGTTATCATTAACGTATAAATATTGCTCGATACCAGCGGCTTGGCTATCGTGAGACGTCTTGACTAGCACTGCTTTGGCACCTTGTTGACACAAATCTTTGGCGGCGGCGTGTAGATTGTCGATGCCTGTCAAATCACGCAGTTCAATGCTGTTGGGGGTCATCAGGGTCGCAAAAGGGGTCAACTGGGCAAAGGCAGCCACCAAGGTGTCTTTGTCGCCTAACGCACCGCCACTATTGGCCACCAGTACCGGGTCAAGCACATACGGCGTACCTGTTGCAATACTGCCATCGGTGAAAAGCTGCGCGAGCATTGCAATATTGTCAGTGGTGCCAAGCATCCCTGACTTGATGGCTTTGACAGGCAAATCATTGAGCACCGCCAGTGCTTGCGCCCTTACCAGCTCACTTGCGCATGCCTCAAACCCAAAAACTTGCTGTGAACTTTGAACGGTCACTGCGGTACAGGCAATCGCTGCATGACTCCCTGCTTGCCCAATCGACTCAATATCCGCTTGCAAGCCTGCGCCACCTGATGGATCTAACCCCGAAAAACACAATACAGTGGGGCGCAGTGTCATGCTGGGTACTAAAATAGGGGCAAGGGTAGCAGGGGTTGACATAAGATTCTCACAGGCTGGTTATCAATCCTCATAAAGGATTGTTTAAATGGTTTTTTTAATCATTATTTTCAAACAGATTATCACATAACGATTGGGTTGTATAGGTAGGCACGGTGCCACTGCCAAGGTGCTGCAATTATTCTCACATAATTTTTTTAAAAAGTCTTGCAAATTTGGATTGGTTTGTTATAATGCCCACCCACAATACTTGAGGTTAATGGCGACATTGACTAAAATTATTGTACGGTGTTATAGATAAGTAAGACCAATTCGGTGACGTGGGTGAGTGGCTGAAACCACAGCCCTGCTAAGGCTGCATACGGGAAACTGTATCGAGGGTTCGAATCCCTCCGTCACCGCCATTTATTGAAGCAAAATTAGTTTTAAAATTATTTAAAATAAAGTTTGACAAAATAAATATTCTAACTTATAATAGCGCCCACTTCAAACGAAGACATTAGTTAAGCGCTTGTAGCTCAGTTGGATAGAGCATCAGGCTACGAACTTGAGGGTCGGGGGTTCGACTCCCTCCAAGCGCACCACTAATTACTTTGTTAAAATTAATCGCCGCTCTTTGAGTTTAGGCGATTTTTTTTATGTCTTATTTTTTTATACCTCATATCACTCGGCGGGTGATTTTGCCGTTAGCTCTCCCTTGTTTGCCAAGGTTGCCTGTTGCCTAAGGCATTTTCATCCCATTTATGTTGATCTGAGTTATGTTTATCCCAGTTACGTTTATCTGAGTCATGCGCTGATGGGTCTCGAGTGAGTGTTTGAGTCATAGCCTTTTGGTTGTATTTAGGCTACAATTTCGTTTAATTGCTACCATCATTCGCCCGCTATACCTATGCCTAAGACCAAGACCCCAATATTGAAAACAGCTGAGACCAACAGCCAGCCGCAATCCATGCAATCAGCGCCATTGCCAGAACAACAACCCGTGATGGCAAAAGCGGCTACTCGGCTGATTGCTATGCTGTATGATGGTATGTTGATTTTGGCGATGCTGTTTTTTGTGCAGATGTTGCTGATTGTATTGGGCACCAAACTGCTAGGTTTGGCAGGGACGGATATGAAGCAAGCGGCGACATTACCGCTATGGTATCGTAATGTTGTGCAAATCCCTGCGTTTGTGATTATCTTGGTCGGGTTTTATGGGGTATTTTGGCGTAAGGCAGGGCAGACGCTTGGCATGCAGACTTGGCGGCTTAAAACCATGAACCGTGATGGCTCATTGCTAAGTTGGCGGCAATCGATGATGCGGATATTAGCCGCCTGTTTATTGCCGGTGGTCTGCGGGATGATAGGCTATCTTATCCACCAGTCGGTGGGTGCGCTGTATTTTAGTATGTTTATTGGGCTATTGTTTAATTATTGGTTTGCATGGGTCAATAAGCAAGGCTTGGCGCTACATGATTTGCTGTCAAACACCGTGACCATGAAAATGCCAAAAATTAACCACGAAGGCTTGTTTGCTGGGTTTAGGAAAAAATGACTATTTGTCTCTCGCCCACAACCAGTCTGCCAAATCGAGCAAATAGTTATCATCGCCAAATTCAGCAATCACCGCATTTTTAGCGGTATCAAATAAGCTTTGCGCGTAGGTTTTGGCAGCTTCCACACCCAGTAGTTTGACATAAGTGGATTTATCCAATTTTTCATCACTCCCCGCAGGTTTGCCAAGCTGCTTGGTGTCGGCAGTCACATCCAAAATATCATCTTGTACTTGGAAAGCCAAACCAATCTGCTCGGCAAAGCTATTGAGGGCTTGCCGCTCGCTGTCAGTCGCGTTGGCACAGATGGCACCCATCAAGACTGACGCTTCAATGAGCGCGCCTGTTTTGTCACGGTGGATGGCTTCAAGCGCAGTTTGGCTAAGCTGTTGGTGCTCGCCATTTAAATCCAGCATTTGCCCCATGACCATACGCCGTGCGCGTGGCGCAAACGTGGCAGATAGTGGGGTAGCAAACTCACTGTTTTCACCAAAATATGTATGG
>ERZ500990.45-NODE-45-length-44406-cov-8.656468_pt1 | contig 44406 bp, 36 predicted proteins | sample MGYA00248876_ERZ500990 | MGnify/ENA primary metagenome ERZ500990 (study PRJEB25958, sample SAMN03398517) | human skin metagenome | study: EMG produced TPA metagenomics assembly of the Human Skin Microbiome Metagenome (human skin metagenome) data set.
GTTTGCCTTTTTTACTATTAAATTGATTACTCTGAATATCACCGACCACGATTAGCGCATTATCTTTAACTAATTGGGTGGTGAATTTATGGATGAGGTCTTGGCGTGTATGCTTGATTTTGGCATGGATTGCTTTGACACGTTGTTTGTTTTTAGCTCGTTGAGCAATGGCTAAATCTTTGGCATAGTTGAGCGTTTGTTTGATTTGTAATTTATTGCCATTTGAGGCTGTGGCACTGTCTTTAAGCCCTAAGTCAATGCCTACACTGCCTGTACCGCATTGTGTCTTGGGGTAGTCTTTGACGGTGATACAGGCATACCAACGGTTACGGCTGTCTTGTACCAATTCGCATGTGTTGATTTGGTATAGGCTAAGGTTGTAGCTGTCCCATAGGTCGATGACCAGCTTTTGTCCTTTGGCTAAACTAAGCTGTAAGGTGGATTTTAAGCCTTTTTTACTTGTTTGGTGGGTAGCAATGTGTTTGATGGCGGATTGTTTAAAGGGTAGCCAGCCTAATGATTTACGTTTTGAATTTGGGTTGTTGGTTCGCCAGTTTAGTTTGGCTTTTTTGAATTGGCGACGCGATTTGGCGTGGGTTTCATTGATGGCTTGGATAGTCTGACTGTGTAAGCCTAGCAGTTCACCACTACCTTTGGTATATTCGTTTAAATCATACGCACTAAAGAATTTGCCAGTACGCTTAAGATGCTCGTAGCTTAACGCATTGACATAGTTCCATACGAAATTGACCGAACCGCTTAGGCGGTTGAGTTTATCAGTATGTTTGTCTCGTATGCGTAGCTTGAGTGTTTTCATGCAAATTATTTTAGCAAAATTTATGCAAGCGTTATAGTGTACAAGTTGCCTTATATCCACCGCCTAAAGGCGGTGGTTTTACGGCAACGGATGATAAAACCGTCGTTAATACTCGCCATCGCCAGTATTAAAGGAGCGCCTAATCGTCATAGCCATTAGGGTTTTGGCTTTGCCAACGCCAAGTGTCGGTACACATACGCTCGATATCAAACTCGGCTTGCCAGCCCAACAGATGCTTGGCTTTGTCACTACTGGCATAACAACTGGCAATGTCGCCAGGTCGTCTTGGTGCTATGCTATAAGGCACGGGTTGACCGGTAGTTTTGATAAAGGCATTGACCAATTCTAATACAGATGTCCCTTTACCTGTACCCAAGTTAATCGGCTCAAACCCTAGCTGGGTTTGCTGTTCCAAATACTGTAAAGCGGCGACATGTCCTTTTGCCAAATCAACCACATGGATGTAATCTCGCACGCCTGTACCATCTACGGTATCGTAATCATTGCCAAACACGCTTAACTGCGGCAGCTTACCCACTGCCACTTGGCTAACATACGGCATCAAATTGTTTGGAATACCATTGGGATTTTCCCCTATGGTTCCGGTATGGTGGGCACCAATGGGATTAAAATAGCGCAGTGAAATTAATTGCCAATGGTTATCCGATTTTGCCAAGTCTTCGAGCATATATTCAATCATCAGCTTGCTTTGCCCATACGGATTGGTCGCAGAACGCGGTGAGGATTCGACAATCGGCAAGGCTTCTGGGTCACCATAGACGGTTGCGGATGACGAGAAAATCAAGTTTTTTACTTGGGCGTTGGTCATCGCATCGAGTAGATTGAGCGTGCCTGCGACATTGTTTTGATAATACCACAGTGGCTTGGCAACCGATTCACCGACCGCCTTTAGCCCTGCAAAATGAATCACCGCAGTGAAATCATGCGCGGCAAAGGTTTTGGCAAGCAGCTGTGTGTCCAAAATATCGCCTTCGATAAATTCAATAGACTGCCCTACAATTTGCTGAACGCGCGCCAGCGAGGCGGGACTACTATTGGATAAATTATCATACACCACGGGGGTGAATCCTGCAGCAATTAGCTCAATTAATGTATGTGAGCCGATATAGCCTGCGCCGCCAGTGACTAAGATTTTTTTGCTTTGATTGGTCATTGTTTTGCCTATTTTTTACAGCCTATACCCGTATAAAAACCCACGAGCTGCTGAATTTGTGGTTCGGTTAACGTATTTTTTGCATCAAAAATGGGTAATGCAATGTTATTTAAACGATTGATATCTGGTTTGATTGGTAGCGACCAATTGACAATAAACAACGCTTGCACTTGCGTGAGCGGCGCATAGGCATCATCGGTCAATGAAAACAGCGGATGATTACCGTATAACTCTAACAATTCTTCTTTGGTATTGTTGGCATACACAATCGTCTTGATATTGTATGACCATAATAATTTAATGAGTGGGTGAAACGCTGAATGGGTGGTGCGTCCTGTACCATTACGATAGCCTGAGCCCCAAATCATCACCGTTTTATTTTCGATAAAGCCATCAAAATATTGCCAAAATTCACGGAAAATCAGTTCTTTTTGGTCTTCATTAATCGATTTTACCGCCTCAAGCAATGATGTCTCTACTTGATTGTGCTTAAAGCCATCAATCAAAAAATCCAATTCTAGTGGCAATGACTTACCACCAAATCCCCAACCTGCTTTGAGATAATCTTTACCAATGCGTTTATCAAGCCCAAGGATTTGCTCAACTTGTTTGATATTGACCTGTTCACTGGCGGCAAGACGCGCCATTTCATTCATGAAAGATAAGCGTGTTGCCAACATTCCCATGATACTACTGCGCGCAAATTCTGCCGTTTTGATATCAGTAATAAAGTGCTTGTCACTTTTTTCAATAAAAAATAGCAAAATGTTGTTGTGCGCGCTACTGCCTTGCGTTTTTTCACCAATCAGTGCCAAATCGGCTTGGAAAAAAGAACTAAAATTCGCCCCATCTTTCATAAAAATAAAGGGAAGATAATACACCCAAGTAGTCGTCAATTTGCGCGCGAATTGTTCAATCTCACCAATGGCTTTGACACCGCTGATGATAATCTGGGTCGTTGGATTAAAATGAAATGAGCCAAATTGCTCAAGTGCCTGCGCTGATACGCCATCGACAAACAACCAAATATCATCTGCGCTAACATAGGCTGAAAAATCATTGGTTGGCAAAGGCTGGGTAATGATGTTGCCTTGAGATTGGTATAACTGCCACAGCAGCACCATCTGCCGATCAAACTGGTAATCATTCATGACCTGCTGAAGGCTATCGTCATCGGTTAATAGAATGACTTGGTATTGAAGGGTGGCAAGCAAAATACAGGCATTGATTGATTCATTGGTACTGCCAATTACATATACAGTTTTTGTCATTGTTTTCTTCTTTTATCCCTATCTATCATCAGCTTGCAAAGGTTGTTTTAATGGTATTTAGCAACTGATTGGTTGAGCTATCAAATGGCTGCGCTTGTTGCGGCGATAATTCTTGCGTTGATACCAAGGCATCAAAGACGGCATTAGCCATCACTTTACCCACTTCAACCCCCCACTGGTCAAATGGGTTAATCTGCCAAATGACTGACATAACAAATACTTTGTGCTCATACAGCGCAATCAATGACCCTAACGTTCTTGGGGTCAGCTGTTTAAGTAGAATGGTCGTTGACGGCTGATTGCCGCGATAATGTTTGAATTTATCCATACCATTATTGCTGTCTTTGATGGCGGCATTGCCAAACGCCAGCACTTGGCTTTGCGCTAAGCAGTTGGCAAGCGAAAGTCCATGCTGCTCAAGCAAGTTTTTATTGATTGTTTGGGCATCTGCGTAGCGTTTGATGGGGGCAATAAAATCACAACTGACTGCCTGTGTGCCTTGATGCAACAACTGATAAAACGCATGCTGGGCATTGGAGCCAATATCACCCCACAAAATCGGACAAGTACTGTAAGTCACTGCCTCACCTTGGCGATTGACGGATTTACCGTTACTCTCCATCTCAAGCTGGGTTAAGTAATTGGGAAAAAAAGATAACCGACCATCATAAGGTAAAACCGTATGGGCGTTAATGTGTAAAAACGTACTGTTCCAAACACCGAGTAGCCCTAACAACACAGGCATGTTTTGAGCAAAATCGGCGGTGGCAAAATGCCGATCCATCTCATAGGCACCTGCTAGCAATTCATAAAAATTGTGCATGCCAATTTTTATGGCAATCGCCAGTCCAATCACTGACCACATGGAGAATCGACCCCCAACCCAATCCCAGAGCATTAGTTGGTTATCGACATGGATACCCCATTCTGACATCTTATCGGCTTTGGTAGAAATTCCAATAAAATGGCGACGCAAAATAGTGGCTTTGTTATCATGACTGGCTAACAACCACGACATCGCCGTCTTGGCGTTGGACAGCGTATCAATGGTGGAAAATGATTTCGACGAGATAATAAACAGCGTGGTTTGCGGATTTAATACCTTAAGCAAACTATCGAGCTGGGTGCCATCCATATTGGAGACAAAATGCACACTGATAGGGGTATCTGTCCATTCTTTTAGTGCCGTTGTTGCCATCACTGGCCCTAGATCTGAGCCGCCGACGCCGATATTCACGACATCGGTGATTGCCTGACCAGAATAACCACGCCAGACCCCATTACGAATCCGCTCAACCAACTTTTCCGCTTTTTGTAAGCTGGTATGCACCTGCTCAATGACATTGATACCTTCGACCCAAACTTGCTCACCTTGTGGCTGTCTTAACGCGGTATGCAATGCCGGACGATGCTCAGTATCGTTCACGATTTCACCTGTCATCAGCCGATGGATTTCTTGCGCTAATTCACGCTCATTTGCCAGGGTGATTAAATTGCTAAGCACAGCTTCATCAATTTTTTGTTTACTAAAATCCATGATCATGTCGCACGCGGCAACGCGGTACTGTGAGCCGCGATTGGATTGTTGGCTAAACAATTGATTAAGCGTGGCCATACTATCTGCTTGAGTAGACAGTGTTTGCCATGTACGATTCGCACTTGTATCGGTTGACATTCGTCTATGACCCTATATTAATTTGCTGTATGTTGAAACGCTTCAATACCCAATTGAGTGGCAAAATAACCCACGGCTTGTAAGTAGCTATTCATGTCACCTGCATCAAAGCTATTACCCACCATGCTAACCACGTCTACCCCTTGCGTGCTAATAAGCGCGTCAATGGCATCGGTCAGCTGAATTTCCCCACCCACACTTGGCTGCGTGTTGGCTAGATAATCAAAAATAGCATTATTAAACACATAGCGCCCAACGACAGCCAAGTTAGAAGGCGCGTCCTCAGCTTTGGGTTTTTCCACAAACCCCGTCACAGCAAACGACTGGTTTTGTTCACACTTTGCTACCATTTGTGTGCTGGCTAACTTGGCAATACCATATTTGTGAATATCACTTTCTTTGACAGGATCAACCAATATCTGTGAATGCTGCTGCTTGGCAAACTGCTGTAGCATGTAGGCTAAATTCTGCTGAGTATAGTCAGTATTATAGGGGTTTAAAATCACATCCGGTAACAGCACAGCAAACGGTTCATCACCTACAATGGCACGGGCTTGCAAGACCGCATGCCCTAATCCTAGCGGTTTGCCTTGGCGTACACTGGTAACCGTGACCCCTGCAGGTAGCCAGTTTAAACTATCGGCTAGCGCCGCTTTGCCTTTACCGCGTAACTGGGTATCAAGCTCGCTATTGATGTCAAAATAGTTTTCAATGGCGGTTTTTTGCGCATGATTGACCAAGACAATATTGGTTAAACCTGCGGCAATCGCTTCTTCAACGACATATTGAATGGCTGGTTTATTGCCAAGTGGTAGTAATTCTTTTGGCACGGCTTTTGATAGTGGTAACATACGCGTGCCAAACCCTGCCACAGGGATAACAGCGTGAGTGATTTTTGTCGACATAGTGACTCTTAATAACACAAGTTGTTCAAATAATTTACATCAAGCTTAACATATTTTTATGGCAAATATTTTATCTGCCCGGATATTTTAAAGCCATTATTAACATTGATTGAGGGTATTTTGCTAACACCAGCGTTTGCTAACACCAGCGGATAATAAAAAAGCAGATAACCCAATGATTATCTGCTTTTAATTAGTCAAAATAGCGGATGATTACCAACCAGTGACTTCTTTTACTTTTTCACCGATTTTTGAAGGGTCACGGGTATAAGCAATACCAGCCTCTTCAAAGGCTTTGAATTTTTCTTCCGCCGTACCTTTACCACCTGAGATAATCGCACCGGCATGTCCCATACGTTTACCTTTTGGTGCTGTGACACCTGCGATATAACCAATGACGGGTTTAGTCACGTGGTCTTTGACGTATGCAGCCGCTTCTTCTTCAGCCGTACCACCGATTTCACCGATCAATACAATCGCTTCGGTTTGTGGGTCGTCTTGAAGCAATTTTAATGCGTCGATTTGGTTCATACCTGGGATTGGGTCACCACCGATACCGATACAGGTTGATTGACCAAAGCCAAGTTTAGTGGTTTGGGCAACCGCTTCATACGTCAATGTACCAGAACGTGAGATGATACCGACTTTACCTTCTTGGTGAATGTGACCTGGCATGATACCGATTTTGCATTTACCTGGGCTGATGACGCCTGGACAGTTTGGACCTACCATACGGATGATTTCTTCGCCCTTGGCTTGTAGGTCAGCGTTGACGTTTTCTAAGTAACGTTTGGCTTTTAGCATATCTAGGGTAGGTACGCCTTCGGTGATGACCACAATCAATTTTACGCCAGAGTTAATCGCTTCAACGATTGAGTCTAATACGAATGGTGCTGGTACAAAGATAACAGAGGCATTGGCACCCGTGGCTGTTACTGCCTCATTCATGGTATCAAATACTGGACGGTCAAGGTGGGTTGTACCGCCTTTACCTGGAGTCACACCGCCAACGATGTTGGTACCGTAAGCAATTGATTGCTCTGAGTGTAGGGTACCGTTTTTACCTGTGAAACCTTGCACTAATACTTTAGTGTCTTTTCCAACTAATACGCTCATTGTTTTTCCTTTTACTTTTTATGTTTGATTTAAACGATTAACCAGTAGGGCACATAGCCCTACTCGCTCATACCTGTACTTTCTTCATTAGGCATTATTAACCGCATCAACAATTTTTTGACCGGCTTCAGAAAGACCTTCAGCAGGAATTAATTTAAGACCTGAATCACGTAGGATTTGCGCACCTTTTTCAGCGTTGTTACCTTCAAGACGCACAACCACAGGTACGGTGACGTTGACTTCTTTCACCGCTTCGATAATCGCTTCGGCAATCATGTCACAACGTACGATACCACCGAAAATATTGATGAGTACGCCTTGGACTGATTTGTCTTCAAGAATTAATTTGAACGCTTCAACCACACGTTCTTTGGTCGCACCGCCGCCTACGTCTAGGAAGTTAGCAGGTTGACCGCCGTATAGTTTGATGATGTCCATGGTTGCCATCGCAAGACCGGCACCATTCACCATACAGCCGATGTTACCTTCAAGTGCAACATAGTTTAGGTCAAATTCTGAAGCTTTTAATTCACGCTCATTTTCTTGTGATTTGTCACGTTGTTCAGCGACTTTTGGTAGGCGATAAAGGGCATTTGAGTCGATACCGATTTTGGCGTCAACACAGGCTAATTCGCCAGATTTACGAACAGCTAATGGATTAATTTCAAATAACGCGAAGTCATTTTCCGTAAAGGCTTTATAAGCCCCTGTCATCAATTTGGCAAATTCGTTGATTTGTTTGTCTTTTAGACCCAGTTTGAAAGCCACTTCACGAGCTTGGCTAGGTTGTAAGCCCACCAGTGGGTCAACTTCTACTTTCAAGATTTTTTCTGGGGTTTCTTCGGCAACTTTTTCAATTTCAACACCGCCTTCAGTTGACGCCATGAATACCACACGACGGGCTGAACGGTCTACGACTGCACCTAAGTACAATTCAGTTGCGATTGGGTACATGTCTTCGGCGATAAGCACGCTGTTAACAGGTTGACCGTTGGCGTCAGTTTGGTAAGTTACCAAGTTTTTACCAATTAATTCTTCAGCAATTTGTTTGGCTTCTTCACGCGTTTTAGCGATTTTTACCCCGCCCGCTTTACCACGACCACCGGCATGTACTTGGGCTTTAACAACCACAGCACCGGCGTTGCCTGCCATTTTGTCAAACGCTGCTGCGGCTTCGTCGCCATTTTTAGCGATAATACCTTCTTGTACTGGCAATCCATAGCTTTTTAATAATTCTTTGGCTTGATACTCATGTAAATTCATGAATTTATCCTCTCGGTTTTGGTTTACATTGTTTTAAAATTATTTTTGAATATTGTGGTCATTGAATATAGTGGTCAACAGTGAGCTAACCTAGTTGATAATGAGGTTAGCTCACTTGCCTTATTCAAACTATTGATACATAAGCTAATTAGCCCAGTTGCTTGTGAACTAGGTTATTTGCGCTTACGTTGAATCGCATGAATCGCACGACCATCCGCTGATAGCACCGCCTCGTGTACTGCTTCAGAAATGGTTGGGTGAGCAAACGTCATCAACTGCAAGTCTTCAATACTTGATACGAATTCCATCGCAATCATGCCTTGATGAACGATATCGCCTGCACCCGCTGACACGACATGCATACCCAGTAAACGGTCAGTTTTGGCATCGGCAACCACTTTGATGAAGCCTTGGCCTTCACCAGCGGCTAACGCACGGCCATTGGCCGCTAGGCTGAATTGACCTGTTTTGACTTCATGACCTTGCTCTTTGGCTTGTTCTTCAGTCAAGCCCACCCATGCAATTTCTGGGTGTGTGTAAATCACGCTAATAATGGTGTCATAATTGACTTGAACTTTTTCACCATGAATACGTTCAACTGCCATCATGCCTTCTTCCATCGCTTTGTGTGCCAGCATTGGACCACGTACCAAGTCACCGATTGCATATACGCCATCAAGGTTGGTTTGACAGAAGTCATTCACCGCTACCAAACCACGTTCAGTAAGCTCTACCCCTGAATTTTCGCCAAGTAGGTTTTCTTTATAAGCACGGCGACCCACACAAACGATGAGTTTATCGAAGGTTTCTTGTCCTGCTTGACCCTTTGCGTCAAACGATACAAGTACCTGACCGTTTTCTACTTGAGCCTGAGTAACTTTGGTATCAATACGGATATCCATGCCTTGGGCTTTTAGTAGTTTTGCCGCTTCTTTGCTCACGGCTTTATCTGCCGCTGCTAAAAATTCTGGCATGGCTTCAAATACCACGACTTCACTACCCAAACGACGCCATACCGAACCGAGTTCAAGACCAATCACACCACCACCAATGACGCCTAGACGCGCAGGCACTTCGGTAAAGTCTAACGCACCGGTTGAATCAACGATATATTCGTTATCAATCGGGGCAACAGGGATATCAATGGGCACAGAACCAGAGGCTAAAATCACATTTTTAGCGGTAATAGTGGTAGGCGCAGAACCATCTAATGGAGTAAATTCAACTTGTTTATCCGCACCTTTACCATCAAGTAATTTACCTGTACCTTGTAGCCAGTCAGCACCGTTACCTTTTAACAATGCAGCCACACCACCGGTTAATTGTTTAACGATAGCGTCTTTACGACTTAACATTTTACTGATGTCAATCGCCACCTCACCTGTGGTGATACCGTGGTCGGCTAAGTCATGCTTGGTTGCTTCGTAGCGATGTGAGCTGTCTAGTAATGCTTTTGAAGGAATACAACCGACGTTCAAACAGGTACCGCCTAACGCTGGCTCGCCCTTATTAATACGTTTTTCGATACAAGCCACACTCATACCCAATTGGCCTGCACGGATAGCTGCTTCGTAGCCACCAGGGCCACCACCGATAATTACCAAATCATAGCTTTCTTTCATAATCTTCACCAAAAATTTGAATTGTTATTGTTAAAGTTGTTAAACAAAAAAGCCTGTATCAACCTTTGCCAATACAGGCTTTTTTCATTATAAATCGAGAAGTAGCATCGCTGGGTTTTCAACCAATTCTTTGATAGTGACCAAGAATTGTACGGCTTCTTTACCATCAATTAAACGGTGGTCATACGACAATGCCAAGTACATCATAGGTAGAATTACCACTTCGCCATTAACCGCCATTGGGCGTTCTTTAGTCGCGTGCATACCCAAAATCGCTGTTTGTGGTGGATTGATGATTGGGGTTGACATCAATGAACCAAACACGCCGCCATTAGTAATGGTGAAGGTACCACCCGTCATGTCTTCAATGCCTAATTTACCTTCACGCGCTTTTGATGCATAGTTACCAATCGCACGTTCGATATCTGCCATACCCATTTGGTCAGTGTCACGTAATACCGGCACCACAAGACCACGATCGCTCGATACCGCAACACCCACATCATAATAACCATGATAAACGATATCGCTGCCATCAATAGAGGCATTTACCGCTGGGAAACGTTTTAACGCTTCAGTAGCAGCTTTTACAAACAATGACATAAAGCCTAGTTTTACACCGTGACGTTTTTCAAAACGCTCTTTAAACTCACCACGTAAGTCCATGATAGGTTTCATGTTCACTTCATTAAACGTGGTCAACATTGCAGTTTCTTGGGTAGCGGCTAACAGACGCTCAGCAACACGGGCACGTAAACGCGTCATTGGCACACGTTTGTCTACGCGTTGACCGACGGCATTGGCGACCACTTGACCATTGTCTGCTTTAATTGCATTGTTGGCTTTTAAGGTTGGGTTTGCCATGTCTTCTTTGGTCACACGGCCGCCACGACCTGAACCTTCAACGTCTGCAGGATTGACGCCTGTGGTATTCGCGGCTTTACGAACTGCTGGGCTTTGGTCTTTATAATCTGCTTCAGAAGTCGCTTGAGTGCTAGGTGCTTGTTGTGCAGCTGCAGGCGCGGCTTCAGCTTGGGCAGCCGGTGCCTGGGTTTCAGTAGGTTGGCTTGCTGGTGCAGCCGCGGTTGCGCCTTCAGTCAGCTCACCGATGACTTCAGCAGAAAGCACTGTGTCATCAACTTGTTTGAGAATTTTGCTAAGCACGCCGTCAGCTTGTGCCACCACTTCCATCACAACTTTATCGGTTTCGATTTCACACAATACAGCGTCACGGCTTACTTGGTCGCCTTCATTAAAATTCCAAGCAACAATTGTACCGTCAGCAACGGATTCTGGGAATACGGGGACTTTAATCTCACTCATGGAAAACTCCTAGTTAATTTCACATTCTTTCATTTTTAATGGGTTAAATTCATTGTTGTCTTAGCACTCGGCGCAATTGCCTATACCAAAAACCAAGAAGGATTAGTACGCATCTATTAAGTACTAATCCTTTAAAACGCTTAGTCAGTCGCTTGTTTTTCTGCGATTTCCGCTTTAGCTTCTAGCTTATCTTCGGTTGAATCTTCATTCTTTGGCAAACCCAATGCTTCGTTGATAACTTTTTGTTGTTGGGCAACGTGCATTTGCATCGAACCTGCGGCAGGTGCTGCTGATGAAGGGCGAGCTACTGGCTCAAGCAAGTAAGCTTTAGTCGGACGAGTCGCTGGTTTTGGCGGTGCAATCAAACGGAATAAGTGCGGTGCTAGATAGTACCAAGCGCCTTGGTTACGTGGCTCTTCTTGTGTCCAGACAATGCCTTCAAGGTTTGGATATTTTGCCACTTCTTCCAAAATACGTGCTTCAGGTAATGGATAAAGCTGCTCGATACGCACAATCGCCACATGGTTAAGACCCAATTCACGACGTTTTTCAAGCAAGTCATAATATACTTTACCGCCACACAACACTAAACGCGTCACTTGGTTATTATCAAGTTGGTCAATCTCTGGAATCACGGTTTGGAACTGACCTTGCGCAAGCTCTTCAAGCGTTGACACCGCCAATTTATGACGTAGCAGTGATTTTGGTGACATCACAATCAGCGGTTTACGCGCTGGGCGAACCACTTGACGACGCAGGACATGGAAAATCTGTGCAGGTGTAGTTGGGGTTACCACTTGCATATTTTCTTCAGCACATAGCTGCAAATAACGCTCTAGGCGCGCTGATGAGTGCTCAGGACCTTGACCTTCATAGCCGTGTGGTAACAGCATGGTCAAACCACATAGACGTTGCCATTTGGTTTCACCTGAAGAAATAAATTGGTCAATGACCACTTGTGCGCCATTGGCAAAGTCCCCGAACTGCGCTTCCCAAATCACTAGGGCATTGGGTACTGTCGTTGCGTAACCATATTCAAATGCCAATACCGCTTCTTCTGACAATAATGAGTTAAAAATGTCAAAGCGTGCTTGGTTAGGGCTCATGTTGGCAAGTGGGACATACATACTGCCGTCTTTCATGTTGAAAATTTCTGAATGGCGATGTGAGAAAGTACCACGACCCACGTCTTCACCCGTAATACGGACTGGGTAGCCTTCTTCGACCAGTGACGCATAAGCCAAGGTTTCTGCCGCGCCCCAATTCAAGGGCTCTTGACCGGTTTGCATGGCTTTGCGCTGTTCAACCACTTTTTGCACTTGGCGTTGTAGCTCATAGCCTTCCGGCATTTGCGCCATTTTTTCACCATAAGCTTTTAATTGATTGATATCAACGCTCGTATCCCAATTGTCTTCAAGCTTATGACCAATATAGGGTGTCCAATCTACATACAGCGTTTTATTTGGCTCACGCACGAGTGCGCTAGCAACATATTCGCCTTTATCGAGTGACTCACGGTAGTCATCTTCAAATGCCACACTTTCAGCTTTGCTAATAACGCCTTCAGCAACCAATTTATTGGCAAATAGCTCACGAGTACTTGGCAGTTTTTTGATGACCGAATACATAAGTGGCTGAGTGGCGGAAGGCTCATCCGCTTCATTGTGACCGTTACGACGGTAACAGTACATATCAATCACGATATCTTTATGGAAAGTTCGGCGATAGTCATGGGCAAGCTGCGCCATAAATACCACAGCTTCTGGATCGTCACCGTTTACATGAAAAATCGGTGCGTGTACCATTTTGGCGATGTCGGTACAGTATTCAGTTGAACGCGCATCTTCTAAGCGGCTGGTGGTAAAACCCACTTGGTTATTGATAATAATATGCAGCGTACCACCTGTTGAGTAGGCACGGGTTTGTGACATTTGGAAAGTTTCTTGGTTGACACCTTGACCGGCGAACGCGGCGTCACCGTGTACCACGATTGGCAAAACGGCATCACCCGTCTTATCTTGACGGCGTACTTGGCGGGCACGCACTGAACCAATCAATACAGGCGATACAATCTCAAGATGCGAGGGGTTAAATGCCAAGGCTAAGTGTGCTTCGCCGCCCGGTGTCATTACGTTAGATGAATAACCATTGTGGTATTTTACGTCACCTGAACCCACGGTCGGTTGTTTTTTACCATCAAACTCATCAAACAAATCTTTAGGGTTTTTACCTAAGATATTTACTAATAAGTTTAAACGTCCACGGTGCGCCATACCGATAACCATTTCTTTGGTACCGTTTTCACCCGCACGCTGAATTATCTCATTGACCATCGGGATAAAGCTTTCACCACCCTCAAGACCAAAACGTTTTACACCGGTGTATTTACGTGCTAAGTATTTTTCTAAACCTTCTGCTGCTGTCAAACGCTCAAGGATAGATTTACGTTTTTCATTGTCAAATTTGACATAGCCAAGATTTTGCTCTAGGTATTTTTCAATCCAGCGTTTTTCTTTGGCGGTGGTCACATGGAAATACTCTGCACCGATGCTGCCACAATAAACTCGCTCTAGCACTTGAATGATTTCACGCAGTGTGGCTTTGTCTTTACCGATATTTAGGTCGCTGACAGGGTAGACAGTGTCTAAATCCGCTTCAGAAAGACCATAATAAGCCAAAGTCAATTCTTCAACTTCTGGACGTGGCATCAGTCCTAATGGATCTAGATTAGCAATACGATGACCACGACGGCGATAACTGGTAATCAGTTTTTGCACGCCCATTTGGTTGTCCGCAAATTCACGAATTTCAGAAGGGCTGACGGCGCCTACAGCTGATTGACCGGCAACTTTGTGGGCAGTGGTGTTGCGAGCTAATAGCAAAAATTGTTCTTGGATAGTATGGTGAAGGGCGTTTTTATCATCATCTTTGGCAAACTGCGCAAAGTAAGGAATGTATTTTTCATCAACGCTTTGTGGATCTTGAAGATACTGTTCATAGAGTGATTCAAGATAGGCTGCGTTATCTGCTGACAGTTCGGTAAACTGAGCAGATGAGACAGAAGTTTGGTTTTGATTAGCCATGATTCTTTCTACTGTAGTATTTAAAGGTGGAAATAAAAATTTTAGGGAATAGCCTAGCATTTTTATAATTAACAAAAAATTTTGTTAAGGTAATAGTTACCATTCATTTACTAAATATAGCGACTCACGCTGCTTGGCGTGTGGATAAATGGCTATCAAATGGCAGTAAAAGAAGAGTAATGTGAAAGTTAGTTTTCTCCTTCCTTAGAAAATCTATAGTTAAAACCGAATTATACCAAGCAACTTTCAACACAATCCTTAAGCGTATCAAAATTGCTTAGCGTTAAACGAACCTTTTGCTTAATCACTGCCCACAACTGCTCAATTGGATTGAGTTCAGGTGAGTAAGGCGGTAAGTACGTCAGTTCAATATTATAAAGTTCCGCAATTTGCTTTAAATCGCCACCATGATGAAATCTGGCATTATCCAACACCAATACACGTTTTGGATAATTGCCCTTATCATCTTTTGGCAAAGATTGCCCCAACGTGTGTAGCCAGTTTTCAACCGTCACTCGTTTACAACCACCTTCAAAGGTAACAGGTGCGATGAGTTTAAAGTCATTTAATCGCATGGCTCCCATTAAGTTTAAGCGTTTACCCTTATTGGCATCGATTTTGGCATAACAAGGCTTGCCAATAGGCGACCAACTGCGGGTGTAATATTGCCTTTGATAAAATCCTGTTTCATCCATAAATAGGATGTTGTCAGCGGTAAGGCTCAAGGTTAATAGCAGTAAACCCAGCATCAGTTTAAACCCAATTTGCTTTATGGGGTCGGCTTGCTTAAACAGCGGGGTCTTTTTTTAAAGCTCCATTTGATTCGACGCAAGGTTTCTAAAAAGGCATTATAAGAAATATTGATATCAGGATGGTCTTTTAAGTATTGTTCTCTAAGCTGTTTTGCGGTGTCAAATTCTTGTGATTTAACATAGTCCTCAAAGGCGACTAGGTCAGTGATAATGTGTTTTACGCCAACAGGTGCAAAGGGTTTTGGCTTGGTATTCCCTTGTTCTTGATAGAGCTTTATCCAGTCATCAAGGGTGTTGCGGTTGATTTCAAATAGCCTGGCTGTTTGGCTTTTGTTGCCTGTCTTTTGCCAGTGGTTGACGGCTCTGTCTCGTAAGTCTTGGTTGTATATTTTGGGCATGGTAGTGATCAAAAAATGTTTATTATATTACAGTTTTAACTATAAATGAATATTCCCTATAGATACCTATCGTATATTATACAAAATTAATGATAATTTATCTCATTCATTAGGCTGAAAAGGTATAAAAAATATTATGACATTGGGATATGATTTATTACTTTAATTAATAGATAGCCAGTTACTATGAATTTATCACATCCCAATAAAAAAAGCCCTGTCGATACAGAGCTTTTTTGTCACCAAACTGTGGTACTAACCTGCTTGGTCTAACAGCATGTTACGTAAGTGACCAATCGCTTTGGTAGGATTCAAGCCTTTTGGACAAACCGACACACAGTTCATGATGCCACGGCAACGGAACAAGCTAAATGGATCGTCCAAACGTTCCAAACGCTCCTGTGTGCTAGTATCACGGCTATCTGCCACAAAGCGGTAGCTATTCAATAACGCTGATGGACCTAAGAACTTGTCTGGGTTCCACCAGAATGACGGACAGCTGGTTGAACAACACGCACATAGAATACATTCATATAGACCGTTTAACTTTTCGCGGTCTTCAGGTGATTGTAGACGTTCAGTCGGTGGCGCTGGCTGGTCATTAATCAAGTACGGATGAACTTTTTCATATTGCTCATAGAATTGGTTCATATCTACCACTAAGTCGCGCACGACAGGTAAACCAGGTAGCGGACGTAAAGTAATTTTTTGTGGCAGTGTGTTCATGTTGATAAGACATGATAGACCGTTTTTACCATTGATGTTCATACCGTCAGAGCCACAAATACCTTCACGGCACGAACGGCGGAAACTGATGGTTTCGTCCATTTTTTTCAAACGGACAAGTACGTCTAATAACATACGGTCAGAGTCTAAAAGCTCAATTTGGTATGTCTGCATACGGGGTGCTGCGTCTTTATCTGGATCGTAGCGGAAAATCTCGATGGTGCGAGTACCTCTGCTCATAATGCTAAACTCCACACGTTTATGGTATTGGTTTATAGGGTCTTCACAATAGTTTGCAAAGACCAAAAAATGTTAATTAGAATGTACGCACTTTTGGCTCAACATAGTCTACAGTCAGTGGGCTCTTACGAACCGGTTTGTAGATAACACGGTTACCTTCAGAGAACCAAAGGGTATGTTTCATCCATTCGTGGTCATTACGACCAAGCGGGGCATACGCATCATCTGCCGCACGTTCGTAGTCAACAACAGTGTGCGCGCCACGACATTCTTGACGCAGGGAAGCTGAAATCATCGTTGCTTTGGCAACTTCATAGAGGTTCGCCACTTCAAGCGCTTCAATACGTGCGGTATTAAACACTTGCGATTTATCAGCTAGGTGAAGACTATTGACCTTGCTTTCAAGTGCCAAGATTTTTTGTACACCTTCATTCATTGACGCTTGGGTACGGAATACACCCGCGTGTTGTTGCATGGTACGGCGGATTTCGTCAGCCACATCTTGCGCATTGAGGCCTTGCGTAGATTGCTGTAACACATTCAAACGCGCCAAGGTTTTGTCAAGAACACGCGGTGATAATGGCTCATAGTCATGACGGTCAGCGGCATGGAACTCATCAATGATATGTTGACCCGCTGCACGACCAAATACTACCAAGTCTAGTAGTGAGTTTGTACCTAGACGGTTGGCGCCGTGAACGGATACACATGAACATTCACCAATCGCATATAAGCCTTTCACGATTTTTTGCTGGGCGTATAAACCTTCCGCATCCGTACCTGCCTCAAGATCTGGCATGACAACCTGACCATGAATATTGGTTGGGATACCGCCCATTTGGTAATGGATAGTCGGTACAACTGGGATTGGCTCTTTGGTAATGTCAACATTCGCGAAGTTTTTACCAATTTCATAAACTGATGGTAAACGCTTCATGATGGTATCCACACCTAAGTGCGTCATATCAAGTACCACGTAATCGCCATTTGGACCACAACCACGACCTTCTTTGATCTCTTGGTCCATTGAACGTGATACAAAGTCACGCGGTGCTAAGTCTTTTAGGGTTGGCGCATAACGCTCCATAAAGGCTTCGCCATCTTTATTGCGAAGTAACGCACCTTCACCACGACAACCTTCGGTCAATAATACGCCCGCACCTGCGACGCCTGTTGGGTGAAATTGCCAAAATTCCATATCTTGTAGTGGAATACCCGCACGCACTGCCATACCTAGACCGTCACCGGTGTTAATAAAGGCATTAGTAGACGCAGCGAAAATACGACCTGCACCGCCCGTTGCTAGGACAGTTGTTTTTGCTTGGAATACCGCGACACGACCTGTTTCTTGCTCCAGCGCGATAACGCCGTTAATGTCGCCTTTGCTATCTTTGACCAAATCTAGCGCAATCCACTCGATAAAAAACTCTGTGCCTTGCTCAAGATTTTTTTGATATAAGGTATGCAATAATGCATGACCTGTACGGTCAGCTGCCGCACACGCACGTTGCACCGCTTTTTCACCGTAGTTGGCAGTATGTCCGCCAAATGGACGCTGATAAATCGTACCATCTGCGTTACGGTCAAATGGCATACCCATATGCTCAAGTTCATATACCACTTTTGGTGCTTCACGGCACATATACTCGATGGCGTCTTGGTCACCTAACCAGTCAGACCCTTTGATGGTGTCATAAAAGTGAAAGTGCCAGTTATCATCACTCATGTTACCCAAACTTGCGCCAATACCACCTTGCGCAGCAACCGTGTGAGAACGCGTTGGGAACACTTTGGTTAATACCGCAACATTCATACCGCCACGCGCCAATTGTAGCGATGCACGCATACCAGAGCCACCGCCGCCAACGATAACCGCATCGTAGGTTAAGGTTTGAATATTGCTAATGGTGTTGTCTTGTTTTGTTGCCATTGCTTTAATTTCCTAAATGATGGTTCGATTTTATCCACATACATGCATAAAAGCCCTGAGGTCAAAATCGATAAATACGTTAACAAAATTTATCTAACAGGATGTTTAGAAGAAAATCATCACGCCCCAAAATAAATAAACCAAGACTGCAAGAATCATGGCAGATTGCAGCACAAAACGTAAACCATTTGACTTAACGTAGTCTGTTAATACAGTCCACATCCCTACCCACGCATGACCCACTAATGCTAGTATCATCAATAGCGTAAATAAGCGCATCGGTAGGCTTAGCATAAAGCCTTGCCATAATTCAAACGTTGGTTGGTGGGTTAAGAACCACCCCAACATTACCAATGAATAAACTGCCAATACAACCGCACTAATACGTTGTACCACCCAATCGCGAGAGCCTGAGCCTGTTAAACCTGTTGCACTTTTCATTAGAACATCACCCATACAAATGAACCCACAACCCAAAGGGCTGCAAGTACAAAGCCAATGAATGTCGCAGTGCGACCACTGTTTAATTCTTCATTCATGCCCATGTCGGCAAATAAATGTTTGAAACCCATCACAAAATGGTAGCCTAATGCAGCCACAAAGATCCAAGCCAAAAACTTCACCAAGGGGCTAGTGAAAATATCTGCAAAGCCTTCAGCACTGGCAAGCGACGTTTGAAAAATCCATAACATCACAGGAATTAGGAGAAATAGCACCACACCAGAAACACGGTGGGTAATTGAAGCCAAAGCAATTGGGTTTTTTGAATTAACATTAATTACTTGGCTTAAAGGAAGGTCAATCGGTCGGTTGCTTTTCACAGCGGGCATCCTTTATTCGCAGTTATAACTTACCTGTGTTATCGCTATGCCAATATCCAAAATATCAAGCACGAACTTCAAATCACTTGCAGGGTTTGATGAATCACATAGCCTGTCAAAAAACAGGTAAATCGAAGATAAGGAATAGCTAGCGTACTTTGGATTATTCACAGAATAGATAGTTATTAGCCGCAAACCTAATCGTATCTCACAATTAAAAACTAATAAATTACAAACTAATAATCGACAAAAAGCCACCCACAATTTACTTTTTAATTTTGTTAAACCACAAAGCTAAAAGGTAAATTATGTTTAGCAAATATTAATAATACAAAGCTAGCCACCAGTAAAATTTTTATAATTATAAGAGTCTTTGATTACAAATACAAACAAAAACAGAAAAAAAACCATCTTTTATCAAACCACTGTAGCGCACTATTAAAATTCAGAAATAATTTGATAAGATTCAGCGTTTTGCCACCCACTCTTCTAGATAGTTAACCGTATCAAGGGTTGATAGAATGTCAGTAGCAGAGAGCATAGTTTTAGCTAACTCCTGTTAATTATAACTAACTGTTTGTAAGCGTAAGGCGTAAATTTACTTTCATTTTTGGCAAAAATACTGTTAATATAGATATGTTTTAGTTTTGGGTTTTCGCTATTTTTTCGCTATTAATAAATTCGCCCTGCACGTCTGTGTGTGGCTGGGCAGTCACCTATCCTTGTCATTGCGCCAATGCATTTGAGCAAGTATAGGTCTTCTTTTTTTTACACGTCTGAGAGGATTTTATGTCAGAGAAAGACAATATTGCAACCTTGCACGTCAATGGCCAGGACTATGAGCTACCTATTATTGAAGGAACATTAGGCGATCCTGTACTCGATATTAAGGCAGTACCCCAAGCTGGTTTTTGGACATACGATCCAGGTTTCATGTCAACCGCTTCCACTGAATCAAAAATCACCTTCATTGATGGTGACAAAGGTATCTTATTACACCGTGGTTACCCAATTGACCAATTAGCTGATAAAGCCGAATACTTAGAAGTTGCCTATGCACTCATTCATGGTGAATTACCCAATGCTGAGCAAAAAGCTGACTTCTACGAAAAAGTTCGTAAGCATTCAATGGTGAATGACCAATTACGTCGTTTCTTTGAAGGTTTCCGCCGTGACGCTCATCCGATGGCGATTATGGTTGGTGTGATGGGTGCGTTATCTGCGTTCTACCACAACAATCTTGATGTCAGCAAACAAGACCATCGTGAAATCACTGCGATTCGCTTGATTGCTAAAGTGCCTACCATCGCCGCCATGTGCTACAAATATAGCAATGGTCAGCCATTCATGTATCCGCGTAATGATTTAAACTACGCTGAAAACTTCTTACACATGATGTTTGCAACCCCAGCGGATGTCAACTATAAAGTCAATCCAATCCTTGCAAAAGCGATGGACAAAATCTTTACCTTACATGCTGACCACGAACAAAATGCCTCGACGTCAACTGTACGTCTAGCAGGCTCTACGGGCGCTAACCCATACGCTTGTATCGCGGCGGGTATTGCGGCGCTTTGGGGACCTGCGCACGGTGGTGCCAACGAAGCTGTACTTAAAATGCTCGATGAAATCGGCAGCGTAGACAACGTTGACGAATTCATGGAAAAAGTAAAACGTAAAGAAGTGAAATTAATGGGCTTTGGTCACCGTGTTTATAAAAACTTTGACCCACGCGCCAAAGTGATGAAAGAAACTTGTGACGAAGTATTGGGCGAGCTTGGCATCAAAGATCCACAACTTGAACTTGCGATGAAACTTGAACAAATCGCCTTGAATGACCCGTACTTTAAAGAGCGTAACCTATATCCAAATGTTGACTTTTACTCAGGTATCATTCTAAAAGCCATCGGTATTCCAACCTCTATGTTTACCGTAATCTTTGCTTTAGCACGTACTTCTGGTTGGATTAGTCATTGGTTAGAAATGCACTCTGCACCTTACAAAATCGGTCGTCCACGTCAGTTATATACTGGCTACACCCAGCGTGATTTTGTGGCAGTTGAAGACCGCGACTAAGCCAATGCTTCAAAAATGTTTCGAACCAAAACCCAGTGTTACACTGGGTTTTTTATTGTTAGATGTTAATCAATAAAAAAGGACGTTTTGCAACGCCCTTTTCATTTAACTATAACTTGCCAATCTCTTCACCTTACTTATAAAACGCATTGGCAGTATAAGTATGGTCGGTCTCATCAATCACTTGGGTTAATTCTGGTATTTGCTGTTTTAGCGAGACTTCAACCCCTTGTTTTAGCGTCATATCAACTGCAGAGCAGCCCTGACAGCCGCCGCCAAATTTGAGCACGGCGGTGATACCAACCCCTTCTTCATGTACCAAATCCACCAATTGCACGTTACCCCCATGCGCCGCTAGATTTGGATTGATTTCTGAAGACAGCACGTAATTGATACGCTCCTCTAGGCTCGCATTTTCACCCAGTTTTGGTACTTTTGAGTTGGGCGCACGGAATGTCAACTGACCGCCAAAACGGTCTTTATTGTAATCAATCACTGCATCTTCAAGATAAGGAATAGATGGGGTGTCTATATAAGCGGTGAATGTCTCATAATCCAATTTTAAATCGTCAGGATTGTGTTCATTTGGCTGGCTATATGACATACAGCATTCTGCTCGCGGCGTGCCTGGATGTTCAACAAAAATACGCACGCCGATGCCGTCGGTGTTTTGTTTTGCCAACAACTCAGTCAGATACCCTTGCGCTGAATCGGTAATTTTGATATTTGTGCTTTTTTCTGTATCGCTCATATGTCACCCTAGCTTGTCATCAATTTTTACCCATATTTTAGCATAAACTTGAGTAATTTACTCGGATTTTATTGGGGGTGGTTGTTTGGCTTATCAAGGGTCGTCACAATATTTTTTAGCTAAGCCAAAACTTCAATCTAGCCACTATCTTTAACCAAAAATCTTTAACCAAAAATAACTTGGCATTGGTTGAAAGTTTAGGCAAGATAGTTAAAAAAACAGGCTTTACCACCGAACTTTATCACCAAAACGCCATTGGATAGACCGAGAGCGTTATCATTCGCAAGGAGTTTGCGTCATGCCAAATAACACGACTGACACTATCACGGTTACTAAAAACGACGTTACCGAAGATAAAGGGCGTTTTAGCACACCCAAAAATAAAAAAGGTTATCAATATGACTATTTGGTATTTATCGGGCGTTTTCAGCCGTTTCACTTAGGTCATAAATCGGTTGTCGATGAAGCATTAAAGCTTGCTGAAAATGTGATTATGCTCATTGGCTCTGCCAATTTGCCAAGTAGTATCCGCAATAGCTTTAGTGTCGAAGCACGTAGCCAAATGATTTTGGGCGCCTTTGACAAAAAAGATGCCAAACGCATACATTGTGTCGGTTTGGATGATGCCTTATACAATGACACCAAGTGGCTTCAATACGTGCAGCAGTGCGTGAAGTCGGTTACCGGCGATTTAAACGCCAATATTGGTCTAATTGGACATTCAAAAGACAGCTCATCGTATTACTTGTCACTTTTTCCAAATTGGCAGTCGGTGGCGGTGCCCAATTTTCATGAGTTGTCTGCCACGCCAATTCGCGAAGGCTTTTTGCTGGGTGCCGATCCGTTAACCGATACGGTACCGCAATCGACAACCGATGTCATGAAGGCATTTAAAAAGACCGAAGCATATAAACGTCTACACGAAGAGGCTGGCTTCATCGATAAATACAAAAAACAATGGGAATCAAGCCCCTACCCACCCACCTTTATGACGGTTGATGCCGTGGTCATTCAATCAGGACACATCTTATTGGTGGAGCGCCGTAGTATGCCAGGTCAAGGGCTATGGGCATTGCCTGGTGGCTTTATTGACCCTAAAGAGACGCTATTTGACGCCTGTATTCGTGAGCTACGTGAAGAGACTCGGTTAAAAGTACCTGAAGCGGTTCTGCGCGGCTCACGCCATAGTCAACACACCTTTGATGACCCGTATCGCTCAGCTCGTGGTCGCACCATCACCCAAGCGTTTTACTTTATGCTCAAAAACGACCCCAAAGGCTTACCATCGGTGAAAGGTGGCGATGATGCCAAAAAAGCGTTTTGGCTACCCTTGGCTGAATTAAAAGCCGATAAACTGTTTGAAGACCATTATGCCATTATTTGTAAAATGGTCGGTCTCTGATTTTTTCCCGCCAAACTGATAGACGGTTTGGTTTTAACCTGCGCAAGCAATCACCAGAGGAGTTCTGTGATGTTTAGTCAAAATTTTGACAATTTTATTTTAAATACCGATAGCTATAAGACGTCGCATTGGCTGCAATACCCGCCAAATACCGAGTACGTATCTAGCTATATTGAAGCGCGTGGCGGCAATAGCAACTTTGAAAATGTGCTATTTTTTGGTCTACAAGCTTTTTTAAAACAGTATCTTACCAAACCCATTACTCACGCTGATATAGATGAAGCCAAAGTGCTACTTGCTGCTCATGGCGTACCGTTTAATGAAGCAGGCTGGCGACAATTAGTCGCCAAACATGGCGGTCTTTTACCACTTCGCATTCAAGCGATACCAGAAGGCATGGTAGTACCAACGGGTCAAGTATTGTGTCAGGTGGTGAATACCGACCCTGAGTTTTACTGGTTGACAAGCTATATCGAAACCACGCTATTGCGCGCTATTTGGTATCCTAGCACTGTGGCAAGCCTTTCTTATTATTGTAAACAAATCATCAAAGCAGGCTTGGAAAAATCGGCGGATAACTTAAATAATCTACCGTTTAAATTGCATGATTTTGGCGCACGTGGGGTGTCTAGCCTTGAATCAGCTGCGCTTGGCGCGCTTGCCCACTTGGTAAATTTTTCCGGTACGGATACCTTAAGCGCGATTGTGGCTGCCAATCGTTGGTATGGTATGCAAAATGACATGACTGCTTTTTCCATTCCTGCAGCAGAACATAGCACCATGACCACTTGGGGACGTGAGCATGAAGCGGATGCCTATGGCAATATGATTGCCAAATTTGGCGGTGAAGGTAAAACCTTTGCGGTGGTGAGTGATAGCTACGATTTATGGAATGCCATTGATAATATCTGGGGTGGTGAGCTAAAAGAAAAAGTGGCGCAAACAGGGGGTACGTTAGTTATTCGCCCTGACAGTGGCGATCCGATTAAAGTGGTGCGTGAAGCCCTGCAGCGCCTCGCAGCAAAATTTGGCACCACCACCAACTCAAAAGGCTATAAATTACTGCCCAGCTATGTGCGACTCATCCAAGGGGATGGTATTAATCCCACCAGCATGGGTAAAATTATTGATGCGGTGATTAAAGCAGGCTTTAGTAGTGACAATATTACCTTTGGGATGGGTGGCGGGCTACTGCAACAAGTCAACCGCGATACCTTGAATTTTGCCATGAAAACCAGCAGCGCACGGGTGGACGGTTTTTGGCGAGACGTGTATAAAGACCCGATTACCAGTGTGAGCAAACGCAGCAAACGCGGGCGTTTAGCCTTGGTCAAACGTCAGGGGAGTTATATGACGCTGCGTGAAGATGAGCTTGCTGAGCAAAATAATTTGTTGCAGGATGTATTTTTGAACGGTGATTTACTAGTTGATGATACGCTAACCGCGATTCGTCAACGCTCATCGGTAAAATCATAATTGAACTTGTCGCAATCTCAACAGCCGTCTTAATCAGACGGCTTTTTATCTTTAGCGCTAATTAACCCCTGCCATTGCCAAATATTTTTGGTGCAACTGTTCAAGTTTTAAATACAAATCGTCTAAGCTACCATTGTTGTCGACAATGTCATCGGCTTGTCTGAGCCTGTCATGACGCGACAGTTGATTTGCCATGATATTTTGAATACGTTCAGGCGTTTGACCATCACGCTGACTGGCGCGCTCAATCTGCAAGGATTCATGACTATCGACCACCAATATTCGATCACACAGATTGGCCAGCCCTGCTTCGGAGGCTTCTAGCAGTAAGGGTGCTACCAAAATTACATAGGGCGACTGGGCAGCTCTTAGTAATTCTTTGGCACGGCTGCGAATGGCAGGATGGGTGATTTGTTCCAAATCCATTAACGCTTGCGCACTGCCAAATACATGCTCTCGCATGGCACGGCGATTAAGCTCACCTGCCTCATCAATCACCCAGTCACCAAATTTGGCGACAATTTTTTTTAGCGTTGGCGAACCTTTGGCAACGACTTCACGTGCCAATACATCTGCATCAATAATAACAATTCCATGCGCATCGAACCAACGGCTCACTTGTGATTTGCCGCTACCGATGCCCCCTGTAAGCCCAACTACCAACATCGCAATCCCTCCTTGATTCACACATAATTAACCCATAAATGACTTCACGACATTTTGCCTAGATACCACGACATTATTGATTGCCCATACAACAGGGCTATCATGCCAGCAATGGCGATATAGGGTCCAAAAGCAAAAGGTTTGCTTTCACCTGAGCGCTTCATCAATATCACACCCACAACCGAGCCGACAAACGCAGATAAAAGCACAATTAAGGGTAGCATCAAAGGCCCTAGCCAAGCCCCCAAAGCCGCTAATAATTTAAAATCGCCATGCCCCATCCCGTGCTTGCCCGTAATCAGCAAAAACAGTTGATAGACAATCCACAAGCATAAAAATCCAAACACATAGCCAAAAATAGCCGCTGTGGGACTGACAAACAAGCCAAAGGCATTGACAAATAAGCCTAATCCCGCTAACGGCAATGTAAATCGGTCAGGCAACAATTGGGTATCAAAATCAATGCCTGTCAAAGCCACTAATGTCCATGTGAGTACCAATCCTGCCAGCGCTTGCCAAGTAACACCAAATTTCATAACAACCAGTACAGATAAAATAGCGGTGATGATTTCTACAAGCGGATAACGATAACTAATGGCGTGATGACACTGACTACATTTTCCTTTTAGCAGTAGCCAGCTAATAACAGGCATATTTTCAAACCAACGTATTGAATGCCCACAATGCGGGCAACGAGAAACAGGACAGCTTAAGGTCATCGATTGATGATTGTCAATAACGGTTTCTGGATAGAGCAATAGCTGGCATTCGTTCTTCCACTGCTGCTCCATCATCAAAGGCGTGCGATAAATCACCACATTGAGAAAACTGCCCACACATAATCCCAATAAAGCTACGATAATCAACGTCAGCCATTGCGACTGCTGTAATAATAATACAAAATCTAGAATCAATGCCATGATTGTTAGCCCACCACCGAGCCCATTTGGAAAATTGGTAGATACATGGCAATCACTAGACCCCCTACCAGCACCCCCAAAACCGCCATAATCATCGGTTCCATCAGACTTGTTAACCCATCTACGGCGTTATCCACTTCGTTTTCATAATAAGTCGCCACTTTATCAAGCATCTCCTCTAGACTACCTGACTCCTCACCAATACCAACCATTTGGATAGCCATACTGGGGAAAAGATTAGTAGAACGCATCGCAAACTGCAGCTGTTGACCCGTCGCAACATCACCTTTAATTTTTTGCGTGGCATTATAAAATACCACATTGTTGGTTGCCCCAGCGGTTGAATCTAACGCATCAATCAGCGGCACACCTGCGGCAAAAGTGGTAGATAAGGTGCGGGAAAAACGGGCAACCACCGCTTGATAAGCAATATTGCCAAAGATTGGTAATTTTAAGGTAAGTCGGTCTAAAAAATCATTAAAGGGCTTGCTACGTTTTTTAGCTTCAGAAAAGCCAACAACAGCGCCTGCAATGCTAAATAGCAATAACCACCACCATTTTTGCATCCACTCCGACATATTGACTACCATTCGGGTAAACGCGGGTAACTCTGCGCCAAATGAATTGAATAAATCAGCAAACACCGGTACCACTTTGACCAGCAAAATAATGGTAACGATAATCGCAACCACGATAACCGCAATCGGGTATTTCAAGGCTTTTTTAATTTTTGCTTTTAGTAGCTCGCTTTTTTCTTTGTACGTCGCGACACGCTCAAGCATAGTTTCAAGCGCGCCCGACTGCTCACCTGCCTCTACCAATGAACAAAACAAGTCATCAAAATATCTGGGATGTTTGCGCAGCGCTGCAGCAAAGGTGCTTCCTGATTCCACTTCTGACTTGACACTAAGCACCAACTCTTTCATTGAGGGGTTATCGAGCGCATCTGCAACGATTTCAAACGACTGAGTAAGGGGGACGCCAGCTTTCATCATCGTAGCCAACTGCCGCACAAAGATAGCAATATCAATTGGCTTGATGCTTTTTTTCATTTGAAAAATAGGCTTAGGTTTTTTCTTAATCGTCTTGACTTGGATGCCTTGCTTGCGTAGTTGTGCTTTTGCCAGCTCAATATTGCGGCTGGTGGTTTCGCCTTTGACTTTTTCACCACGGCGATTGACCCCATCATAGACAAAGTCTAATAACATTTCTGTTTGGACTTTTGCCATACCCTTAACCCCTTAATATCTCAACTAATCTTCAATAAAGACGGATAAAAAACGCCCTATTCGCTAGTAACACGATACATCTCTTGGATACTGGTCGTGCCTTTTAGAACCTTTAAAATACCAGAGCGCCTTAAATCCCTAAACCCTTGCTTTAGGGCAGCGTCTTTAATCTCAATAGCGTTGCCGTCTTCCATAATAATTCGGGCAATCTCTGGTGTTACTTTCATCACTTCATAAATACCAACACGTCCTTTATAGCCATCGCGGCATTCAGAGCAGCCAACGGGCTCATAAATGACATTGCTGGGATCTGCCAAATCTTCTTCAGTAAAGCCCATTTCAAGCAAGCTATGTTTTGGTACATCTGTCGGTTTTTTGCAGGATTTACATAGGCGACGTGCTAAGCGCTGTGCGATTACCAAATTGACTGAGGTGGCAATGTTAAAAGATGCCACACCCATATTCCGCAGGCGCGTTAAGGTTTCTGGCGCTGAGTTGGTATGCAAGGTTGACAGCACCATATGCCCTGTTTGGGCAGCTTTGACAGCAATTTCAGCGGTTTCCAAGTCACGAATCTCACCGACCATCACAATATCAGGGTCTTGACGCAAGAATGATTTGAGCGCACTGGCAAAGGTCAAGCCAACTTTATTGTTCACGTTGACCTGATTAATGCCTTCAAGGTTAATTTCAACGGGATCTTCTGCGGTGGAAATATTGGTCTCAACTGTGTTTAAGATATTAAGACCGGTGTACAAGGAGACGGTTTTACCCGAACCAGTAGGGCCGGTAATCAATAACATCCCTTGCGGTTTTGCCAGCGCATCCATAAATAGCTGCTTTTGGTCAGGCTCATAGCCGAGTGCATCAATGCCTAGCATCGCTGATGATGGGTCTAAAATACGCAGTACAATTTTTTCACCAAATAAGGTTGGCAATGAGTTGACACGAAAATCAATCGCCTTATCCTTGGAAATTTTTAACTTGATACGACCATCTTGCGGCACGCGGCGTTCAGAGATGTCCATTTGTGACATGACTTTCAGGCGGGCAGCAATTTTACCCGCTAGCTGCGTCGGTGGATTTGCCATTTTTTGTAACACCCCATCAATACGAAAACGCACGCGATAAGATTTTTCATAGGGTTCAAAGTGTAAGTCTGAGGCGCCCATGGTAATGGCTTTGATGAGCATCCCATTAACGAACTTGACGACAGGCGCTTCATCATTGACATCTAAATGACTGGTGGCACTATTGTCGTCATCGGCGCGGGTTTCATCAAACTCCACCGCTTCCATATCATCAAAATCAGCTAAATTAGAGCTAGCAAAGATTTTTTCGATGAGTGATTTTATTTTGTGGTGCTCGGCGACGACTGTTTCAACGTTAAACCTTGTACCAAATCGCAGCGCATCTAAAGCATCTACCCTTGTTGGGTCACTCATGGCAACAAATAAGCGGCTACCTCGTTGGAAAATCGGCAGAATATTAAATTCGCGAATAATTTTTTCATCAACCGCTTCTTTTGGAATATAGTTGACATTGATGGCATCCAAATCAATGAGTGGGTCGCCAAATTCTCGAGAAATCACCCACGCTACCGCGTCAGCTTGCGCAAGCTTATTGTCAACCACATAGGCGATTAAATTTGTTTTTTGCTGCTGCGATTCTGCCAATACTTTTTGCATTGCCGCTTCGCTAATTAGTCCTTCATCCACTAATCGTGACGCAATGCCACCAAAACCAGGAAGTGATGCTGCCATTGTTTTTCTCGTTCCCTCAATATTGATTCAAATGGGCTAATGTTTGTTAGTGTAAACTATTCATTTATATATTAACAAATCATTCTCGACAAATCCGTGAATTCAACGATAAATAATTTGTTATCGAATTTTATCTCTATCCATCAACCTTTATAAAACTGTTTTATACTTTATCCCTTCTTTAAACACCTCGCTTGCGTAACCCAATAATTTATTCGGCAAATCGCTGCAATTGCTTATATAATACATACCATTTTACGCCTAATATTTTTAAATCGTGATAGTTTTAAATCGCGATATGTTAAATAGCGTTACTTATATTTTAATGTTATCTTGACATTTATACTTTGCAAATTCATAGATAACCATTTACCTCAATTGACAGGGACATTATGAAAGCATCTGATTATGTAGCAAATTGGCAGAATTCTTGGGTGATTGCTAATTGGAAAATGAATCCTAGCACACAGCTGACTGTCACAGCCCTCATGACCGATTTACAGCAGCAGCTACCCGCAGATGCACTGCAAAGCTGTAACGTGGTTATTGCGCCAAGTTTTATTCATTTAGCGACTACACAACAAGCCATCCAACATGGGTCATGCAACATCGGGCTAGCTGCGCAAAACTTATGTGCACAACACGCCGATAAAGGCGCGTTTACTGGGGAGGTTTCGGGTGCTCAGCTCAAAGACGCTCAGGTAAATTATGTCTTGGTCGGACATTCAGAACGCCGTCAATATTTTAATGAAGATGACACTTGTTTAATCCAAAAAATTCGCAATGCCTTTGCACACGATTTAACCGTTGTTTTTTGTATCGGTGAAACACAAGCCCAGTATGAGCAAAATCAGACCCAAGATGTGCTAGCAGCACAATTAATGGTAGTTAAACAACTAGCCGCTGAATGTGATAACTTATCTTCTAAGTTAATTATTGCTTATGAACCCGTTTGGGCGATTGGTACAGGTAAAATCCCAACCATACAAGAAGTACAAAACATTCATGCCTTTATCAACACCACCTTAACGGACATCGATGCCTCTTTAGCGACCACACCGATATTGTATGGCGGCAGCGTGAAAGCGGATAATGCTGCAGAAATCGCCCAATGCCCAAATGTAAATGGGGTATTGGTAGGCGGGGCATCACTAGACGCGACGAGCTTTACACAAATTATTCAAGCATTTGCCCAAATTTAAGGTAAAATATCACCCATTTAAAATTTCTTACTTTTGCCACTGACAGCGTTCTTGTTGGGCATGAGTGCTATCAAGTTTTGTAGAGATAAGTATGTATAATGCAATTTTAGTGGTTCATATCATTGTCGCGATTTCAATGATTGGTCTGATTTTGGTTCAACATGGCAAAGGTGCCGATGCGGGTGCTTCATTTGGTGCAGGGGGTTCGGCAACCGTATTTGGTGCGTCTGGCTCTGCCAATTTTTTGACGCGCTTGACGGCGGTTTTAACAGCAATCTTTTTTATCACCAGTATGACACTGGCAGTATTTGCTAAACAGCAATCGCTATCTAGTCGTACCCTTGATACCAGCCTAGCGACTAATACTGCGCCTGCAAGCCCTACACCAACCACGCCTACACCTGCCAAATAAGTTATTAAAAAAAACGTTGCGTTATTGGTAGTTTTGACCTAGAATACAGCGTCTATTTTAGAGTGTTGTTATTTAAAAAACAGCTTGGTTAAAGTAGTTTGGTTTTTTGCGATTGTGGTGGAATTGGTAGACACGCTACCTTGAGGTGGTAGTGCCGCAAGGTGTGAGGGTTCGAGTCCCTCCATTCGCACCAACTAAATTAATTTTAAATAACTGTTGACAAGGTTAATATCTCACTCTATAATACGCTCTCTAAATTGTTGCGGGGTGGAGCAGTCTGGTAGCTCGTCGGGCTCATAACCCGAAGGTCGTTGGTTCAAATCCAGCCCCCGCTACCACTTTTCTAGTAGCATTGCTTTGGTATCATTACTAGAAAAATCAATTTAGACACACTTTTATTGATTTAAAAGCCCACCAATTAGTTTGTGGGTTTTTTTGTATCTGTTGGTTTCGAAAAAACTTAAGTTTTGCTAAATTAGCGGTTGCGTTTTAGTAATGTGCCAATTTTTAAAATTAGCTTTTAAAATCAACAAAGATGTTAATAATCAACTCTAAAGGATATCATGAAACTATCAACGAAAGTTGCTGAACTGACCCAAATCATTGAGCCAGCAGTAACTGCCTGTGATGTGAGCTTGTGGGGTATTGAGTTTGTACCACAAGGTCGACGCTCTCTTCTTCGTATTTATATTGAAGCCCTACCTGAAGACCGTGCCGAAGGCAAACAAGTCACCATTGAAGACTGTGCTGCGGTCACCCACCAAGTCGGTGGTGTGTTGGACTTGCACGACCCGATTGCAGGCGAGTATCTACTTGAGGTGTCTTCACCTGGTTTGGACCGCGCGTTTTTTTCTGCTGAGCAGCTGCATGACTATGTGGGGCAAACCATCAGCTTACGATTGATTCATGCAATTGGACAAGGTAGTGATAAGCGCCGTAAAGTAACAGGCGAATTGGTCAATATTGACGAGCGCCAGTTGACGGTCAAAACCGAAAATGATCAAGTCAATGACCAACTTTTAGCCATCGAGCTTGATAATATTGATAAAGCCAATTTGGTCTACCAATTTTAGCTTTTAAATTTGGGGTTAATGCCTTTTTTACGCTATGTCTTCTAGCTAACTTTTTTCTAGCTAAAAGCAAGATTTTAAAGAATAAAGTCTAGAATGACTTAAATTATAGGTGATTACATGAATCGAGAAATTTTAACGGTCGTTGAAACCGTCAGTAATGAAAAAGGCTTAAATCCTGAAGATATTTTTGAAGCGATTGAGCAAGCCTTGGTGGTATCGACCAAAAAGAAAGTTTATAGTGAGCAGCCTGAAGTTGCCGTGCGCGTGCATATTAATCGCAAAACAGGTGACTATGACACTTACCGTTATTGGACAGTAGTGGCAGATGAAGATCATGAAATGCCTGCCTGTCAGCTAGCGATTAGCGATTTGGATGAAAACGAGTGGAAAATCGGCGACGTCAAAGAAGAACAAATCGAATCCATTGAATTTGGTCGTATTGCCGCTACCCAAGCCAAACAAGTCATCATTCAAAAAATCCGTGAAGCGGAGCGCTCACTGGTGGCAGATGCGTTTGAACATCGTATCGGCGAGATGATTACCGGTGAAGTCAAAAAACCGGCGCGCGATGGTTACATCATTGATTTGGGCGATAATGTCGAAGCCTATCTACCGCGCGATAAAATGTTGCCGCGTGAGCAGCTACGCATCAAAGGTCGTATCAATGCGATTTTAGAACAAGTCAATCGTGATAACCGTGGTGCTCAGCTGGTATTGTCCCGTACTTCACCACAAATGCTGACAGCACTGATGCAAAAAGAAGTACCAGAGATTGCTGAGCAAATCATTGAAATTCGTGATGTTGCGCGTCAACCTGGCTTACGTGCTAAGATTTCAGTCAAAACCAATGACCATCGTATCGACCCTGTCGGTGCTTGTATTGGTATGCGTGGCACCCGTATCCAAGCCGTGCAACAAGAGCTTGAGGGCGAGCGTATCGACGTAGTGGTATGGTCGGATGATGCGGTGCAGTACATTATCAGCGCTTTGGAACCTGCCGATGTTGATCGTATTATTCTTGATGAAGATACCAAAACTGCAGATATCATCTTTGCCACTAACGATCAGTTGGCCCGTGCGATTGGCTCACAAGGTCAAAACGTGCGCCTTGCATCAGAATTAACAGGCTATCGTCTTAACATGATGCTCGAAGACGAGTACAATGCACAACAAGAATCAGAAACCAAAGTGTATCGCGACCTATTCTACACACGTCTTGAAGTCGATGAAGATTTGGCACAAGCCTTGGTGGATATTGGATTTACCTCACTTGAAGAAGTTGCGTATGTCCCTGCTGAGACTTTCTACGACATCGATGGGCTAGATGATGACGCCATCGACGCAATCCAAGAACGTGCCAAAGAAGCGGTGATTGCCGATGAATTGGTCAAACAACAAAATATTAAAGAGCCAAGCCAAGAGCTTCTAAACCTTGAAGGCATGACTCAAGCATGGGCCTACAAGCTTGCCGAACGTGACGTCATCACCGTCGACGACCTTGCCGAACAAGCCATCTTTGATATCCAAGATATCGAAGGTCTTGATGAAAAGACCGCAGGTGAGCTCATTATGAAAGCCCGTGAATCATGGTTTAATTAAAAAAGGTGTATGAATGGCAGATAAAACCGTAAAAGAACTTGCAGCAATGACCAAAAAGACCGTTGAAGCAATTAATAATCAACTGGTCAAGGCAGGGCTGTCTGCGCGCGGTGACAATGACATCGTCACCGATAGCGAACAACAAAAACTGGTCAGCTTTTTACAACAAAGTCATGGTCAAAATGACAAACCTCGCATTAGCTTAAAAAGCAAAACCACTTCTACTGCGCGGGTGACAGGCACTTCTGGTAAAGCCAAAAGTGTCAATGTTGAAGTACGCAAAAAAATGGTATTTGATAAACCAAATCCCAATAAAATCGCTGAAGAACTAGCGTTGCGTGAAGCAGCGGCCAAAGAAGCTGAAGAAAAAGCGCGTTTGGCAAAAGAAAAAGCCGCCCAAGAACAAGCTGAAAAAGACAAAGCCAAACAAGCCGCTGAAGCGCGTCAACAAGCCACTTTAGCTGCCATGCGTGCTAACTTAGGTGGTGGTAGTCAAGCTGCCAAAGAGCACACAACCACCAGTGTGGTAGTGAAAAAAGGCAACAAAACTGCTGCAATCGAAGTCAAAAAAGCTGACAAAAAACCTGCGCCGAAAAAAGAATCGGATAGTGAACGCAAAGCGCGTGAAGCAGAAGAAGAACGCTTACGTCAAATCGAATCAGAAAATCGCCGTAAAGCCGCTGAAGAAGCTCAGCAGCGTACCCTTGAGCAAATGCGCCAAATGGCGAGTAAATATAGCGAAACCGATACTGAAACTACGATGGTTGTCAAAAAAGATGAACCATTGGCAGAAGGTTTGGTGGGCGCAGCGCTTGAAGATTCATTTGAACAAGAACGCCGTGAAATTAAACGCGGCACCGCAAGCACTGCCAACAAAAACCGTCGTCGTCGCCGTGACGATGAAGGTGAGCAAGAGATTAAGAACCGTGGTCGCGGCCTAAAATCATCGCAAGCCAATAGACACAAATTTGAAAAACCGGTTGAGAAAATCGTGCATAACGTTGAAATCGGTGAGACCATCGTGGTGTCTGAACTTGCCCAAAAAATGGCAATCAAAGTACGCGAAGTCGTCAAAATGTTAATGAAAATGGGCGAGTTGGTCCGTGAAAACGAATCCATCGACCAAGAAACCGCTGCCCTACTTGTTGAAGAAATGGGTCATAACCCAGTGCTTGTCAGCTCAACGCAAGTTGAAGATTCACTACGTGAAGCGGTTGGCGAGAAAAGTAGCAACGTCCAAGCGCGTCCGCCTGTGGTTACCATCATGGGTCACGTTGACCATGGTAAAACGTCACTGCTCGATAAGATCCGTTCAAGTAAAGTGGCATCGGGCGAGGCAGGTGGTATTACTCAGCATATCGGTGCTTATCATGTGCAGACTGACCAAGGCGTTATTACTTTCTTAGACACCCCAGGTCACGCCGCATTTACCGCGATGCGTTCTCGTGGTGCCAAAGCGACGGATATCGTGGTGTTAGTGGTCGCGGCCGATGACGGTATGATGCCGCAGACGGCTGAAGCGATTGACCATGCGCGTGCCGCAGGTACCCCGATTATCGTGGCTATCAACAAGATGGATAAAGACAGCGCCGATCCAGACCGCGTCCTCAACGAACTAACCACCAAAGAAGTCGTTCCTGAAGAATGGGGCGGTGACACACCGGTAGTCAAAGTCTCTGCGTTAACAGGTCAAGGCATCGATGAATTGCTCGAAGTGATTAACCTACAAGCAGAAGTGATGGAACTTGAAGTCGCTACTGACGGTGCAGCACAAGGTGTGGTAATTGAATCACGTCTTGAAAAAGGTCGCGGAGCAGTGGTCAGTTTGCTGGTTAAACAAGGTACTTTAAATCAAGGTGACTTGGTGCTTGCTGGCGAATATTATGGTCGCGTCCGTGCTATGACCGATGAAAACGGTCAAAAAATCACCTCAGCGGGTCCTTCGATTCCTGTTGAAATCTTAGGTCTGCCTGATACGCCAGCGGCTGGTAGCGAGTTTATGGTGGTTTCAGATGAGAAACGTGCGCGTGAAGTTGCGGAATATCGCGCGGTTCGTGAGCGTGAAAAAGTGCTTGAACGTCAAGCCAAATCACGCTTAGAAAACTTGTTTGACCAAATGAGCGATGCCAAACTGCCTTCCGTTAATTTGATTCTCAAAACTGACGTTCGAGGTTCACTAGAAGCCTTGTTAACCGCGCTTGATGAATTATCTACGGATGAAGTTAAAGTCAAAGTCATCTCATCGGGTGTCGGTCCAATCACCGAATCGGATGTGGTACTTGCCGAATCAAGTGAAGCGGTGTTATTAGGCTTTAACGTTCGTGCTGATACCGCCGCCAAACGCAAAGCGGATGAAGCAGGCTTAGATATTCGCTACTATAGTGTTATCTATGGGTTGATTGATGATGTGAAAGCAGCGATGAGCGGTTTACTTGCGCCAGAACATCGTGAGCAAATCTTGGGTATCGCAGAAGTACGTGAAGTCTTCCACTCTAGTCGCTTTGGTTATGCAGCCGGTTGTATGGTGACGGAAGGTAATATTATCCGTAACAAGCCAATTCGGGTATTGCGTGATGACCAAGTTATTTTCACCGGTCAATTACAATCATTACGTCGTTTTAAAGAGGATGTTAATGAGGTGCGTGCTGGTATGGAGTGTGGTCTAGCGGTGAAAGGTTATGAAGTAAAAGAAGGCGATAAGATTGAAGTCTTCGAAATTCATGAAGTCAAACGTACCTTATAAGCTAAGCTGACAACCTAATACTGCCAGCTTGCTATTAGCAACCTTCCAAGGGGTCTAATTAATCTAGGTTAATTAGACCTTTTTTTACTATAAAAAGGATTACCAATGAATCAACGTTTACAACGTCTTGCCGATCAAATTCAGCGCGACCTAGCGGTTTTGATTCGTGACGAGATTAACGACCCACGCTTGACTGGGTTTGTGACCATTTCTAGTGTTAAAATCAGCCCAGATTTGGGTTATGCTGATATTTATGTCACCATCATGGAAAAGTCGATGGATGATGCCATGGCAAAAGATTATCATACCGAGAGCTTAGAAGTGCTGAACAAAGCATCAGGTTTTTTGCGTACTGAGCTCAGTCATTTGCTAAAAACCCGCACTACGCCACGTCTACGCTTTCACTATGATGAAGTGACCGCTAATGCTAACTATATGATGAACCTCATTTCTAAAGCCGTACAAAGTAGCGAAGGTCAGCCATCAGACGACTGATTCGTTGTAGGCCATGACGAGCCTAGACGAGCCTAGACGAGCCTAGACGAGCCTATTCGTCACTTAAGTCATTAACAGGGATGTTGAATGCAGTTACTTTGGGGTATTATTAAGTTTATCGTCATTATTCTCTCTAGTCTGTGGGTTGGGGTGTTTGTATGGACGCATCAGCCCTTAGGCAGATATGTCAGTCTGACACTGATTAGTGTATGGGTATTTTTCACCCTTACTGTTTTGGTCAGTATCATCAAACCGACCCTGTTTTCATCCCTACTTTCTCATCAGTCTTTATTATTGATTTTTTTTGCGGTGCTGGCGATTGCCATTGCATGCTTTTTTTCGATGTCAGCTAGCAATGAGCGGGATTGGAACCCTGAAGTTGCCCAAATGTTAGACTATCGGCTTGACAGTGATGGCAACACACTCACCATTAGCAATGTTAGAAATTTTGATTGGCAAGATAAAACCCATTTTCAGCCGCGCTGGGAAACTAGGCAATACGAGTTGGCGAAACTGCAAACGGTTGATTTTATCGCCTCTTATTGGATGGGCGATGCCATTGCCCATACGCTAGTGAGTTTTGGGTTTAGTGATGGAAAGCAGCTTGCGTTATCTATCGAGATTCGCAAAGAAGTCAATGAACAATTTAGTACGCTGGGTGGATTTTTTCGCAAGTTTGAATTGGTGATTATCGCTGCGGATGAAAAAGATATTATTTATACCCGTAGTAATATCCGTCATGAAGATGTTTATATTTATCCCATCAATATGCCAAAAGACCATATTCAAGCGCTGCTGCTTGCGTACCTAGCGAAAGCCAAGTCCTTAAAAACGCAGCCGACATGGTATAATTCATTGGTAAATAACTGTACCACGGCAATTTATGAGCTGATTGACGATATCCAACCTTTGCCATTTGATTATCGTATCCTGTTATCTGGCTATATTCCCAGTTATCTGTATGACCAGCAATTGATTGATAACCGCTATAGCTTGCAGCAGTGGCAACAACGGGCACATATTAACCCTAAGTCAAAGCCGTATTCTGTCAACCACCCTATTAGCGCAGCAGATTACTCGCAGCTGATTCGAACCGACTTTTAATGAATTGATAAATCCATAACATGATGACCCAACCAAAAATAGCCAAATCCATCGTCTCTGGTGTTTTACTGATTGATAAACCGCAAGGGATGACCTCCCAGCAAGTGGTATCAAAAGTTAAATACTTGCTCAAATCTGATGTGCACGACAGTAAAAAAGCGGGTCATACCGGTACCCTTGACCCAATGGCAACAGGCTTGCTGCCGATTTGTCTGGGAGAGGCGACCAAGTTTAGCCATTATCAACTCGATGCCATCAAATCTTACCAAGCCATTATCAAACTCGGCGAGCAAACCGATACCGGGGATGCTGAAGGTCAGATAATTGCCACTATCCCTGTACCAAATGTGACACAAGCAATGTTACAAAGCGTCACTGAGCAATTTTTGGGTGAGATAATGCAGGTGCCGCCCATGTACTCCGCGCTCAAAAAAGACGGCAAAAAACTGTATGAACTAGCGCGTGAAGGTATTGAAGTGGAGCGAGCAGCACGTCCTCTCACCATTTATAAGCTGTCACTCACTCCCCTATCCGCTCAACAATTGCAATTAACCGTCACTTGCTCCAAAGGCACTTATGTGCGCGTGCTCGCTGAAGATATTGCCAAAGCACTAGGTACGCTAGGACACCTGACAGCACTTAGACGGATACGCACGGGTGATTTTGAGATTGCTAATGCCATCACATTAGCCGATTTTGCAGCGCTCGATTTTGCAGCGCGGTTTGATAAGCTATTAGCGGTGGATGCCTGCGTTCGCTCATTGCCAAGTCTGCTATTAGACGATAGCCAATCAAAGCGCATCCGACAGGGTCAACGCTTAAACGTCAAGACAACGATGTTAACTCAGCAGCTGATATTAAATGCGAATCAAACGTTTCGCTTGTTTGATGACCATCAGCAATTCTTGGGTACAGGACTACTTGAACCCAATGGTCGTTTACAACCGATGAAGCTAGTCAATTTAAATTAGCCACAGTAAGTCAAACAATCTACCCATCTTGCTAATTTTTTGCTGTATTCACATAATTTGCTCAATGAGCGATGCGATGTCACAAAGCGAGTACGTTTTTTATGCATTGATACAAAACGTGACGCTTTGCTAGCAGTTTTTATCCGGCGATTTCTTTATTCTTAGTGGTATTGATTCATTTGGTTCTTTGCTTAGCAAACTTTGCTAATAAAGACCATACAGCGGTTTATTTAGATAACTTTCTACAATTAATAAAAATATGATTAATAAAATAAAAATCAAATAATAATCTCAAAATAAAGCGCTAACCTTACAGATGAATCGATAAGAACAACAATTTTTTTCTTTAACTATCTTTAACTTAAATAATGAAATAATAGGATAATTACCATGGCTAAGATTGCTATTTTACTTGATACCGACTTTGAACAAGTTGAATATACCCAAACCAATGACCTCCTTAAAGCTAAAGGTCACCAAACCACTTTAATCACCACACAACCACAAAAACAAGTGCGGGGGCTCAATCATACTGACCCTGCTAACACCTTTACCGCTGATTTATTAATTAGTGAAGCCAACGCAGCCGATTATGATGCCATTGTATTACCAGGTGGCGGTGCCAATGCCGATGTGTTGCGGGCGAATACCGATGCCCAAGCGATGGTAAAAGCATTCATGAGTGCGGGTAAACCTGTCGCAGCGATTTGTCATGCACCGTGGATTTTTGCGGATACCGAAATTGCTCGTGGTAAAAAATTAACCGCTTATAAGACCATTGCTGTTGACCTAAAAAATGCGGGTGCGCAGTTTGAAGACAAATCAGTGGTGGTAGATGGTAATTTGATTACCAGTCGTCAACCTGAAGATATTCCAGATTTTGCTGAAGCGATTGACCAAGCATTGACTAAATAAGCTTGAACAAGCATAAGAAAAGGAGATTGCCATGCAACCAACTACCATGACAGATTTTGAAAAAATGGAAAAGAAAGCGCCCGAAGCAACGTTTGTTGCTGATACTACGCCTAATGATGCGGATGAAGTGACTTCTGATAAACTCACCACCGCGCCACAAGAGCAGCTTGACCGTCTGCATAGCGAAACACCCAAACAGCCTACGGGCAATCAGTAAGTTGAAAGCTTAAATCTATTAAAAGCCTTAATAAATTCAACACCCTAATGCAAATTAGGGTTTTTTTATTGGGCAATATTTGCTAAAATAATGCTCCTTTTTGACGGTTAACTACTGAGAAGCGTGGTTATCCTGATTTTTTTACACTAATCGACTCGACTGATAGCCGATTAGGCTTCTCATTTTATGCTAAAAAAGCTAGGAAAACATTATGTTGACTAACCAAGACCGCGCAGATGTAATCGCAAAATTCAAACGCTCTGAAAATGACACAGGTTCTCCAGAAGTTCAAGTGGCGTTATTAACGGCGCGTATTAATGACTTACAAGCACACTTTAAAGCACACAAAGCTGACCATCACAGCCGTCGTGGTTTGATTCGTATGGTTAACTCACGCCGTACTTTACTTGATTACTTAAAACGTAAAGATGCAGACCGTTATACTGCATTGATTAGTGAATTAGGCTTACGTCGCTAATCTATCGGCGCATTATGAGCTTTATTCAATCAGCGGCTGCTTTTGGGTAGCCGCTTTTTTATGGGTTCAATATTTTTAGCCAATTTTTTTCACTTTTACCCTACCTATTAGCTTAGTCATTGCCCATCGTTGGCTATTAGTGGTTAAAGCGCAGTTAAAAGGTGGTGATTCGCCACAAAACTAGGTAAAATAGACAACGCATTGTGCCTGCACAATCGCAGTTTACACTTACTTTTTTTAAAGTATTTTTTAATTTAGGCTGATTTAAGGCTGCTATCAAGCGAATTGGTAGATTGCTTCTAACGTTTGTATTTTTTGAAAAGAACACAAACGTTAGGGGCTATTACTAAAACTTAAATCGCCCTATTTCATCATACAAAGGATAAAACCGCATTATGTTTAATATTATTACTAAAGAATTCCAATATGGTAATCAACAAGTTACGTTAGAAACAGGTCGTATCGCACGCCAAGCTAATTCAGTGGTCGTCCACATGGGCGGCGTCTCTGTGCTAGTGGCTGTTGTGGTAAAAGACGAGGCGCAAGCGGGTCAAAACTTTTTCCCATTGACCGTCAACTACCAAGAAAAAATGTACGCTGCTGGTAAAATCCCAGGTGGCTATGGCAAACGTGAAGGTCGCCCATCTGAGATGGAAACCTTGACTTCACGCCTCATTGACCGCCCGATTCGTCCATTGTTCCCAGAAGGCTACTTCAACGAAATCCAAGTGACCGCCACGGTGATTTCGTCAGACAAAAAACAAGATGCTGATATCGCAGCGATGATTGGTACTTCAGCGGCATTGGCAATTTCGCCAGCGCCATTTAATGGCCCGATTGGTGCGGCACGTGTCGGTTTTATCAACGATGAATATGTGCTAAACCCAAACCATGAAGCGCTAAAACAAAGTTCGCTCGATTTGGTGGTCGCGGGTACGTCGTCTGCGGTATTGATGGTCGAATCTGAAGCCAAAGAATTGTCAGAAGACCAAATGCTTGGCGCGGTACTATACGGTCACGCCCAGCAACAAGTCGTGATTGATGCCATCAATGAATTTGCCAAAGAAGTTGGCGTACAAAAAACCCAATTCGTTGCCCCTGCCGTCAACGAAGCTTTGCAAACTACCCTACAAAATCAATTTGCTGCAGCGATTTCAGAAGCGTATACCATCAGCGAAAAAGCCAACCGTTATACTCGCCTTGATGAAATCAAAAACCAAGCCATTGAAGCCTTAGCCGGTGATGCGGAAGCTGAAGGCTATGCCGACAACGTGGCACAAATCAAAGAGCTATTTGAGACCCTAAAATACCGTACGGTCCGTGACAATATTTTGTCTGGCAAACCCCGTATCGATGGTCGTGACTTGCAAACTGTCCGTGCCTTAGACATCCAAGTTGGCGTACTGCCTTACACGCATGGTTCAGCGCTATTTACGCGCGGTGAAACACAAGCGCTCGTTACCACCACGCTTGGCAACAGCCGTGATGTGAACATGATTGACACCCTTGCGGGCACCAAACAAGACCACTTCATGCTGCATTATAACTTCCCAAGTTACTCAGTGGGCGAAACGGGTCGTGACAGCGGTCCAAAACGCCGTGAAATCGGTCATGGTCGCCTAGCACGCCGCGGTCTACAAGCCATGCTGCCAGATAGTGACCGTTTCCCATACGTGATTCGTATCGTATCTGACATCACCGAATCCAATGGTTCATCATCAATGGCATCTGTCTGTGGCGCATCACTGGCGTTAATGGATGCCGGCGTACCACTAAAAGCGCCGGTTGCTGGTATCGCAATGGGTCTGGTTAAAGAAGGCGAGCGTTTTGCCGTGCTGTCTGACATCTTGGGTGATGAAGACCACCTAGGTGATATGGACTTTAAAGTCGCAGGTTCTGCCAATGGCGTGACTGCACTACAAATGGATATCAAAATTGAAGGTATCACCCCAGAGATTATGGAAAAAGCCCTACACCAAGCGCATGCGGGTCGTATCCATATTTTAAATGCGATGAATGAAGTGATTGCAACCAGCCGTAAAGAAATCAACGCCCACGCACCAAACTTTGCGGTGATTGATATCGACCCTGAAAAAATTCGTGACGTGATTGGTAAAGGTGGTGCAACCATTCGCCAATTGACTGAAGAAACAGGCGCAGTGATTGATATTGATGACAATGGTACCATTCGTATCTTTGGTGAAAACAAAGCCGCGACCAAAGCCGCGATTGCTAAAATCGAGGCGATTACGGCAGAGGTAGAAGTCGGCAAGACTTATACAGGTAAAGTGGCTCGTATTGTTGAGTTTGGTGCGTTTGTCAATGTATTACCTAACACTGACGGTCTGGTGCATATCTCACAAATCTCTGATGCGCGTATCGAGAATGTAAATGATGTACTAAAAGAAGGTCAAATGGTGAATGTACTGGTACAAGACATCGACAACCGTGGTCGCATTAAACTTACCATGAAAGGCGTGGATCAAACCATCGCGTCAACTGAATCTGCTGATACTGAAACGCCAGCGGTTGAATAACTTTATTAAAGTTTAATTGTCAAAAAATGAAAACCGCTTTATCGTAAGGTAAAGCGGTTTTTTTGGAATAAATTTTGGCAAACGCTATGAAACCATTATTATAGGATTTAGAAAAAATGCCCGATAATAAGAAGGTTTTGACTGCGTTGACATTTTACTACTTGCAATATGCCGATGGATGGCTGAGTAGCCCTCGATAAAATCTTAACCATTGAAAACTATTTAAAATAATAGCGTTAACGATAAACCATCACATTCAAACTACTCACAGGCTGAAGGTATTTTTCAAACAGTGGCAAAATATCTTCATCAAAAATTTTGTCCTTTGGCAAAATGAGCTCATCACTTGCCAATATTGCCACACGGCGAATACCTTGATACCGTCCCCAATCAAACACAACTTTTTCTAACTTTTGTAACGCTGACACCATATACTCAACATGCGGCGGATTTTCGGCAAATTCTGTGATTGCCATATCCACGATGAACTGTGGCTTTGACAACGCCCCACCGACTGCCATACCCGCCAAATCACGCTGCGGCGTAAACTGTAACACATCACCGAGTAACAGCTGCGAACGCTCACAGGCTTGCTTGTAAACGGTGTAATGCTCAGGATAAAGCGATTGGTACTTAAGTAAGGCGCGATGACGAAAAATACCTGACACCGGGACGGGCATGATGAGCGCTTGATAGCGGTCTTGAAACAAGGTTTTTTTATCGACTTGGGTCAGCACTACTTAACCTGCCAGTTATTTGTTGGTTGTTATTTGTGGGTGGTTATTTGTTGGCGGCTTTTTGCTGCTCAAGCTGTGCAACTTGCTGTTCTAGCAGCTGGATACGCTCTTCTTTTTTACTACTCAGCTCATTCATCATACGCAGCTGGTCTTGCATCATGGTTTCTTGCTCTTTTAGCTGCGCGCTTTGCTCTGACAATCGGCTCAGCTCTTCTTTGGCAAGCGCCGGATCTTCAGGCAGTGGCGGCGTAAGAATTTCTTCTGGCGTGATTGCCGGTAGCGCTGCGGTCGCATGCGCTGAGCTAGTGGTTGCATCCACTGCGACGGTTGACGCGGCAGGCAAGCTAGCGCTAGCTTGTGGTTTTACTATAGGCGCTGTAGTTTTGGGTGTTGCGTGTGCTTGGGTCTGCGTCTGTGTCTGTTTCTGTGACTGCGCGGTGGATTTGTTGGGCTCGCTTGACTGCCCCATAAAAAACCATGCCAAGGTAGCCAGTACCAACCCTGCACCCACTAGCAACCCAAGT
>ERZ500990.46-NODE-46-length-43984-cov-4.498008_pt1 | contig 43984 bp, 18 predicted proteins | sample MGYA00248876_ERZ500990 | MGnify/ENA primary metagenome ERZ500990 (study PRJEB25958, sample SAMN03398517) | human skin metagenome | study: EMG produced TPA metagenomics assembly of the Human Skin Microbiome Metagenome (human skin metagenome) data set.
CTCGCCTATGCCGGTCGTCGCCCTAGGCGGCCCCGCATAGAGCACGTCGACATGGATCGCTCCGCCGACGACGCCATGCGCGGCTTGGAGTGCCTCTTGCACGCCCTGGCTTACCGACAGCTCGGAAGGCGGCGCCTCGCCATGGCCCGTGAACGAAACAAGCACGTACTGGTGCGCAAACTGCGTGCTGGACGTATGGACGCGGCGTGCCTTTTTGGGGCTGGGCGCCTTGGCTTCCTCGTCGTCTGACTCGTGCTCCGTGTCGAGGAGAAGCGCCATGGCACCGTGGCCTGCAACGAGTCGACGCAGCTGTGCAGGTGTCATGCGCATCATATCGAAGGCGATGCCCATGGGCACACCCGCGACGGCCCCGATCCGGGCGAGCTTCGGGTATCGTTGCGAAAAGTGTGTCAGCAGCAAGTGCTCGGCATGCATGTCTTGGGCCACCTGGCAAGCTTGTCCGATCGTGCTGTGCCCTTTAGCAGCGGCGAGCGCGGCCTCATCGTCCTGCATCGTCGCCTCATGAATCAGCACCGTCGCGCCCTGACCGGCCCGGACGAGCGCCTCACATGGCATCGTATCGCCGCTGAACACCACCTTCCAGCCATGCTTATGCTGCAAGACAATGCCGTAGCAGTGGCCCATACGATGCGACACAGGCGCCGTGCACACGCGCTCGAGACGTGCCAGCGCCCCGGCCTCCCATGTCCTGTCACCCCGCTGCCAGTCCAGCGACGCACTGTCAAAGACATGCATGTCCCGCAGACCAAGGTCTTCCAACGCATCGTACTCGGCCAGGCACACTCGCGTATAGTTGTTGGCCACAAGCACCAGCGGCTCGGTGGGCCGGAGCTTGCGGCGCTCCAGCAAGAGCCGCGCCACACCCATGTGGTGATCACCATGGATATGACTCACAAACAACAGCCGCAAGTCGCGCAGAATGCGGTCGACACCCACGCCGTCCCAGCCATGCATGCCAGGCCCGAAGCGGCGCGCCAGCTGAAAGTAGGTACTCTCGCCTGCGTCAAGGATCACGTACCCATCACCTGGCATGTCGATCAAGGTGCTCAACACGTTGCGGTACTTGGATGGCGCCGAACTGCCTGTGCCCAGCGTCGTAAATACGAGATGGTCTGCGAGGCCAGCGGCAGCCGTGCGTGGCGGTACTGGCGCCCTGCTTCGAACCTGCTTTGCCATGTCGCAATAGGCGTCCCAGGAGGGAAGAGCTGTCCTGGCTTCGAGCGTAGGAGCCGTGGACAGCCACTGCGATGGCTCACCGCGCGGCTGCAGCGGGACATGCATATTGGGCCAGACTGGGAGCGCGTCTGTCACTTGCACACGGGCCTCGGCATGGCCTGGCACCGTAAACACCTGCGCGTCCAACTCCGAGAGTCGATCAAGAGACACAGCATTCGACGTGTACGTGAGCTGATCCGCACACACGTCTCTGTTAGCAAGGAGGTGGTGGCAGTCCGGCCCAAACCTCTGCCGCCAGGATCGGTACCGCTCATCGTCCCAAACACTCTGGGGAGCCGCGTGCAACATCACATGAGGCGTGCGTCGTTGCTCGGGTGCCAGATGCTGATTCGCCGCTTGGGTGTACGGACCAAAGGCGTCTGACTGCACCAGCGCTTCCACATGCGCGGGCGTCGGAACGTGCAAGTAAAAGAACACGGGACCTGCACGCGACGCTCCTACGACTTCCTGGCTCGCCACCTGGACGTCCTCGACAGGCATAGGAGCCGGACTGGCATCCCTACGCTGCTGCGTTCGGATCCACGCCTGGCGTGCGTCCCTGTCCATCTGTTCCCATGCGACGGGACGTGATATCGTGATGGTCTCACCCTTGGCAAGACGTGCAAATGATTTGCCTGGTGGCACGCCCAAGGCCATGGCCTGCTCGGCATCAAACTTGCCACGCTGGGTATGTCCTGCACAAATGTAAGCCAGCACGGCAGCCTGACGCCCAGGCTCGGGGCCGTCCGGGGCATACGGCACTGGTGGTGGTGGCAGCAGATGGGCAGACCGCGCTGGGCCGGGCGTGGTACGTTCGCTCTTGGTCCATGCATCTCGTACAATACACTCATACCATGCCTTGGCCTGCGAGCCGCGTAGCGCCTTCGGACTCGACAGCTGGGCCTTTACGTCCAATGCTGGTCCTTTCTCCGCCATGTCGGTATACAGTGATCGGTGCAGTGCCGGCACAAGGGGCACTGACTGTACCTGCACATACTCGTCTTGGTAGCAGACATGCGGCTCTCGCACCTCAATTTCATGCGCGTTCAGGGCCATGGTATCACGCCGCGCATAGAGTCGGGTAGCTGCAAGCGCATAAAGCAGGTTGGGTGGTGCGTGGATGTCGATCGATTCGCGGCCGCCGTCGGCAAGGGTCATGAGCAGCCCAGGGACACCGCCCATGGTTTCTGACGCCACACGCGTTAAAAAAATGTGATCGACGCGCATGTTCGACGCGCGGTGCTGAGCAGATACACGCGTTGTTCCTTCTCCCACATTGAACATGTACTTTCGAGCATCGCACTGCAGGACCAGGGAAGGAGCTTCACTCGTATCGGACGTCGGTGGCGCCAAGATGCGCAGACTCATGGGCACCATTTGGACGCCTCTAGTCCTGGATGCCACACGCGCACTACCAGCGCGGCTAGCCACTTGGATCCAGGGAGTGTGCCACACGGCGCCAACAGAATGACAACGTCACACCTGTGTCAGGCACAACGTCGCGGTCCAACCGCGCCCCTTTTTTTTCTGAGCACGTCGTCCTCCCTTCTTATCAGCACGTGATGAGCTAGTCTGAAGGCGGGGCATGGGGCTACGAAGGTTCTGTGGTATCCTTAGACGGCGTCTTGTCAGCTTTGAGCTGGAACCAGTCAGGCGGCAAAGGTCGCTGCTGTTCACCTAGATAGAGACGCTTGTACAGCATATCTTTGTGTCAGTCAAGGTCGCACGTACACGACGAGACCACCATGATAGGGATCGTGAAAGTCAGCACCTAGCGCGTTAGCTGTCTCTGCCAGCATGTACGTACACGCAGGCGCTGCTGGAACGCCGTGTTGGTGCCGCGCGTCATGATGGGCAGCGGCTTCTGCGCTTTCTCTTTCGCCAAGGGGCCAGACGGTGCCGCAGTGGGCGTGCGCGCTCGCCAGGACGAAGCGCCGTCGTGCCGCCGCCTTCCGGCCGAGGGCACAACGCCGCGCGGATGGTCCATCTGGCACTGGGGAGCTCGGCCCCCAGATTGGCTGCAACAAGCTTACCTAATCCATGTAAATGAACGCTTAACGCCGCGTCAGCTGCATCATCTCCCGCATCAGACGACGTTGCATTTTTATGATTGGCTCAATGTAACTCTACCACACTGGCATGCATTCTCATTGGATCGTCATCCTGTTCGAGTTCGTGCTCGTAAACAGACGCCGCAACCCAAGCATACGCACTCCCGCCTAAACACGTGGATATTCCCTTGTTCAACCACCACGATCAGTGATGACGGACGCCCACTCTACCCTCACTCGGGCTACGACCGCCAGTCGTAAGTCGACGATTGCAAGCCGAAATGCTTCCCTGATTAAAAAAAACACGGGCCCGCTTGAGCTGCGCCCTTCGGACATCTTGATCGAGCGTTTCACTGGTATGTTGCTACCTCCTTTCCGCGTGTCTTGGTGCTAACCCGGTACAGGCTGGAAGAATATTGTCAAAATGCTCATCTCGTACTTTGAGGGCATCGCTGATATTGAGTACAACACGGCCAAGGAAATGACGAAGCTTGGTGGCGTTATCCAGGTGCCATTCCGCGAGGGCAACCAGTTCCTCGGCGAGGACGGTCTCCAGGACATCTTCTACAGCATTCGCGAGAAGACCCGCACCATTTCTGACCACCACGCTAACCTTGCCAAGACGGTGGAAGGCTCGATTGTCCAGCACCTGCACAAGTTGCGCCAGGAGATCAAGGCGCACATTGCCAACGTGCAGCAGGACACGGGCAAGCTGGCCAACATGGTGGCTCGTGAGCGTGAGGTGTCGACGAAGATGATCTCTGACCTCGCCCGCTCGATCACGCTGCTGAAGAACACGCCTATGAGCGTGAGCCCCCGTGATGACCCTTACACGGCCAACCAGGCTGTGTCGATCCAGCTCCAGCGCCAGGTCAATGAGGAGAATGCTCTGCAGAAGAGCATCATTATTATGCAGCAGAACTCGGCTCACTTTGAAGAGGCCGTTGTGCGCAGCATCCAGAGCGCCTGGCAGACCTTTGACGAATGGAGCGGCCGCATGTCGGCTCAGGTCCAGGACACCTGGCTCGGTCTCGGTGTGCACATGCGCAGCCTGGAGCCCAACGCTGAGTGGATCGCCTTTGCCTCGCGCTCGGACCACCTGCTCGACCCTGACACGCCTCTGCGCAACCCCGAGACGATCGACTACCCAGGCAAGGAGGATCCCTCGGTCATTCCTGTGCACCAGGGCATGCTCGAGCGCAAGAAGCGCTTCACGAATGCTTACAAGGAGTCGTTCTACGTGCTGACGCCTGCGGGCTACCTCCACGAGCACGGCTCGTCTGACCCGATCCGCCACCCTGTGCCGGAGCTCTCGCTCTTCCTGCCGGAGTGCACGCTGGGCGCTCCCTCGACGGCCGCTGCCTCGACGCACAAGTTCCACATTGAGGGCCGCACTGGCCAGCAGGCCAACATGTTCGGCACGAATGTGGCCTACACGTTCCGTGCTCGCAGCCACGACGAGATGATGGAGTGGTGGAACGACATCAAGCAGCTCTCGAAGGTCTACCTCACGACCAGCGAGCAGATGGACCGCTCGGGTCCTGTGCCTGCCGCTGTGCGTGCAGTGGGTTACCGTGATGAAGACGAGGAGGAGCTGGAAGACGACGAGGAAGAGGTCGAAGAGGAAGATGAGGAGTACGACGAGGGCGAGTACATCACGACCCACCACCACTTTGGTGCGGCTCCGGCCATCCCATCTACGGTCACGTCGGCGGCGCCTGTCACCGTGCTTGACGACATGAGGCGCCACGAGCAGGTGCCGCTCTACTCGGCTCCTGCCCAGGGCTCGAACATCGAGATGGGTGCCAATGGCTACGCTCTTGAGAAGAAGCCCCAGCCAGCTGAGCCCTCTGCGACGGACCGTGCCGAGGAGGTGGCTCACATCTCGTCGTAATTTTGCGCCCATCTTTCCTTGATGTGTTCCTTGTACCAGCCACTGGTCCCTTTTTCTCCTTTTTAATCACCTAGACACATATCCCTTTGCATCCTTTGGAAAGTTTGAGTCATGGAGCAGTATTTTGCTTGCATGCTAGTTGTAGATTCAAATAGCCCAAAGGTGTGTTGCTTCCGTACCGAGTGCGTCATCGTTACCCCTCCACCTCGATCCATGTCCGCTGGCGTGGCGTATTGGCAGCCCAGCAAGTACTTGGATGCGCCGAAGCCACCGCCCCCTGATGCGCGCGACAGGGAGGAAGAGGCCGCTACAGCGACGGCTATTGCTGCGGGCTATGAAGGGCGACGAGCGCGACGCTACATACAGCGACGCACCGTCGACTATTGGGGCACCGTCCCGCTATGGATGCGCCACCGCGCTCGCCGTGGCGTGGCGCGCCACGACGCGTTTCTGCGGCCCAGTCCACACCAGGTCATTGGGCTGCTGCCACCGGCTGCGTATGAGGAGTCTGCGACGTCTGTGGCGAGCGTGCCTGTACATATATCGACGAACAAAGTGCGATGCTCTGTCAACATTGTGCGCTGGCTTCCCGAGGCACGGCGTCTTCTGACGGGTTCGACGAGCGGCGAATTCACGCTCTGGAATGGGCTCCTGTTCAACTTTGAGACGATTTTGCAGGCGCACGACTCGGCGGTGCGGGCCATGGAGTGGTCGCATTCGGGATCGTGGCTCGTATCTGCCGACCAGAATGGCCAGATCAAGTACTTTCAAAGCAATATGAACAACTTGCAGGCCTTTCCCGGTCACAGAGATGCCATTCGAGGCCTAAGTTTTGCGCCTGACGACCAGCGATTCGTGACGGCTTCGGATGACAGCACTCTCAAGATCTGGTCGTTCGACGAGGCACAGGAGGAATCGACGCTGAAGGGCCATGGATGGGAAGTCAAGTGCGTGCAATGGCACCCGACGCAGGCCTTGCTCGTGTCGGGCAGCAAAGACAACCTCGTCAAATTCTGGGACCCGCGCTCTGGGGTGGACTTGGGCACGTTCCATGGCCACAAGAACACGGTGCAATCCGTGCGGTGGAATCCGGACGGTCATATTGTCGCGACAGCATCGCGTGACCAGTCGATCAAGCTGTACGATATACGTGCGATGGCCGAGCTGTATACACTCAAGGGTCACAGCAAGGAAGTGTGCACAGTGGAATGGCACCCCATTCACCATGACCTGCTCGTGTCTGGTGGCTCGGACGGCTCGATTCTGCACTGGTCCCTGCGCTCCTCGATACCCGAGTCGCCGATCCATGTCATGCCATCGGCGCACGAATCTAATGTATGGAGTCTGCAGTGGCATCCCCTTGGCCATCTCCTGGCGAGTGGCAGCAACGACCACACGACGCGCTTTTGGAGTCGGAGTCGGCCGGGCGAGCAAATCGAGCCTGAGCACGGCGCGCTTTCTTCTACCGACAGGACTGATGGCGAAGAAGAGGTTATTCCCGGTCTATCCAAACATGCCGAAGACGTGCCAGGCGTTGCGCCGAGCCTCGGCGCCTCGGGCGCCTGGGCTCGTCCGGCGCGTCGAACCCGGCGTGGGCCGGGTGGGTGGTAGGTACACACTTACATTAGAAAGCGAAGGCCACGTAGCCAGTGGCGCCGGGTTGGCTTTTCGCGACGATCGCGACGAGCGGTACGTATCCACCCCTTTTTTTCCCGTGATGAACGGTACGCTCTGCTGGCACCAGTCGTATTCATGATGCCGAGACCTACCCGAGCGGGCATTTACGCTATTGGCCTGTCTCCTGATCCCTCTCCTTCTTGCGGATGGTGCTAACGACATAGATGCCGTCACATGCGCCGCCATCGCTCCGGCAGCGAAAGAACGAGCACGTTAATAGTTCACAGGAGGAAGACGTTTATCATGCCGCTACTCCAGATGATCGCCGCACCTTGTTGCGCCTCGCGCGCCGCGAGCGACTGTACAACAGGATCGTCGCGCTGTGCCCGATGATACGGTATGCATGCACACCCACAGCTGACGCGCAGTGTGCTTCTCATCGTCGTTGCGCTCGTATGGCTCATTCTGTTGCCCGTGCCGCGCAAGCCCTTTACGCATCGGACCTACGTGGACGAGAATGCACTCCAACCCGGCTATGCCGATGCACGATGGGGCGGGCCCAACGTCCGCGACGCCGATCGGATCTCAGCCCAACTGCACGAGATTGCACGACAGAATGACAAGGATGCGCGTATTGCATACCTGGTTCAGGAGCTGCGCTCGTACGACCTGGATGTGCATACCCAAACATACGCGTTCCATGTGCCGGGCCAGCAAGAACCCATACGTGGCACGAACGTGTATGCGCGCTCCTACACCCCACGCACGGATGGACGCGTGGCCATGATCCTCGCTGCGAATTGGCAGAGCCACTGGCGTCAGAAGCCCGGCCATGACGCAGAGCTGCCGTACGTCCCGGACGACGGCACGTACCGCGCCATTAATGTGCGTGGCATCGCCATGCTCCTGGCCTATGCCAAGCACGCTGCGAGTATATCGCACTGGAGCAAGGACTACCTGTTCGTCATCAGTGATGGCTTCCTGGACGGTATGCAGGCATGGGCCGCGCAGTACTTTGGCACGGGACAGCCCAATCTCGAGGCCGAGGCCGTCCACACCACGGGCGCACAGATCTGGAATGCCCTCGCGCTGGACTATCCGGGCGACTCGTTTTCCTCATTCACTTTCTATTACGAGGGTCGTGATGGTCTGCTGCCGAATCTCGACACGATCAACACTGTGACGGACATCACGCGTCTCACCTACATGTCGCCGTCGCTGGGTCTGCATGGCGAGTCGGCTGATGAAATGGAGCTGGGACGCTTCCATGTGGATGCCCTGCGCTCGTGGCTCCCTGTCGACTGGCTCGAGCGGCACTGGCTCGGCCGGCATGGCGTCAAGTCCTTTGTGTCTGGCTGGGTATCGATCCTGCGGCAGCTTCGGTACCAGCTCGCCGGGCGGCCCAGTGGCATTCACGGCGTTCTCCTTCCATTCCATGTCGATGCTATTACCCTGTTTGCCCGACCAGCCCCCGGTCCGTTTGGATTCCAACAACTCGGCGACATCACTGAGCTGACGTTCCGCTCCTTTTCCAATCTGATTGAGCGACTGCACCACTCGCAATTCTTCTATCTGCTGCCGTCTCCATGGTACTTTGTCCAGATCGGCGTCTTTATCTTTGTGCCGCTGCTTCTCGGGGCAGCCCTGACATTCACAGGTCTGAGCGTGTGGGTCCAGCTCGGCGCATGTCGGCAGAAGCAGTGTGAGGCCCTCCGTCGACCGTATACCAAGGGCAGAGCTGTACTGGCGACGCCGACTTATGCCGAGTTCGCACAGCTCTGTACGCACGAGTCGCTGCGCGCTCTATTCCGCGCCCACAGTCGACCTGTGCTGCCCGCCCTCTTGTGCATGGGCGTCGCCCACATCGTGTGTGCGGCATGCTGGGCCCTATGGACACACACCTCAGCGGGACCGAATGCGCTCGTCGGCACAGGGATTGTATGCATCGCAGCCACGATCACGATGGTCTACGTGGCCTCGCGCTTTGCATCGTCGCGACACGCGCTCGGCATGTGCTTGCATGCGTTTGCGCTTCTGCATGCTGGTATGGTCGTCAGTGTCCTGGCCCCTCTCAACTTTGCGCAGGCCACGGCGATGGCTTTGCTCCTGTGCCTGACGCTGTACTCTGTGCCCATCGCTCCAAGCCCATGTCGTGCCGTGGCGCATGCACTGTGCCTCATGGTCGTGTCGCCGCCTTCCCTAGTAGCCCTGCTCCACGAGGTGTGCCCCCGGCTCCTGACACACACGCCTGCGTTTGTCCCGCACATCGCACCTGTGATCGACCGCCTCCTCTGGGACTACCACGTCTTGCGCACATCGGCCCTGCCCATCATGTGCTTGGTGTATGCGCCCATTGTGCTGGAAGGATGCGTTGCGTGTCTCTTGTATAGTGCCTAAGACTTGCTCCACCCGACGTAGTTTGGCCTTATGCTTCCCGTATCTAGGCGCTTGGTCCAGCACGGCCGCCTGATCGGGCGGGCTGTGCACACGGCGTCCTCAGTGGATCCGAGTGACATTGCGCACTTCTCGCGCCTGGCGGACGAGTGGTGGAATGAGCAGGGCGAGTTTGCGGCGCTGCATACGATGAATCGCGTCCGTGTCCAGTTCATGCGCGAAAAACTCCAGGAAGTGCGCGGCTGGGACAGGGCCGTCGCCGAGGCCTTGGGTCGCGATGTGCCCTTGCCGCTCAACTCGCCGGACTTTTTGCATGGATGCAGTATGCTCGACATCGGGTGTGGCGGCGGCATTCTGGCCGAGTCTGCGACGCGGCTGGGCGCCTGTGTGACGGGCGTCGACGCCTCGGCGGACAATATCCGCGTAGCGTCTGTGCACGCGGCCCGTGATCCATCCCTGCATGTTCGCGAGCGTGCAGAAGACCACGTTCCAGCCTCGCTGGCGTACCTGGCGGCGTCTGCCGAGTCGCTGGCCGGGCGCACGTATGACATCGTGACAGCGATGGAAGTCGTCGAGCATGTGAACCAGCCCGCCGACTTTTTGCGATGCCTTGCGTCGCTGATCAAACCTGGTGGCCACCTGTTCCTCTCGACCATGTCGCGCACCGTGTTCTCCTACTTTTTGACGATCTTCCTCGCCGAGGACATGCTGCGTGTCGTGACGCCCGGCACACATCGACACTCGCAGTATATCCACCCCTTCGAGATGGTCGATTTCTTCCGCTCTCTTGGCTGGATTCCTGGTGAGCGCGATGTGCTCGCCCATCGGCCGCTGCTCCCCAACGGCACACCCATCGCGCCTCTGCCGCCCCGGCTGCAGTACGAGACTCGCGGCACGATGTACGTCCCCGGCCTTGGCCAGTGGATCCTCGTGCCGCCAAGTGCTGTGCCGAAGGACTCGTCCTCATGGCTTCCATCGTGCCTCGGTGGGGGTATCCGGCCTACGGAACTGTGCAACTACTTCTTCTGGGTCCGGCGGCCATGGTAGCCATACGATTTCGGCACCATCGCGTTTCCTTGGTGCCACACTCATCACGCACCACCGCCCCCGTCTGCTGCTCCACGCCCTCGAGTAACTCGCGCATGAGCGGCGCAGATAGGCCCTCGAGCGCTGCGACCTGCGTGGTTGTGAGGAAGGGGGCCTCGTCCAGGTACCGCAGCACACGCTCCTCAATGGCAGCGTCGTCAAAACGTGGGGTATACAGAATGGGCGTACCCGAGCGCAGTGTCCGCAGCCTGACGCTCGGCGACGTCATGTCAGGTAGGTAGGTCACGGCAGCCCGCAGCAGTTTCGGCGACACAAGTGCCACGCCGCGTGCTCGATTCCACAGCCCCCAAACTTCGTCGAGCGGCAGGAGGCCGCGCCCAGTGTCTTTGTCACATGGGCCCAGCAAGCCATGCTCGCCCAACAGAACCCCGCTCAGCTCACGCGCCAACTCGCGATGATACGCACGCTCATTCTTGACCATGTCAGGCGTCACAGCGGGATTCGGCAGGCCTATTCGCACGAGCGCAGACTGCAGCAGCGAGGAAGCTGGCGCAGAAGAGGGCGCTGTGCGCTCATAGCGTTCGAGCTCTGTACGTAGGGACTCGGCAAAATCGACCATGCGTCGCGCCTGGCGCATGAGAAGATCCAGGTCCTCAAACGCGTCCAGAGGCGGGGCCTCAACCGCACTCGCGGCCTCGACGGCGAGTAAACCCGGCCCCGACTTGGTCTCTGTGGCTATCCACGGTTTGGACTGCAGTGTCTCGCGCAGCGTCGCGTAAAAAGGGCGCTCACCGCCATGCCGGAAGCTCAGCTTGCATGTGCTGGTGACGGTGGTGTCGAGCGACGCGGTGCACATCTCGCAGCGCAGCACATTTTCACCGTTTACGTAGGTGCATACGGGGCATGCGCGCTGTGAGGGCGCGTGGCGCACCGTCACGCCACAAAGACGGCACCGCCGGTCGAGTGTCATGGTATCGTGGAAAGTGCCGCAGACATGGCACGTCCATGGAGCGTGTGCCTCGCGCAAGCACACAAGCACAATTTTGGGGCTACTCTTGAGAAAGCCCGCATAGTACTCCGACTGGCGTATACGGGCTAAGCGGACATACGCAGACCGCTCACGGGGCCGCGCGTCGTCCACGTACGCGAGTCGGTGCGTCGTGAGCATCGCGGTGCCTGCGCTTCTCTCAGCGACTTTGGTATCGCCCGCGTATAGACCGACGCCGTGCTGCGTGGCCAGCACACGCTCACCGTACACGAGGGCCGGCGATTCCGCATCGACGGCCCATGGCTCCCATGCTTCCATCGGACTTAACACCTTGGCGGCCGCCATTGGCGCTCCGTCTCGCCTATCATGTGGAGGCTTTATGTCATCGTTGGCCGAGTTGCTCCGCCGCAGTTCGGCCAGCACACCCAGAGGGCGCTTGGCGTTCTTCCAGCGTGTGCCATGGCCTCTGAACCGGAGCAAGAGGCGGTTGCCACTCCGACGACCTTTGAGCTCGAGCTGCTGCTTCCCAAGCGGCCGCTTCTGCCAAAAAACGTCGAAGCACTTGGCCTGCCAGAGACGCCGTCGCCCCTCCGGGTGGCCGTCTCGCAGCACGAAACGCTGAATGATTTGCGCGCGACGCTGAACGACAGTCCCGAGGGATATTGGCTTGGAGCCTTCCGCTTCCGTCGTACGGACTCGCATGCGCGGCCAGGTGAGCTCGTGAACGAATGGGACGAGCTGCAGGACGTGTTCCGTGACGATGCCCCTGAGCAGCGCGTCCTGCAAATTTCGCACGAGCCGTACAATGACACCGAGGTGCGCTTGCACATCCAGCGTCTGCGCGACCTGCTCGCTGGAACGCACTCGGATCCAGCGAGCGTGAGCCTCGACGCCGGCGCCACGGTGCACGACGCCGTGTGCCATCCCAGCGAATGGGCCGACGAGGCACACTCAGCCGCCCCGCCCAAGCCAACGTGGCGCGGATGGCCCGCCGACGGCACGTCGCAGCTCTTCCCGTCGCTGACGAGGCGCGTGCGTGCCCTCCCCCGATGCCTGCACGGTCTGTCGCTGAGCGCATGGAACCCGCCACCGAAACCGCTTGCCTTGCGGGGCGACATTCTGTACCTCGTGGCCGATACGCTCGAAGGCGAATCGCTGCACATCACAGCCAGCGTGCATGGGTTCTACGTGAATGCATCGTCGTCGCAGCGCTTCCAACCGCAGCCCCATCCCAACAAGGCGCTGCGTTCGTCGTCCCTCTTTGATCTCCTGGCCGCTGCCTCCCCCCAGTTCCTCCAAAACTTTGCGCGTCTATTCAACGACCCTGTATCGACGCGTGACTACTTCTCCGCCCTGCCCGTGATGAACTCGCTCCCTGCTGCGCCGTGGCTCGCGCGTGAACCCAAGCACGAGCCGGATGCCATGCGCGCGCAAACAGCCTTCCTCCTGTCTGGCGCCATGTCAGCCGACACGCTCGATGGCAGCCGCGACTGGAACGAGGAGCTGCAGTCGTCGCGTGAGCTCCCACGCACCTCGCTCGCCGAGCGTCTGATGCGTGACCGCGTGCTGAACCGCCTGCACGCCGAGTTCACTCTCGCTGCCGCACGGGTCGTGCCGCGCGTGGCCGCTGGCGATGTGCCTCCGATGAACCCGGCCGACGCGCCGGCGGCTCACATGTTCTTGTTCAACAACTTGTTCGTCACGCGCGGCATCGACAGCGTGGGCATGTACGACTACCTTGGCGGGGATGCTGCCGCGCACGTCGCTGTCGGCAAGGATGTGCAGGGCGTGCGCATGTTGGGTGTGCTGGACGTCGAAGGTGTCGGCCTGCTCGGCACGGTCGTGGTCGACTGGCTCGGCGAGCGCTGGGTCGTGCAGACCGTGCTGCCCGGCCTATTTCGACAGGTGGCAGCGGAGGCGGCTGCGTCCCAGACGGACGGCGCGACCGCATCGCATGTGGCGTACGGCGGCATCGAGGGACCGGACACGATCCACTCGGACCCGGCCTTCCACGAGCTTCTTCGGAACGTGGGCAAGTCTCTGCATGTGGCCCAACACAAGATGCGCGATGCCCAGGGCACAGAGCATGAGCTGTGCTTGAGCGTTGACTGCAAGGGTCTGCGTGGCACCGACGGCCGCATGTACGTGCTCGACGTGTCGCGCCTCTGCCCCATGGACGTCCACTGGTTCGAGCGTGACCTGCACGGTCCGGTGCTCGAGGGCACCGCATCGCCAGCTTACCCACACCGCCTCCCTCTCCTGCGCCCAGAGCTCATTCAGACGTACTGGGAGACGCAGCTGCATGAATTCGCGCGGTCCAAGCTCGCCCAGACACCGCAGGAGGGCCAGACCCGCGTGGATGTCTCCGACTTTGACCTCCACTTCCACCCCGATGCGTTTGCCGAGTTCCGTACCGGGTCGGGGGACGATGCGCGGGTGATCCGCCCCGCGACGGACGAGTCGGATCCATCGATCGCTGCCGTGCGCACCGTCTCGACGCATCTGCGCGACTCGGTGATAGTGCGTCTTGTTAGCGACGTCGCTGCCGGCCTCGTGTCTGCGTCGGACGGCATGGCGCTCACACAGCAAATGCACGCGCGGGGTATCAACATGCGCTACCTCGGCTACATCGCCCACCTGTGCCAGCCCTCGCAGCGCTCGCGCTGGGACGAGACGGTCGTGTCGAAGCTTAGCTCGGGACACGAGGCGCTCGTGAGTGCCTACCGCCGTGTGGCGCTCCACGAAATGATCGTGCGCTCTGCCAAACACTGCCTGCGCGCATACTTGCGCGGTGTCGAGCGCACGGATGCGCCGGCGTGCATCGCGCACTTCGCCAACTGTCTGCTCGGCTCGGATCTCGAGCCGCAGCCGCAGCCAGCGCCGACGGAGTCCAAGGCAGCCTGGACATCGCTGACGCCGGCTGCTCTGTTCGATGAGCTCCGTGCCGATATCCGCCGCCGCTTCCGCTTCGAGCTCCCGCCCCTGTACCTCGAAACAGACCTGCGCAAGCCCCAGGTCCTGCGCGCGCTCTGTCTCAAGATGGGCATCCAGCTCGCCGTGCGCGACTATGCCTTTGAGCCTACCCCGGCATCCAAAACGCCTGCGTCCACGGGCCCTGCCAGGAAGAACAAGCGCACGGTGCCCATGCCAGCGCCCAAGGCGCAGCGCACCACGACCTTCGTTCCCGAAGACATTGTGAGCCTGTGCCCTGTCGTCAAGCTGTCCACGCCCAAGAGCACGCTCGTGGAGGAAGCGTTTGACGCAGGCCGTGTGACGTTTGCGCGAGGCGAACGCGAAATCGGGACAGAGCTGCTGCTCGAGAGCATCGGCTTCCACGAGCAAGTATACGGTCTTGTGCATCCCGAAACGGCCAAGTGCTACTCGCTCTTTGCCACGTTCGTGCATCACTACTGGGTCGAATTCGCACGCGACGCTGCCAAAAAGAAGGCCGAAAAGAAAGAGGGCGAGGCAGATGACGAAGAACCTCTGCCAGAACTTGTCAAGGAGACATTCCAGATCGAAAACGCCCTTCGCTTCCAGCGCCAAGCCGTCACCGTATCGGAACGCACGCTCGGACTGGACCACCCCGACACGATGGTGCACTACATCAACTTGTCCGCGTTGGAGCGCTCGGCCGGTCACTTCGACGTGGCCCTGAGGTACCAAGACCGCATCATGGAGCTCTGGCAGCTCTTGTACGGTCGCGATCACCCCGATGCCGTACACACACTCTCGTCCATTGCCCTGCTGCTCCAGAGCCGCCAAGACTTTGACACGTCCCTCAAGGCGTACCAGTCGTCGTACGACCTGGCCTTGCGTCTCTTCGGTCCCGACAGCATATACACTGGCAACATGGCGCATGAGCTAAGTCAGGCATACACGCTCAGCGGCGATCTCAAAACGGCCATCCAGGTCGAAAAAGACGCATGGCGCATCTTCCAAGACAGGCTTGGTGCAGAAGACGCTCTTACGCAAGAAAGCCAGTCTTTCCTCTCTGCCCTCGCATCTAGTGCTGTACGCGTCGCCAAGCTGGAAAACGCGGCAAAGCAACAGCATGCGCATGATATCGTTCGTGCTGCATCGTCGTCGCGCGCGGCGCACACGCAGCGTACATCCTCCCATGTACATGCCAACCCCGCCCTGGCCAACCGCTCCCTCGATGAACTGGTGGAATACATCCAGGGCGCTCCCGGTACGGGCACAAGTCGTGCTGCACGCAAGCGCGCCGCACGCACCAAAAAGACTTAGCAGCCATAGCCCTGCCCAACCAAGTCCCCACCGTAGGCGTCGAGCGAAGCAGTCGTCACGTGCACATGTGCCATGGTCTTCGTCTTCGTGCCTGGCTAGTTCCGTCAAGGCCACGTTGGAATCCGGGCGACAGGCACTCATGGTCAAGTTCGACAGGTCCAGCCGACGCATGTCGACGTCGCCATTACAGGCACTCCTATACCTCGTATCCAAGGTCTCGCGGCACCCCATCGAGGTGATTGTGTCGGTGTTTGTGCTGGTGACACTCGCCTACTTTGTCCTTTTGCGTGCTATTGCAAATTCAACACTGTTTTCCAGTCTGAGTGATGTAGCCTCGCTCTCTGTCATTTCTACACACGCAGGACACTCGTCTCTGCCGATATTCGAGTACTCGCCTGAACACGTTTGGCGCTCGCTTCGAGATTCCATCGAATCACCGGATCAAGTGCCCGATATGGGCTTTGCTGACTGGCTCATTGTAGTGGACGAGCATGGTGGCCCCACGACTCTGCAGCAAGAACGCAGAGAATTTCTGCTCCCCGCCATCACCAAGGCACTGCAGGCCGAGTCTCATGGCCGATGTGAATGGCCTGTCACTCGCTTTACCGATGCGAACGACACGGTGGGCGATGTAGTCGTGTGCTTCGAGCCAAAATCATACGACGCATCCAACACTCGCCATATTCTCAGCCCTAAAACATTGCAGCGTGTGCTGGCGCACGCAATGCAGACACTTCCTGCCAACACCGACTCGGATCTCGTGGAACGATGGAAGCGTGGTGACATTTTGTTGCAGTCTCTCACACCCACAAGTCATGGGCCCAAGGCGCTTGCTGGTGAGGGCATATCATTTCAATGGATTGCATCGTTTGTGATCAGCGCTCTTCGACGAGCTTGGACCTTAGTCCACAGGTCTGATACCATCGACTTTACCGTTTTGCTTGCCGCCTACATCATGATGCATGGCTCTCTTGTGCACCTATACGTGTCTATGCGCCACTTTCCCCGCCGCTTTTGGCTCGGCACGTGCATCCTATTGTCTTCGTGCTTTGCGTGCCTTGTTGCACTTGTGACAGCCGATGCGCTTCAGCTACCCATCAACCCCATTGTTTTGTCAGAAGGTCTGCCATTCCTAGTGATCACCATTGGCTTCGAAAAGCCTTATTTATTGACCAAGGCATTCTTTGCGCATGCCACTCCCACATCCCGCCCCGAACAGGATGAATCGACCTTAAAAGGCTCACCTGAAGACGATTTTGTTCGTGCACTCACTCAACGCGTACATGAAGAGCAAGAACTTGGCGTTCTCACTGCGCCATTCGCACCAGTGCATGATGTAGCCATCCGTGCTGTTGCACAGGCAGGTCCGGGGATTTTGCGTGCGTATGCCGTGGAAATTTGCATTTTGATGCTTGGTGCTTTCAACGGTATGCATGGTCTTCGAGAATTTTGCAGCTTATCTATTCTCATCCTGCTCTTTGACGGATGCTTGCTTTTCTCATTCTTTTTAGCGGTCTTGTGCGTGACATTGGAAGTCCAGCGCATCCGCGAACCCAATTCAGCGCGCAAGTGCTTCGTGCCAGATAATGGCAAAGAAACGCCTCCCTCGGAAGCCCCTGCAGAGCCACAGCATCTTGACTCATCGAAGCGCAAACGCACCACGACCTCTCTGTTCCAGCGCTTTGTTGGCTCGCTCGATCACCCGCTTTCGCGTCTAAAGCTCCTGTTACTTTTGACACTTGTTGCTTTGCACTCGCTCAACCTACTCTCAACGCTCTCGTTACCTACTACGATCGCTCGACACCAAAGCTCGCGACCATTGACATTGTACGATGACGTCGTCTCGTCTTTTGATATGTTTAACGCAACATCTTCCCACCCTGCTGTCTTAGCTTTCTTTGATGCATACACTCCGCCAAAGACGAATGCCGTGGCTTTCATGCCTCCGAACATTATCGTGCTAGCGGATAAGGCCCTCGCAACACCGCATTCGATGACGGCATCCATGATGACACACAAAATGCCCCGAAACTCAGCTCTTGACAGCGTCATGACGACTTGGACGACTGTGTCCAGTGACCCAGTCATTGGCAAGCTGCTCTCCGTGGCATTGATCATCAGTTTGTTTTTGAATACATTCCTGCTGAAAGGTATTGCCACGCGCAACCCAGCTGTGATCGAAGGTAATGCCGTGTATGTGACAGCTCAGGCCGCTGCTCGACTTATCGGTGCACACTTTGTTGAGGACTGGAAAAAGAAGCCGAAGGACGAGGACAAATCTTCCACTCCGCGTGTCAGCTTTGGACCACCTGAGTCGCGCGTGCCACCACCACCCCCCAGTGATCCACCGCGTCCATTTGATCAGGTGCAGGAAGTATTCAAGAGTGACGGACCAGGTGCGTTGAATAATGAGGAAGTAGTACTTCTGGTTCAAAGGGGAGTAATCGCGCCCTATGCACTTGAAAAAGTACTTCAAGATCTCGAACGTGCTGTTTTAATTCGCCGTGCTGTCTTATCTCGCGCATCTGAAATGCGCACACTCGAACACAGTCTCTTGCCTTATAAGGATTTCGACTATGCATCTGTATTCGGCGCATGTTGTGAGAATGTGGTGGGTTACATGCCGCTCCCATTAGGCATTGCCGGTCCCCTTCTTATCGATGGTCTAATGACGCCTATACCCATGGCTACCACAGAAGGTACTCTTGTTGCGTCCACTAGTCGTGGATGCAAGGTTCTGAATGCAAACGGTGGTGTGACGACTGTGCTCACCCAGGATGCTATGACGCGTGGCCCCGTGATCGAATTCCCGTCCCTCACAAGTGCAGCACGGGCTAAACGCTGGATTGATTCTGCACATGGTGCAAGCTCGATCAAGTCCGCATTCGACAGCACATCCCGCTTTGCTCGTCTTGCATCGCTGCACACTGTTTTGGCCGGTCGGACGCTCTTTGTTCGCTTTGCCACCTCCACAGGTGACGCAATGGGTATGAATATGATTTCCAAAGGTGTGGAAGCTGCCCTGGGCATGATAAAAGAAAAGCATTTTCCAGAAATGGAACTACTCTCTTTATCAGGAAACTACTGTATCGACAAAAAGCCGGCTGCTATCAATTGGATTGAGGGCCGTGGTAAAAGTGTTGTGGCTGAGGCGGTGATTCGTGGAGACACTGTGCGCAAGATCCTAAAATGCACGGTAGAGGACCTGGTGAATCTCAACATAAAAAAGAACCTGGTTGGAAGCGCTATGGCGGGATCCATTGGCGGATTTAACGCTCATGCAGCCAACATTCTCACGGCAATGTACCTTGCCACGGGTCAGGACCCGGCCCAAAACGTGGAAAGCAGCAATTGTATGACACTCATGGAAGCTACAAATGATGGTGAGGATCTGCTTGTTTCGGTAAGCATGCCATCCGTGGAGGTTGGTACTGTCGGCGGTGGCACAGGACTCCCTCCCCAGCGTTCGATGTTGGAGCTGCTGGGCATCCAAGGTCCTCATAAGAACACACCAGGCGCGAATGCTCAGCGTTTGGCTCGCATTATTGCTGCTGCCGTAATGGCAGGTGAACTAAGTCTCATGGGCGCACTCTGTGCTGGCCATCTGATCAAGGCGCACATGCAGCACAATCGCAGTGCCCCTCCAACACCGGGCCATATGTCTCCCATGCCGAAAGATGTGCAGTATAAACCTACTATGACGCCTCTTATCGCCACTCCTATCCCAAGCACATACGAGAAAAAGGGATTGTCTCCTGTCTCAAACACCCCGCAAGAGAAAGAAGCCAATGATATATAACATATATGCTAGATTAGCCTTTCAAAGGTTCCCTACCCCAATAGATGCAGCATGCTCGGCCAGGTACTGCTGCCAATGGAGGTGGATTCCGGGTTTTTTACTCGTTGCGCCACGGTCTTGGTCAGCATTATTTGGGCAGCGCCGCGTTGGCCCACAACCAACACCCAAGTTTCAAATCATTTTCTTTGCCATGCAAGCGTCGGGGCCTTCTCCCGAGGCGCAAGCTGATGCTCTCTTGCTACATTTTCTTTCGCCTCTATCTGATAGCGACACACCTTCTTGGTCAGATGCGTTATCTCAGGCCGTAAAAGAGCGACGTGGCCTGGCTGTTGGCGGCCAACTACTTGTGGACCGCCTGCTTCAAGAAGCGGGCGTATCTTCTTCTCTGTTCCCTCCTTCATCACCATCAGACGCATTTGTGCTTATGGTGGAAATCCTTACGTCTGCAGCTCCGGATCTTTTGAAGAACGAGCTTTTGTATTACTTAGGTCTGGAACACAATCATATGCAGGCAACACAGCATGCTTCTGCTATGGCTGAATACCTGCACCTGCCTGCATCAAATTGCACAGAAGTGGAATCGTATTGGGCAATTGATCATGGCTTTTTCGATCGAGCCGTGGCCGGCGGACGCACGTCCAAGTTCTCATGCATCATGGCAGAATCCCTGTCTTCCTCACCAGCACTCTTGCTGGAGTTCTATGAAGTACGCGGTGCCCTACCTTCGATCGAATCTTTGAATGACGCTGCCTCTTTTCATGAACTATCCATGATTGTGGCGGCCCTGGCACGTGTAGAAGGACTCGTATCTGCTTGGCTGATGTGTCGAACTATTTTGGCAGCGCAGCCTACTGATTATGTTCCTTCAGTAAGGCTGCATCTGTTCGGCACACTGCTCCGCCTGTGCTTCTCCCCACCTGATGCAACTTTGATTCGCGACTTGTTAAACTTACCCCTGAAGACTGACGAAGAAGCCTTCATTGAATCGTTTGCTATTGATTCACTGGACCAGTCACATGGCGCTTTGGCCATGGACACTTTACTCATAAAATGTGTGAATCAAGGAAGGTATATCGATGCAATCCACCTCGATCACCGAGCATCTCGTCATGAGCGTACACTAGCGTTCTCTGGTCAAGAGAATGAGTTATACTTACGTGCAAAGCAGCGTCGGAGTGCATTCATGGATGGTGTTTGGGCCGTGGTTCCTGTTATTCAACGTGACGCTTTGCATGCACAAGATGTAAAGGAAGATATCTCAAGTGAAGCCACTCATACATACGATGTGAATATGGATATTGCTTCTTCGCCACCGCCACGACCACATACACCAATGAGTGCTTCACTTAATTCCAAAGATATCCAACGCACTCATCCATTCTCTCCAGAAGTCAATTTATTACGTGCCTCGATCCGTGTACCCACAGCTTCTAGCTCTGAAGCACGAAGTGCTTCTCCGGCCCAAAAGTTGACTGATCAGTCGGCAGAATTGCGCAGCAGCAGTCCTTTCTCAGGTTGGAAACAGCCAGGCGTTCTACACCAAACGCAAGTGTCTCCGAAGCCAGCTTGGAGCCTTCCAGTGCCTCGCATCACGCGGGTGTCCAAATCTTATGACTTGAATGTCGATATACCGGTTAGCACCATTGATTCTAACGCGCAAGAAAATGCGAAGTCAGATGATGCTGATACCGATATGCTCAAGGATAAGCCTGTTTTGGAGAGCAACGCCACGGAAGAGAATGATGCCCTTCTGGATTCTCCACGAGAAATGCCAGTTCGTCGCCGTACTGGTCAGCGTCGTTCAGCTCGACAAGCTACTAAAGCGATTCGCAAAGTCATGAAACCTAGCGATGTCAAACCAGAGCCTATGATCCCCGGTGGATTTCCTATGGAGGAGGAAGAAACAACGGTTAATCCCTCCCCTCGTCGGAGTACACGTCGGTCGCGAATGAGCGTGGCTTCGAAGACAGCAAACGAACTGAGCACGTCCACATCTATGCAACCTGATACACCGTCCAAATCACCCAGCACAGCTTCTCGAATTCCTCGATCTTCCACCACAGCAGATATAACAGTGTACCCACAAAACTCACTGGCACGTCTGGAGGCTCTATCGGATGTGCAGCCCATTGCCCGCCGGACGCGAGCTCAGGTTGCTGAACTCGAATCGCAAGGGTCTCAATCAAGCACTGATGCTCTATCAGATACTGAGACTGAAAGTAATGTTCTAACCACTCCTTCGCGACGTAGAACGCGGAGTGAACGCGCATCAGCAGCTGCTCTATCGTCGCCTCAACGGATGACCCGATCGGCTCGACGGCTTCGTGATGGAAGCGTAGCAGCTCCTAGAACGCCTGGAAGATCCTCTAGGAGGCACTGAGTTTCATAGTGCATGCAGTTTTACCATACTTATATTAAGATATTTTAATATTAGCATCGAGCCGACTATTTATACTTATATATGTATATACCTAAGGGTAGACTTTCTTAATCAGGTCAGCATACTTCTTCTCAACCTCTTTGCGCTGCACTTTCTGTGCAGCCGTAAGTGGAAGTTCTTCTGGGATGAGCACAACACACTGAAGAAGCTCCATGTTGGCAAATCCTGCTTCCTTGCCAACTTCGTTGAGTTTCTTAAGCATCATGTTTTGAACCACCTTGTCGTGGCAAAGGTTCGAGAGTTCGAGGTGAGCAATATCCTTCTTGTTATTGTCTTCAAGTGCTGCACGCAAGTTGTCCTCACGAGGGAATACGACGGCCATGGGCTGCTTAGCGTCAGATGAAGCTACCAGGCAAAGGTTGCTAACAAAGTTGCATGCTTTGTACGTGCTTTCCAGACGTTCCAAAGCAATGTATTCACCACCCGACAACTTCACAAGGTTTTTCTTACGGTCAATAAGCGAGAGCGTTCCTTGTTCATCCCATTGGCCAATATCACCCGTGCGAAGCCATCCATCCTTCGTGATTGCCTCCTCTGTGATTTCAGGACGTTTAAAGTATCCTTGTGTGACAGATGGGCCACGGATCCAAACTTCGCCCTGAGCAGGACTCTTATTAGCAAAGTAGCCTGCTTCAGGCACGTCCACGAGCCTGACTTCAACGGATGGCATTGGGCAACCCACAGAACCGTAGCAGAAAAACTCGGGAGTCATCAAAGCGCACATGGCTGAAGACTCAGTCATACCGTATCCTTGGATGATTGTCGTCAGAGCCGTGTTAAGGAATTGATGCGTCTCCCTAGCGATTGGGGCACCGCCGGAAAGGGCATAGCGTATACGGCCACCGGTCTGTGCACGAACACTCTTGAACACGACGCTTTCGGCAAATTGCTTCAGCAAAGGAACATTATTAGACTTGGCCCACATGCTCATACCAAACAGTTTCTTCTTTGTGGCACTAGCGGCCTGAACCTTGCTTACGATACCCTTGCGGATAAGTTCCCAAACGGCAGGTACTCCAACTAATAGTGTAGGACGGAAGGCTACCAAGTCACCTTCACATTTACGAACACTGTTAGATGTAAGCGTCTTGACGCGTCCGTAACCGATAGCGATGCCGTAGTAAATCATGTAGCATTCAACGACGAATTCAAGAATATGTGCAAGGGGGAGATAGGCGAGGTACGAATCAGACTGGTTCAGATAAGGCTTCAACAGCATGGTGACGGAAGCGATTGTGGCAATAAGGTTATCGTTTGTTAAAATGACACCCTTAGGCTTACCGGTAGATCCAGAAGTGTACATGATGCAAGCCACATCTTTGCCTTGCGTGGGCGCAGGATCCACCATGTCTTGCTTTCCGTTCCTAATCACTTCATCATAGTGGATAAGAACAGCGTTAGGACGTCCAGAGATCTTCGAGTGAATTCTGTTAAGAATATTTTCATCGGCTTCTCCGTCATAGATAACAACGCGGAGCAGAGGCGTCTGATCAATAATCTTCTCAAGCACCTTTAGGTGCTGCGCATTTGTGAAAATACCCTGCACTTCAGGCTCCTCGAGCGACACTTGCAAACCTTCGGGGCCAAGCGTGTCATATGATGTGCAAAATGTAACGCCTTGACGGAAACAAGACTGCGCAGCCACTTGCCAACTGACATTAGTGGAAGCAAAGATATTGAACACCGTCTTTTGGTTCAGACCAAGCTGGTGCATGCCACTGGCGAATTCATCCACAGTCTTGAAAAACTCGTTGATCGTGATATACTTGTAGGGACTGAGCTCATAGTACGTCCAAGTCTTGGTCTCTTTGACTTCTTCATCACCGACCTTCTTCGTAACCACCTTTTGCTCTTGGTGCTCGTCTACAATGTCACGCCATGCAATATTTTTCTTGTCACCAAAGCGCTTGCGGGCTTCCTCCATCAGTTCGTACATAGTGTGGATCCCCTCGTGAGGGCGTTCCACCAACTGCTCGGGCGAAAGGAAAGAGCGATAGACAGGTCCAAATGCTCCCTCACCAGGGCTAACCTGCACACTAGCCTTGTGACCTTGCTTGCTCATCGTTTCAGTTGGAGTGAAGGAATCTAGGTGGGAGCCCTGTGATCTTGAAGGTTGGGAAAACCTGCATTCCAAATATGCCCGAACTGCTTACGTGCACCCCCATTGTCGTGGCACCTACGCGCCCAACAAATTTTGGCTTCCCGTGACACGTCGCGTCACATGATTTCATAAAATATCGATATCTAAGATTGGAGTTTAGTCCGTGCGCCATCATGTCGAAAGCTGTCGTATTCTTGACGCAGGGTACAGAAGAAATGGAATTCACCATCACGTACGATGTGCTCGTTCGTGGTGGTGTAAATGTGACTTCTGTATTTGTTCCAGAGTCAGGGAAGCCAGCCGCCCCAACAAACGGTCTTGTTGTTGCCTCTCGTGGTGTTAAGCTCGGCGCCGATACGACTCTCCAAGCTTTGTTGCAAAATGGCAACGCCGATCAATTTGACGCTTATATTGTTCCCGGTGGCGCTGGTGCTGTTCATACATTATCTAAAGATGAAAATGTGCTGAAGATTTTACATGACGCTCATGCCTGTGGCAAAGTTATTGGCATGATCTGCGCAGGCACTTTAGCAGCTTTGGGAGCCCAAATTGGACTGAAAGGTCCTATTACCAGCCACCCATCAGTAAAGGACCAGCTTGACGCCTTGTACGAATACAAGGACTCTCCGGTTGTCGTTTCCGACAATTTCGTGACGAGTCGTGGGCCTGGCACCACATTCCTTTTCGCGCTCACACTGGTCGAGAAACTTGTCGGATTGGAAAAACGAAACGAAATTTCTGGTCCAATGATGCTAGTGTGAGAGCAAATATAATTCGCTAAGCATCGGGCATCTCTATATTATCTTCGTCATCGAGCTCCTCGTCCTCTTCGCCTTGCGCGACATGCAGAGCAGGTACATCCAACTCGCGATCTGCACCGATGTAGCTGTCACACATGAGATATAGTTTTAGCTTGTCATGCATGCCTGCTGGTAGCATGAATTCGAGACGCACATCAAGAGTTTTTGCAATCGTGACACGCTTGATGCTGAGCAAGCTGTTTGTGCCGGGATCTCCAATCACCAGCCACCACGCTGTCATCTTGGGCGATGGATAGAACGGTGCAATCGCGGTGGGATCAGATGGTTCCTCCTCTTCTTCATCAACATCACGCTCGAGCTTGGCTTGTAGGATAATCGTTGAGGCACTGTCCAGCTTTTCTTTGTCTAAAATGTCAAACTCAATGTCGACATATGGGAACTCGTTCGTGAGGTTTGCCACATCAGCCAACTGCCGTTTGTCGAGCTGAAGGAGCTCGTCGCGCTCATGCTGACTCATATCTGGCAGGACATCCGCAAGAGCATACACGTCATTAATACCACGCGCTTGGCAACGTTGAATTGTTGCAGCCGTGAAGTGGGGTACTTGGCGCAACGGTGAGTCACGGTCCCACACGGCTTGCACACACATGTGACTGATTTCCATAGCCACGATGGCATTTAGCATAGCTCCTGAACTCATGACATCAACACAGGCATTAAGCAGTGTAAGGACTCGATTTAAAATGTCGCGCTGGTCCTGTGCCAAATCCGCAGGCAGGGTCAAGCGCGAAAAGTGTGCTTGAAGGAGAATAAACGTCTTGTGGAATGGATTCTCAAATTGAATCTTATCGAGCTTGAGTGGCATGCGATCATAGATGCGACGGAGGAGCACATCTTCATGACGACGGATGGGCACAGTCTCAAACTCCGATGCTGAAGACACAATCTCAAGCATGCCACGCAGCTTAGTAGTGCCCGAGAGGGACAGATGGAACACATCGATGGTCGCATAGCTGACGTTGTAGAAACTGGCAATCATACCAAGGTTAAGGGGACTCAAATCCATGTCGTTTTCCACAGCGATGCATTTGCTTTGTTCAAGATCAACCAGGGTATTTTCCACGAGCTCTGACAAAAAGTCACCAATGTGCTCCATATCGCGACCTTGGCATCCATACGCTTGAGGATTTTTCGGCAGACGGCGGTACATGAGCGTCCATGTTAGCATATCGACTGCACCTTGCTTGTCTTGCACCGTTCGAGCCACAATTTCGGCGTTCAAAAAGTCTTGGGTATATGTACCGAGTCGGCTTTCCAAAGGCATGCCTTCTGCCAAGAATTTCTTAAAGTAGTTCTTCCGATTCGCCTGACAAAAAAGCATACATCGACTGCGACCCATCTCATCCGGCAAAGTACACTTGCCTACCATTTCGAGCATGTCTGTCAGTGCATAGTCAACATAACGGTGTTCGCGTCCCTCGTACGTCTGCAGAGAGAGTAGGAGTACCAAATGCGCTTGCACGGGCAAGCTCCATACCGTGTCTTTACTCGCTACCATCACTTGGATCGCTCCGGCATTGAACAAGCGTTCGACGATGCGTCGATCGCCCTTACTCAAGCCCTCGTGATAGAATGCGATACCGTAGGCGAGAACTTCAGCAAGCTCCTCATCCTGTACACGGTCTAGATGTGGCTTCAAATCTTCGCGTTCCATATTCAGGAATGGAGATTCACCCTTCTCGTCTTCACTGTCCGCGAGTGCGTACGCCAGAATATCATTGACAGTCAGCTTGGTCTGCTTGCGCGTAGGTACAAACAAAAGGACTGGCTGTGAGGGCGCATACTCCATGATCGCAAGGTACGCAGGCTTTGCCATCGCGATCATTAATGATGGGAAGTGTGGCACATTGAATGGTTGAATGTGCACTTCCATGGGTACAGGTCGTGCGCTGGGTGCAAATGACAGCGTCTGCGTGGCACCCAGCCAGCCAGCCACATCGGTTGCATTAGCCAGAGGAGCCGTGAGACCAACAAACCGGGTTGCACGCTCCGTTTGAGCAGCCACAAAACGAGCTCGAGAGCCTACGACTTCATACGTCGGACCAACGTATGCATCACTCAGCAGATGCAAGTCGTCAAAAATGTAGAGGGCAACACTTTGTACATTCCGGCGCTGGCGCCAGCGGCGTGACAAAACATCCCATTGCTCGGGCGTCGCAATGACAACATCGGCCAGCTCGAGTAGACGCAGGTTGGTACTCGTCTCACTGGCAAGCGCAACTGTCTCTTTCGTTGGAAATCGTGCCTTCCATGCCAGCACACGTGGTTGGACCATGCTAGCGTACGGCAATATGCATACAGCTCGTCCGCCACCAGTGTTCCACAAGCGCCATAGCGCAAGCTCAGCACAAAACGTCTTGCCAGCTCCTACTGGCGCACCAAGAAGCACACTCTCGTCTGTTTCATACAGGGCATGGAATGCCTGTGTCTGGATCTTGTTCATGTGATCGAATGCATATAGCGAAGCTGCGTCAGCGCCTAGCACTGACAAGGGCTGCGGCTGCAAATCTAGCAGTGGTGTTGGCGGGGCGAACTTATCCGGCAAGATTAGATGCTTGAACGAAATTGGAAGGCGAACCTCGCTGTGCAGCCAACGGTCACTCAGCAGCGAAATGTAGTAGTTGGGTGGAAGGGGATCTGTTAGCTCCACGGTGAAGGACACAGTGTGTTCGTCCGTTGCGTAGCGTCGCAGCAAGACAAACTGATCGTAGAATAAAATCATTTCGCCATCCACGTCTTCAACCAGCAGCCAGAAACTCTGCGCACCGCCATGAATACGATCGTCCCATTCAAAATCAGGCGTAATAGTCAAGTGCACCTGCAGTAAGGATCGCGTGAGTGGCTGAAAGTATGCCTGTAGATCTAGGTGCGGGAATTGGAACACGAGACGATGCAAAAGACGACCTGCACGAGGTATACCAATCAACTCACCCATTTCATTGGGCTCAAGGTCACGCAAACGGGCCCAAGGAAATTCTTTGCGTTCCAGACGACGAATAAGGTCCGGCGCAACGCCGGGAAATTGGCGCAACGGAGTCATGGAGCCCCATTGCCGACGCTCCGTCATTTTGGCCAGATCCAGAGCATAACGCGTCGTGCGTGCATATCCACGGACCACACAAATTTCGACCAACGCACGTAAAATACGTGAGGCGGATTGAGTCACATAAACCATATCCGCTGAGAGAGCATAGCCCTCCAAAGAGAGTTGGGAAATCCATGTCTGGAGGAGAGCATTGATTTTGGCACTGGGTTCATCGATACCTTCTTTGATTGGAATTGGCACACGTTCGCGCAGTTTTCCAATTTCCAACTTTTCGTCTTGTCGCACAATCTGGTGCTTGAATTCATCGCTGTAGCTGAAGATTCGCAGCAGTTCGATGGCACTAGACGTAGACTTCAAGTGTTTATGATATGTGCCCATGGATGTATGCGTGAGATAATAGTGCGCCGCAATACGCGCTAGCTCATTCGTTGTAAACAAGCCCGTTCTGCGGTCGTAGCGCAGCAATCCAGCTTTCTCCAAGAGAACAGCAGCACTGTGTGCGATGTCCGCCCGCTTTTGCTCAAGAAACGGGTCGTCCACCGTGTAATCTGGTGATACACTGTACAAAGCTGGCGAACGAAGCATCCGAACGTACAAATAAGTGTACCCGAGCCAAGTCACGGCCTCGTCGCGATTCCGGATAGTACCCAGTACAATTTCAGCATTGAGATTATCGGCCAAGCGTGAGACAAATTGGCTTTCAATCGGCAGCTGTTGATTCAGAAGCGAGAGATAATATTGCAATTCTGAGTACTGCGTGATAATAATGCCTTCACCCACCGTATCAAATTGCGGCCGACCGGCACGACCCAGCATTTGAAGCATATCTTGAGGAGAAAGCTCACACCATCGACTCTTCTCAGGGTTGTATATCTGTGTGCCTTTGATGATCACCGTATGCGCAGGCAAGTTCACACCCCATGCAAGGGTAGCAGTACTGACAAGAACCTGTATATGTCGTCCAGCAAATAGATCTTCAACCAGCTCCCGGTCAGCACGTGTCATTCCCGCATGGTGGATACCGAATCCATATTGCAATAAGTCACGCAAGTTCGCGTCTTTGGCGTCTTCTGCAGCTTCACGAAGAACGTCACGGCTGGTTCCTGTTTGAGGTAAGAATACATCAAGCGCCTCACGAGCCTCAGCTGAGTCGCGTAAGAACTTGGCTGTCTTGGCTGTCTCCTTCCGCGAATGCGTGAATATGAGGATCTGGTTCTTACCCGCATGCTCCATGACTTTGTCGTACGTCACCTCATTCATGAGTTGCAGCCTTTTGATGGCCTTTGTCTCTGTTAGTCCGATAAACTCCTGGCGTAGGGGACAAGGCCGATAATTTGATTCAAAGTACAATAAGCCAGTTGCTGTATTCACGCGCAAAAAGGCTGCGACATCCTGGTAATTCGGCAACGTGGCACTGAGACCAACAATCCGCACAGGGTCGTTCAGCTGCTCCATACGGCGGATTGTGCGTGCGACAATAGCTTCGAGTACTGGTCCGCGATCATCGTGAAGCAGGTGTACCTCATCAATAATCAAAAGTCGCACCAGATTTGTATATGAAGTATCCGAGCTTTTTCGACTGATGACGTCCCATTTTTCTGGTGTGGTCACAATAACATGCGTCTCTGCAATTTGTGCCTTGGTAAGTTGACTATCACCGGTCAGCTCATTGACCACCACTCCAAAAGGTTCCAGTCGTGAGCGGAAATGGTTTGCTTGTTCAGCCACAAGTGCTTTCATGGGGGCGACATACACAATCTTGCACTCTGTCAAATCCATCGCACCTGTGTCTTCATCACGCCACTTGCCGAGCTCATGAAGGATTGTCAACATTGCCACGTTTGTTTTTCCGGCACCAGTAGGCGCACACAATAACATGGGCTCATCACTGCCGAATGCAACAGGGTAGCATTTAGACTGTACAGGGTTCAGCGTTGTTGTATTGGGAAAGGCAGCATGTGCCCAGCTCGGCAACTGTCTGATCGATACAAGTTCTTCTGGCAACACTGAGCGTTTCTCTGGTGGCGGAACGTGGATTTCTTCGTAGCCTTTCTTACTTCGCTTGAAACTACCAGCCGGAAGACGGACTTTGGGATTGGAATTTAAATGCCCACCTTCACTGAATGCCATCGATTCTAGATCCAGCGTCAGGCGTGGTGCTGCCGTCGATCCAGGAGCAAGGGTGGCTCGCGATGTAAGACGATGCGCCTGACGTTTAGCCTCTTCAAGTTCGTCCGCGGCCAGCGCGGGCTTGGCTGCGTCACCAGCAAGGCGCTTCAAGATCCAGCCTGCATTCCTCTCCCGCATAGCAACTTCGACATCCATGCGTTCATCCTCATTTGATCGCGATAAACGTGTACACCAATACACAATATCACGGTTTTTTGTCAGTGTCTGTACCACATCAAAGTGGTCATAATCAAAAAGCGCCATGAGACTGTTTTCACATTCACGTGTATCAGTCTCCGCTCCAAGGATTTCTAAAGCAGCATCAGTCTTCTCGCCCGATTCCACAGGATCCGAGTAGCAATCATTCAAGATACGCTGGAGCCAATACGCATCGATATCGTGGACGTCCAAGTCGGAAGAGGTGGTCTCTGCTGTGCCACCGAGGACGAGGTCCTCTTCATTCGTGGCAAGATCAGAGGTATCATGAATTTCTCTTTCTTCGGCAGCTTCATTCCGTTCGCTATTTTGATCATCCTCGTCATCGGACGCTTCACGCACCACATAAGTCTCTTCGTCCGGATTACTCTCTTCTTCCTCGTTGTCGAAGAGAACGGCCACACCAGCTTCGTCATCCACACCAGTAGAAGTCTCAGCATGAGCACTTGTATCTTCCTCGTAATCTGTGAGCTGCTTGCTTAGGTTCACATATTGGCTAAACTTTTCTTCAGGTAGGGGCCCCAAGAAGGTCTCCATTTCTCGCTTCTTGTCCAGATCGCGCACACTATCATCTTTGAGAATCTCGATAGCAGTATCAGCCGCTGATCGTACAACTTCTGTCGTTTGATCACCCAGTGCGCTTTGGATCATTGTGAGAACAAGCTCGTATACTGAACGCGTCTCGTCCGTGCGCGGTATATATCGAAGCCCGTCAAGCTCTGCACTTGCCTGCAGCACATTGGCATATTGGGCAGTTCCAGGATTCCAGTTACGCTTTTTTACCATACCGTAGTCATCACTTTCAGCGACTTTACGCTTCCTCTCGACATCTTGTACTTGTGATTTGACGACACGAGAGCCCATCGACTTTGGGTCGATACGGCCGACAAGCGATTCTGCTTCACCCGTAGGCTCATTCTGGTCCTGTCTGTGACCAGCACTAAGCACCAGCGAGGACAACGCCGAGTAGCGGTACCCAGACAGGTCTCGCTGGTTCTTGGGCGCCATGGCGTCGACGTACTAAAGCGTCCATGCTACCGCTCCGCGCATTTTTGTCGAATCACGTGATATAAAAAGAGGGAACTTTCTGCTGGCGGACGCGAAAACGAGTCAAGCAGTCCGGATTGAGATGAAAGTGGCGGACGACCGCGATTCTAAGGTAGAACACCTCGTATCGGTCTGCCTTCGTCGCCTTTCCTCCATTGACTCCGCGGTCATCGTCCGCGATGCTTTACAAGGTTGTGGGTGTATTTGAATAAGAATATATAATTCAAGGTTCTTGCACGCCCCAACAAACGCTTATACTTGACAAGTACACTGAGACGGCCCCTACCAGCCCCTCTCGAAAAGTGCCCTTGATGATTTCGGCGTTAGAGTCACTGGAGAACACCAAGCCTCTTCCTGATGCGCAAGGTGTAGCTGAAAAACGGCAACACGCGGAAGAAGCAGTGTCTAAACCTATACCTCTGGCTCCCATGATGGGCTCATTTGTGCACCCAGAGAACGGCACGACGTCTATCACTAGTCACCAAGATATGCCTAGTCCTTCCAAGCAGGAAGCTGATACTAATGACCAAGGAACTGACGAAGAAACAGGAGTGATCAGGTGCATTTGCCTCTGTGATGATGATGACGGGTTCACCATTCAATGTGATCGTTGTCTCGTATGGCAACATTGCGCCTGTTTCGGCATGTCACACTCCAGCGTGCCTGACGAGTATCTGTGTGAACAATGCGATCCGCGCCCTGTTGATTCAAACTATGCACGAGCAGTTCAAAGACGCCGTCTCCAAGAAGAAGCTCGTAAAACGCATCGAGCTAAGCACACGACGTCTTCTGCTGCGTCTACCTTGTTCGAATCAGCAGCGAATGCGGCCTGGGAGTCCGCCGTACACGGTACTAAAGTGCCTGTGCCACGAAAAAAAAGACAACCTAGTCGCTCACCTCAAACCCGCCCTGTACCTGACCACGAAACTTTTGACGATTTGGACTTGAATGCGACGAGTTCTTCCCGTTCCAAGTCTCGAAATAAGCGTTCACGAAGTCACACGCGAAAGTCAGTGGCTGGTCCATCTCCGTCAAAGGGCAGCGATGATGAAGAAATACCTATGAAGTTTGAATCTTGGCAAATTGAGTTCACAAATATCGATTCGAACCACATTCGTGAACCAAACATATTACAAGTAATTGCGACTCATCTGTTTCACTGGACTGGTCGCAGTCCATTAAAGGCTACACCGGATGAAAGTGGATTCTTTGTTGCTCCTCTCCGCTGTAGCACAGTGCTTCCGCCCCACGAGCAGCAGCGCAAACTTTTACCAAGTGGCCTTGCTGCTGTGGGCTTTGAGACCATTCCTGTGGAAATTCATTGCAAATCACTGACTGAATTGTCCACTCATCCTCTCGTCCGCACGATTTCTGACCAAGTAACGGGCAGCTTTTTCAGCAATATCTCCCATTTGCAGCCTTCGCCATCTGAGCCGCAGAACGTATGGTCAGCATCCAAATTGTTTTGTCGGCCTTCTATGCATGGACTGTTCTCTGACACCTACATCCCTGCAGGTGCATTTATCATGGAGTATCTTGGCGAGCTATACAGTGCTGATACGTACCGTTCAAATCCCATCAACCAGTATGCTCAAATGGGTACCACGAAGCCGCATGTTCACTTGTTTCCTCAACCATTGAACATGGTTGTAGATGCACGTATGTATGGCAATTCAGCACGGTTCGCGCGTTCAAGTTGTCATCCCAATGCTGTTCTCCGCTCTATTTTTCACTACGATGGTTCCAGTGATATTCCAAGGTTGTCGTTCGGTATATTTGCTATCTCGGCAATCCCCAAATCTCAAGAAATCACTCTTGGATGGGAATGGGATGATCATCATATCGTACACATTCTTCCTACCTTGGCTCGTCGTCCTTGGGCTATGGATGATGCCACACGCTTGCGTAAATCACTGTCACCAAAGGAAGAAATGATGTTAGCTGCAGAAGAATTTTCAGCGCGTGGTGACTTTCCCTATGGATCCACGATTCTTGCTCGCAAGTTTAATGCCATTCTGTCCATTATACTGAGTTATACTACATGTGGTTGTGTTGGCCCATCAATAGGCGGTTCCAGTGCAAATTCTCTGCACACTAGACGTCAAAATTGTGCTGTAACGCAAATGTTACGTGCAAGTCAAGGGATGCCTTTGTTATATACATCGCCTTCGCCTAGAAATCCGAGGATGAAACCTATTGTTTTTGAGCCTTTGGTCGGTGTATTCCGCCATTGGGTGCCTGACTTGAACATGGATTCGACTACGCATTTGTGTGCTAAAATTTCTCAAAACGAATGCTTCGTCCAGCGTGTTCCATTCTCGGACGAAACATCAAACGCCTGGGATCCACTACACAACAAGCCCGAGTCGGAGCACGAGAGTGATGCAGAAAGTGAAAGTGGCGCTTCAACAGCAACAGAGATTGTGTCAGAAGACTATCCTTATGCAAGCGAAAATGAGGATGCATTGGTGAAAGAGGCCTTACGACATTTGGAACAACAAAGTCGGTCGACCCTTCCTCTCAAGAAGAGGGCTGATCGTATACGAACGAAAGACAAAATGTCTGGAAATGACTCCCGCCGCATATCGAATTTGGCTTCAAGGTCGGATACAATTAGTCGTCCTAATGACCAAAAAAATAGGAGTCCCTCCAAAGTGACCCCAGCTTCTCAGTCAGGACTCAAGCGACAAAAGCGCCATTTGGATAAAGTCGATTTTTCCTCGTCTGATGAAGAAGGTGCACCTGTTTCACCGTCTCGCCATATTAGGAAAAAATCGATGCAGTCGCTTGACGGTAAGCATACGCTCAATCGTATGCATTCCAGCTCAACTGGTCCGCCCCAGGTCCGCCCCGTTGCAAGTCCAAGTCCTCAATTAGGCCCTGTGCGTCCGACGTCGCCCACTCAGTCGCGTTCAGGCTCTGTCACACCCCCCTTGTCCTCGAGCGCTTCGAAACGGCCTCCAGTCGATTCTCAAACGGCTGCGACCGCTACAGTTTCAGCCACTGCTTCATCTCCGCTCGAAACCAACACTTCTATACAGCGACGGGAATCATCGATCATGAGTGGTAATAGTTCATTGCCACCAGCCCCACCCAAACGCCTCTCATTGGCAGAATATAAAAAGCGCTTGTCTTCGCGACGTAAACCGGAGAATCAGGTCCAGCCCGAAGCAGCCGACACACCCACTGCTCCACCAAAAATTATTTCATTCGACTCCCAGAGCGAGAGACCCGTGCGAAACGCCGGGGCTTTGGAGTTACCAATGCACGACCCGATTTCTTTCCAAGCAGCGCCAAGCTCGCCAGTATCATCCTCATTACCGTCCATGGAGCGTTCGGGTATCCGCTCCGTGATTATACCTCGTTCACCCCCTCAGGGAACAGCATTCCTTCCTTCAACTACGAAGCTAGATGAAGTCTCCTCTGAGGCGGTGCACAATCAATTATCGAAGTCCACTGAACTCAAGTCTGGTACAATGCCACAGGCCCCACCATTACCTGTTGCCTCATCATCATCTTTGCTGTCCCACCCTGACAAGGATCTGATGCCTCCCAAGAGACGATCTTCCTCTCCCGTACAATCATCCTTGCCCCGGTCACTACTGGCTGAACCGCCTTCAGCGCGTCTGCATGCATCTCCTCCGCTGACTTCCTCATTACAGACTCACGCACTACCACCTGGTCCGCCGCCGGGTCCACCACCACCTATGCCTCCCAGACTGCGCGCGGCCCAAAATCGTGTGGATGAGCGAAATCGTCAAGCTCACACAAACTCTTCAACACAATCCTCGACGCCGGATGCACATGACCTCCGCGCTTTGCAGGCATCACGCCATGGTACGGGATTCAATTGTAGCAGCTGGCGCCCTATTCACTGAAATCATATACAGTCTGTATTAATATTATGCTACTTTCGTCTTTTTATCTCGATGGCGCCTAGGCTGCTGTTGTAGTAACTCCCATACTTCTCCATCCAGTACGCTGCGTGCGATGGTGCCGGTGCTTCTCAGGATGTCTTTCGGACAGGGTGCTTCTTCCTCGACAGGATAAATGGTCCATCCGTGGTGATCAGCCATGCGCTGTATTAAAAACTGCGCCAGCTCCGCCATTGCATAGAGCGATCGACTGTTTTCGACGCTAGGTTCTGATACCGATAGATCAATGTATGTTCGCACACAAGCAGTGAAACGTGCCAGCACACCAATGTTGGTCTCACAGGCGACACATGCTAGGTAAAATTCCAAGTATCTTGAAAACGAACACAGAGTTTGAGGTGATTCCGCATTTAGATCCGGATGATGGGCAAGAAGATGTAGAAAACGCACGATAACACGTTCTAATCGCTCGTGCCTAACGACTGGCGGCAAGACGTGTAAACGTCGGGAGTAAGAAGCGACTTGTACGCGTGGTTCATCCTCAGGATCAAAGGCCACTAGAAACATGGCAGCGTGGAATTCTGAAGGAAGTTCATCGCGCATCAAATACAAAAGCAGATCATGTAATAGATGCATCCGAACTTGAAAACACTCATCTTGAAGTGCATAGGATAAACGACCCATTCGTGGAAGAATAAGCGAAGCGTATGCATCACATGTAGCTAGTTTCAAGATACATTGGGCTGCAAACAATCGCAAGCGTGACCGCACGCCTAGGGGTATGTGCTGATCACGATGCACTTCACCCGTGCCAAGAAGAATCCAGAGAAGTTTGAGTACGGGAGGCACCAAATCCGCTTTTTTTTGAACGCAACACCATTGCGTCAATACACGCAAAGAGCTTAGTCGCGTCCGAAGCGGTAATGGCATAGAATTATCGTCAATCCATTCCGTATCAAGTTCCTGTTCATGATTTGGCCATGGTGCCAACACGATACGATGCAGAAGGTGCTCTACTAGGGTATCCAAGGAGGGTATGTGTTCGACTGAGGAATACTCCAAAAAGGCAGCCAACGCTTCTAACACGTCTGCTGACGCGTCATTAGATTCATGCTCTAGCAGCTCCTTGATATGAGTCACCTCCTGCGCGACAAGGTCAGGAGATATGCAAGAAATAAGTTTGGCAGCCGCATACGATCTAGTTGCTTGTTTTGTTAGATATGCAACGAATGATTCTGACACGTTGAGGGAAGTGGGATCAAAAGCTGCAAGAGAAGCAAGTAAGTCTAATGCGAGAGATGATACAGGCTCATCCAGTGCTCTTTGCGTTAAAATCCCGCTGTAATCTTTAAGAAGATACGGCGCATGTTGAGCAATAAACCTTAAGAGTTGCGTCGATTGAAGTTCAAGAAGCGGCTGTATACAAGACACATTCAATATAGGGAAAGAGCCTGTCCAGAGACACTCTGATAACACATTAATCATCTCTGGTAACTTTTCTTGCATATATGAGATGGCTTCATGTCGCGTATGTGTGCTCTCACTAAGCGGCGTGGATGGATCAAAACACACACGCATAGAATTCAATAGAAACTCATCGGGTTCATTAGCAAAAGAATGGAGTACACTGGGTACATCCGGATCATTTATAATGGCTGCGATCGCCTGAATACATGCCGACAGTCGAGATGGATCCTTTCCTTCACAACATTCCACATAGACATCCAAAGCAGTTGGGCGCGAAAGGCGCAAATTGGTCAAATAGAAGAAAACAGATCGCTCATTTTCATCCAAGAGAGATGTCACAGTGTGCAAGCGTTGCGCGTAAAACGGATCGTTGGGAGGTACAATGTAAGTCTCCCATGTATGAATTACACTGCGTGTAACATCGCACGAGCCTGTAAGGTTACAATTGAGCACAGCGCCTGGAATCCAGGCAAATTTGTCCGCGAAGCTAGAAACAGTGCCAGACTCTGCATATGCCAGGGAGAATGAACGTCCAAGCGCATCTAACGCTCGATTACGCACTGTAGCGCGACGATCCTTCCCACGCTGAGCAAGCTCTTGAAAAATCCTCAAAGGAATATGATGGCATATTGTGTCGTAATCAAGATTATATATTAGTTCAGCAAGCTTGGCACGGACATGCTCGTCTGGATCGACGGCACGGGCGGCAAGAATTGGTGTGATAGCCGAAACAAGTTCAGAATGCTGTGTTAGTGTTTTAACCGCAAATTCCGTCCAACAGATTCTAATAGGTACATGCTTATCGATGGCTCTACCGAGCCATGCCTTCCAAACATGCGAATGCAATGTGGCAAACCCCTCAGATACATTGGAGGGCAGTGCAAACAGTGTTCCAAGCGCACGGGTAGCCAACAAGCGAACATGCACCCGATCTGAATGAAGCTCTGATTCTAGATTTGGTACGACACTGGTAAGCAACGACGGTGCAGCCTCCGCCACATTCACAATTTGTTGGTGCAACTGCTCTAATGCAGTCACGTTATCATCTTCATCTTCATCATCGTTGGACTCAAGTGTTTCTAAAAATGATTCTGAGAAATAACGCGCAACATGTTTTTGCAGTCGATCTTGAGTAGCTTGACATATGCTGGTAGAAGCCATATAAGTGGGAGAATGAGGGTCTTGAGAGTAGGCGCTCATCAATAGTTCCACAACCGGCTGAGGAATGGTGATGCATTCATCGATAAGTTGTACTAATACATCAATCACGGCCAGCTCGACATTTTTAGCCAGCTTTCCTGTGATTAATGCCCACAGTTTTTGAAAATATTCCGTTATGAGGTCACCCGCTGACGGAAGGTCACAAATTAGTACCACACTCTTCACAGTGCTAAGACTGTCAAGAACATACACTGCATCTTTGTAAAGTGGATGCTCGGTATTAATCAAGCCTGCGGACGGTGACACAAGCTGAGCCAAGAGGAACCGAAAGAGTATCTTAATTTCTGCTTGAGAGAAAGGCGCATTCGGTGCATATAAACGAAGTATATCGGCAAGATTGCAAGCTACCAAAGCTTGCACACCTTTGTCTTTGTGACGAATGAAGCTAGGCTTTATAAGTTCTTGACAATATGGGTCTAGCTGGGAAGTATCCAGATCACCTTGACCAATTTCCTTCAGTTCTTCGTGCAATGTTTGAAGTCTATTACGCAACTCACTGGCTGACATGCCATTTGCATGTAAATGTTGGTTAAATCGAAGCCTATGCATCGCAAATCTCACGGCTGTGCACGCGTAGAGCGAGATGGAGGCCGACACTAACGCGTTTCATTTCCACGACGCGCGTCGCTTGAGGCACTCCATATTCGTCACGTGGTCAACACTACGAGGGCCTTCCGACCGCTATGTATCCGCCATTAAATCGTCGTCACGATTATCCGTAGCAAACGTGGTTCCACCACTAAACGAAATTATTCGCGACATAACATCTTGTGATAGTATAGTTTTCTTCAGATTATTTTTCAGCAGCGCAGAAGATCTAGTCTCAGATGCCAAGGCTAAGGCTAGGGATGGGTTGAAGGCTTGTGCATTGAATGTAGGTTGGGTAAAATGCACAAGCTCTCGACCAGCGTCCACGAAGAGCACATCGTCCGGCACAGGAATCGAATGGAGATCATTTGGGATATCACATTTTGTGACCTCGTATTGTATCGTCTCATCTGCGGAAAGCTCCTGCAAATGATAGAGCGTAGCCTCATGCGACTCGAGCCCTAGGAATACTGTTAGGTGATTTAGGGGAAATGTTTTGTAGACACGGGCCAAAGAACAAATAGCGTGCTTTGGACGAGCTTGAAGGCACTGTTCGACTAGGTCGAGTGTATTATCGCCTTCGAATTCGAGCTTGGAATTTTGAACCATGTCACGCAGTAAGTTGGGACTGCCTAGTACATAGGCACCGTAAACTTGAGCGAATTGAAAATACACATTGCATTCACGCTTGTAATTAGAACACGCCACTGCATCTAAGAATGGGAAAAGTGTCTCTGCAGAGGGAATGGAGCCGTCACGTAACAAGCGCAAAAGAATGACACGTTTCAAAGAAGCACATTGGTGGGCTTGTGCTGGCTCTAATGGAAGCGATACAGCAGTGTCCCACATATGGAGAGCCTCATCATAAGCACCAATTTGCAAGAAAATCATCCCTGCCAAGTACAAATACTCGAGAAAATCGAGAACTCGTGGAAGATGTAGCGTGAAGTCGCTTTGGGTTATATCTGTACCCCGACACACATGCTCCGCCTTTTGGATCTGAGACGTTCGAATGAGCTCTGATAGTAAAGGAGCATGGACATTAGTGACTCCTTGGTATTCATGTGAGAGCACTTTATAAAGCTGCTCAAGAATGTCTGCTGCACATAATCCCGGGAATAGCGATGCCTTTTCCGCCACAGCATGGGCAAGTTGAGAAACAAGACGTGGCATACGCAACAGATTTGCATGCAGATCTGGATGACTCAAAACCTCGCGAAGAGGTGATATAACAGAAGTAGCATCAATCTGAGAATAGAGTCCACGAATTTCGGCTGCGAAACAGACGAGTGGAACGAGGGGGGGCGTACTCTGAGAGAATAGCTCTGCGGTTCGTCCTGTGCTTTGTGGCCCTAGAACCGCGTCGTCAACATCCTTGCATGGTGGGTCAGGTAGAAATGGCTGCAATGCTTCAGATGCAGAATTTGCATCATGAGCACGCTCCGCTGCTGCAAGAAAAGAGTCAGTCGTTGGCAAGTCTTGATGCGCCATGGTGCACAAGGGGATGACCGTGCGTCGCAAACTCCATGGGCTGACTAAGACGATCCACACGCGGTTGGTGGAACGCGTGTCGAACCACCAACGCCACAACACTTGGCGCGGAGAACTTTATTATGCAAGTGCTGGAGCCGGCGCCACCAAGACACAGGCCTAGACTTCCACTTCTCAGTACAAGAGATCCTGCAGCGCAGATACCTGTTTCGAAAGGAAAGGTTGAGCGCGCACGGACTCGGCAGCGGCGTACTTTACTCGAATGCATGTCGCGTCGAACTGTTCTTCGAATGCTTTCATTCTTATCGTTTCACGACATCAACAACTTGCTTTGTGCTGATAAAAGGCTGAGACCCTTTGTTAATATGCCATTTTTTGCTCGCTGGCGCAAGCAGTATCTTAAATTTCAAGAGTGTGAGCACACTTATGAGCGTCATCTACGCGCTGTTCCCACCCAGGAGACTCCTCAGGATCAAGTCATTGACGAATCATACGTCCTCGTATATATGGAATCGCTACGTGCGTTACATTTTTGCAAACCTCCCTTGCAGATGCATGAGATTTTGTACAGCATACTCCAAAGTCAAAGTGAGCATTTTCCACCGGTCAAAGCAGCTTGTGCGTTTGTGATTGAATGGATTCTTGGGCGTGTTCCAGTGCAACACGCTTTTTCGCGATTCGATCATGCACATGCAGTCGAGCTTCTTTATTTTCTGCGTCTTTTTCTCGCTGTTTTTCGGCTGTCGCGTTACTTCGATACCGACTACCCCGTCTCACAATACCCCCAAGCAATGCACACGCTTGATGGAGATTGTGCCTCTGCATTAGACAATTTTTTCGCACCTGAGCAACCCGTTTGTATGTCAGGAGAACTTACTGAGGAGCAGTCGAGGTTTGTCCACTATCAAGTGCGTCGGAACGATCTCTTATGTGTTCAAGCGTACGCTGGCACTGGTAAGACAAGATCTTTACTAGCGTACGCCAAGTTGCGACCACATCAAAGATTCCTGTACATAACCTTCAATGCTGCTGCGGCAAAGTCTGCTCGGAATGTATTTCCGCCCAACGTTGATTGTCGAACAATGCATTCTGTGGCCTTACGACATGTATCACTCCCGGAGGACCAAGAATTGCGTACCCTGCGTCCGCGTGATGTTGTCCGTCTTCTTGGTGACCGTATTCCTGAAGGTAAAAGAACGATGGAACCGATTCATGATCGCTCAAGCGCCCTCGCTCCAACTACGGTGGCGCTGTACATTTTGCGTACACTTGATCGATTCATGCAATCAACAGATGACCATATCCGACCAGATGTTCACATCCCAAAGAACATGAGCTTATCCACAGACCTTCGCGCGGAAGCTATTGCTGAAGCCACCCAAACTTTGTGGGAAATGATTTGCTCGAACAAACCACGCGGCCGGATGAAAGCGCCGTGCCCTCATGACGCGTATGTTAAGCTCTTGCAGTTACAGCCTCTAGCCACTTTACGCTTTTTCGCCGAGTACAATGCCTTGCTTTTGGACGAGGCCCAGGACCTCTCAGCATGCCAAACAGCTATCTTACTCCGGGCGCGCGGTCAGTGTGGTGTCATTGTGGTGGGTGATATACACCAAAAGATTTACGGCTTTCGGGGTGGCAGTGCTTCCGCGTTCAATGCGCGTCTATATTCACCGACAGCTACCTTTCAACTCACTAAAAGCTTCCGATTTGGATCACAGGTCGCGGCACTAGCCACCAAGGTGTTACGACTCAAGTCGCCGCCACCTTGGCACAACGAAGAACAACATGGTGTTTGGCAACATCCCAGTATCACAGGACATGGCTCTGACAAAGTTTATCGGGATATTCGCGCCATCTCTAAACCACACACACGTATCTACCGCACTAATGCGCTACTCACGCGTGACTTACTCCAGCTTTCCTTGACGTTACCTGAAAACGAGTTCCTTTTCCTCAAGACGAGTCAGAATCTATCACATCGATCAATTATCGACTTGCTTCATGATGGGCACAGACTGTATCATGGAGACTCTTCAGGAATGACACCTAACTCGTCTCTTCGCGAATTTTCAGCTTGGAAGGAACTCGTAGAACATGTTGAAGCTGAAGATGCGGCCGATGGCAAGCTCACTTTGCTTCTTTCGCTCCAGGAAATGATTGCATCACCCGACTTTTTGGCCCAGCTGCAAAGTCTAGACCGAAAGTTCTGTGCAAATGAGGAAAGTGCCTCAATAGTGCTCACTACGGTCCATCAAGCGAAAGGCTTAGAATGGGACTCAGTTGTTATGGCAAATGACTTTTCCCCCTCTTTAGATGCCTGCATGCCATGTTCATTGCGACCTCAGGTGTCCCAGTTGTTCGCACAGGATGAATTGAATCACATGTACGTGGCCATCACAAGAGCTCGCTGCGAGCTTTTTATACCCACTTGTGTTTTGCGATGGCTCGTTGTATTGGACGGCCTTTTTCGTTACCGCTTTTGTGAGAAAAAGCGTTCAAGAAAATGCCCACAATGCCAACAGGTGTCAAGTTTGGTCCAGCTGTGCGAACCGCTTGCAGGCACATTGCAATTTGATGCGCGCACAGAAACTCTTGGATGCCTCCTTTGCATGCGCTCACAGCTCTCGACAGACGATGATCTGCATGACTTTGTGCGTTTTATTGACGAATGTGGTGTTAGTACCGTGACAGGCAGACTCACGTCCGCCTCAATCACGCGATATGAACATAAAGTGAAGATCCCCTCGAGACTGCGCTCGAAACGTGCGCGCCTAGAGGTCTCCTCTCAACAAGATACCCCAGCATGTGCGGGCAGTACCGCACTTGATGTATTGCTACCCCATGTCCGTGCACAAAAATATACCAGCATGTTGGAAAGCAAGATTCAAAGCATTGATACATGGTTCACCCTCGAACAATTTTGGCTGTCGCCTCGTGAATCATCATAGAATGTCTATTGTATGTCTTAGCTACTCATACCATGCATACCTGTAATATCACGAATGCGTGCAATGTCATTCGCAGATAAGTGGTTCTTTTGGGTGAGGAAAAAGTCCTCAAACAGCTGTTCCACTTCAGAAGCACCCAATTCATGATTCCGACGCTGCGAAACAGCGTCATCGTCCACATTCATGTCGTGAGGCTCTTGCATCACCTCATTCCGGAGCAATTCTCGCAAATGCTGCCAAAAACCAGGATTGGCAATGGTCGCATGGTGCAGACGCGAAATGCCAGTTCCTTCCAGACTCGAGGTATGTCTAATGTCCACAGAACTGACGGAGGCACTCCCGGCCTCGAGCTCGGGGTGATAGGATCGAAACGGATGTTTCGATTCAGATACTGGTGTGAGTGTGAGCTCTGGTACATGAATGTTTTCGTTGATTCTGGCGGGAATGTCAATCTTTGGAATCATTTCGCCATCGGCCTTCGTATTTTTTGGGGCCGTTTCGGCATGCATGCCCGTGGGTTGAGAGAGGCTGGGCGCAGGAGCAGAAACGCTTGCCTTCTCGCTAGGAGTTTGACGTGAATACAAGAACTTGAGTTCTTCAAATTGCTTTGGAGTGTACGTCTTTTGGGAAAAAGCATGCATAGAAGCAATTTCGTCCTTGAGGCAATCATTCACGAGGCGATGCCGTTGCAGTGTTTTCTTGCCCTCAAATTGCTCGGAAACAATGACAACATCGAATGCTTGGCCACAACCCCCCGATACATCTGAAACAAAAAGTGTATCAATATGTCCAAGCTTTTGGTGGATGGCTCTCTCAAGATCTGCCTGGCTCACCATGGTATATGGATCAAGAACTGGCTAGTGCGTGGCAAGCCTCTGAAATCAGCCACACGCGGTGGAGGCTCCTAAGCCCATGGATATCGTAATCAATCGATTCGTCAAATCGAATCAATTTAATAGCCTAAAAATTGCGCCTTTCTTACAATCCAGCTAACCCGAACAGCGTCTGCTCCATGTAATCGATACTTGCCAGAATACTCACATAATGCCGCAATGCATCCTCTGATACTATCGAAGGCATGCCTTCATGAAAATGACGGGATGACACACTCTGAAGTTTTTCGGCCATGCTTAATTAGATTAGTGAAATATGTAGCAAACATGTCAACGAATGTTTCTTATTTACACTACGACGGCCCTCATTCGAGAGCCAGATGGGCAGAAGTGCGTGCGCTCTCAGGCAACGCATGATGCGCCTCACGTGAATGACGACTTGTG
>ERZ500990.48-NODE-48-length-42265-cov-6.752807_pt1 | contig 42265 bp, 33 predicted proteins | sample MGYA00248876_ERZ500990 | MGnify/ENA primary metagenome ERZ500990 (study PRJEB25958, sample SAMN03398517) | human skin metagenome | study: EMG produced TPA metagenomics assembly of the Human Skin Microbiome Metagenome (human skin metagenome) data set.
TAACTTTTTTTTATGCGCACCAGTCAAATTTACTTGTTATCTTGTCTAGAATTGTTTTGCATAATTAATTATATTTATGGTAATTTAATTATCATTTTTTTAATTTATAACTGTCTTAGCTAATTGTCAGTTGTGGATTGAGAATCCAACCGAACCGCTTGAGGAGAGTGTATGCAAATTGGTGTACCAAAAGAAACTGCATTATATGAAAATCGGATTGCGATTACCCCCGATACCATTAAAAAGTTCATCAAGTTGGGTCACAGTATTGTGGTCGAACGCGATGCAGGTAAAGGTTCGTTTATTACCAATGATGCGTTGGAACAAGCAGGGGCGCAAATTGTTGATGATGCGATCTCAACAAGTGATGTGGTGCTCACGGTCAATAGCTTACCGATTGAAAAAATCAACCAGCTAAAACATGAAGCGATTGTTATCGGTATGATGAATCCGTATCGCAATGCCAATTTGCAGGACTATGCCAATCGCCATGCCAAAGTGTATGCCATGGAGCTATTGCCACGAACTTTGTCGCGGGCGCAGAACATGGACGTACTGTCATCTCAAGCCAACTTGGCAGGTTATAAAGCGGTGATTTTGGCTGCCAACCAGTTTGGTCGTCCTTTCCCCATGTTTATGACATCGGCAGGCACGGTTAAACCGGCTCGCGTGGTGATTTTGGGGGTTGGTGTTGCCGGTCTACAGGCGATTGCAACGGCGCGTCGTTTGGGTGCCGTTGTAGAAGCCAGTGACTTACGTCCCACCGTGCGTGATCAAGTGGAGTCAGTCGGTGGTAAATGGCTCGATGTCCCCATGAGCGATGAGGAAAAAGCCAAAGCCAAAGACACAGGCGGCTATGCCTGGACACCGTCTGAGCAATATATCAAAGACCAAGCCGCGGTTGTCGATAAAGCAGTCAGCCAAGCAGATATCGTGATTACCACGGCTCAAATTCCTGGTCGCAATGCGCCGCGTTTGATACACCAAGCTACCATCGATAAAATGAAATCTGGCTCAATTTTACTCGATATGGCAGTGGAAACAGGCGGTAACGTAGAAGGCTCAGTGGTCGGACAAAATATCATCACCCCAAACGGTGTCACCATCATGGGTGTGCCCAATATTCCATCGACCTTGGCGGCGCAGTCATCGGTATTGTATGCCAACAACTTGTATAACTTTTTTGCAACCTTAATGGATGACAATAAAGCGTTTGCGCTCAATCCAGAAGATGAAATCCAAAAAGCCTTGCTGGTTACTAGCCAAGGTCAAGTATTGTTAGCCAGTCGCTAACCTAATTTTCATTTAATTTTACCTATCGAGGTTAGGAGGTTTTATGTTATTGACCCTATTAGCGTCTGCGACATCTGCCACCCCATTTGTGGCAATCTTTAGTATCTTTGTTTTGGCTATTTTTGTGGGTTATTACGTGGTTTGGGGGGTAACACCTGCACTGCATACCCCACTCATGGCAGTGACCAATGCCTTATCCAGTATTGTCATCGTCGGTGCCATGCTGCAGACCGTCAGCATCGATGGCAATATGTTTACCCCAACCAGCTTATTGGGGGCGTTTGCGGTATTTCTAGCCAGCATCAATATTTTTGGTGGTTTTTCGGTGACGGAACGTATGCTAGCGATGTTTAAATCAAAAGATAAAAAAGCCAAAGCTGAGCCAAACAAAGAAGGAAATGCTTGATGAATGAGAATTTGAATTGGGTCGCCCAGCATGCAGATTGGTTTTATTTGATTGGTGCGGTGCTGTTTATTTTAACCTTACGGGGTTTATCAAGCCCAAAAACAGCGATTCGTGGTAACCGTTTTGGGATGATGGGTATGGCGCTTGCCATTATCACCACCTTCTTTTTGGCACCAAGCCCTGTATTCGTCTTGATTGTGGGTGCGATGGTGCTAGGCGCTGTGGTCGGTACTTGGAAAGCACGTACTGTTGCCATGACGCAAATGCCAGAAACCGTGGCTTTGATGCACTCTTTAGTCGGTCTATCGGCAGTTGCCATTGCACTAGCGAGCGTGTTGCATACAGGCGTCGAGCATAGCACCATCGCGCGGTTTGAGTTGTTTGTGGGCTGTTTTATTGGTGCAATTACCTTTTCAGCATCAATGTTTGCTTTTGGTAAATTGGCGGCAAAAAGCTGGGCAAAGACGCTTAAAGGCACTTGGGTAAAACCTGTCCAAGCGCTATTGTTCATCGCGATGTTAGCATTTGGTATTATGTATTTTACCACCCAATCCATGCCAGCGTTTTATGCCATGACCATTTTGGCTATTATTTTTGGCTGGATGTGGATTGCGCCGATTGGCGGCGGTGATATGCCTGTGGTGGTATCGCTACTCAACTCATTCTCTGGATGGGCAGCAGCCGGTATCGGTTTTACCCTAGGTAACTCAATGCTGATTATCGCAGGGTCGCTGGTGGGTTCATCTGGGGCGATTTTGTCCTACATTATGTGTAAAGCCATGAACCGTTCACTGCTCAACGTATTGTTTGGCGGTATGTCAAGCAGCTCAGCCGCTGCGACAGAAGAAGATACGGGACCCAAAACTTACCGTACAGGCTCACCTGAAGATGCCGCCTTTATGATGGAAAACTCTAGCAGTGTCGTCATTGTGCCAGGTTATGGTATGGCGCAAGGCCGCGCCCAAAATGCGGTAAAAGAGCTTTATGAAATGCTTAAAGAAGAAGGCGTGGACGTGCGTTTTGCGATTCACCCCGTGGCAGGTCGTATGCCAGGTCATATGAACGTACTATTGGCTGAAGCGGATGTGCCGTATGAAGACATCCTAGAAATGGATGAAATCAACTCCGACTTTGCCGGTACAGACGTTGTGCTGATTATCGGTGCCAATGACGTGGTCAACCCAGCGGCAAAAGACGATCCAAACTCACCTATCTTTGGTATGCCAATTCTTGAAGCAAACAAAGCGCAAACTGTGATGGTCATCAAACGCTCAATGAGTGCCGGCTACGCAGGTCTTGATAATAGCTTGTTCTACATGGACAAAACCATGATGATCTTTGGCGATGCCAAAAAAGTGGTAGAAGACATGATTCGTCATATCAATGGCACAGGTCACTAAGTTTTTGTAACTTCAATCAACCCTGACTAATCAGTTTAGTCAGGGTTTTTTATTTGCTATAATCAGGCGGATATCACAAGGAAAATTCATGAATTTATTACTTCGTTACCTTATCTTATGCTTGATGCTAAAATCTGATAAAGCAAAGTCATCTAAACCAAGCTATAGCGATGCGATTATCCGCCACTACCGGATTTTGCCACATGATATGGGGTTTCGTCACCATGTGCCTAATTATCGCTACTTAAGCTTTATTGAGCTTAACATCCAACAGTGGCTGATGCAGCAACGCCCAACGGACGAGCTAGGTTGGGTGATTGCATCGCAACAATTAACCTACATCAAAGAAAGCTTTTTGTTTGATAAATTGGCGCTTCGCAGTCAACTACTGGCTTGGGATAAAAAATACCTGTATTTTCGCCACGAGTTTTGGGTGAAAAATGACTTAAATGTAGTGGCACTGACCAAAATTGTATTGATGCTAGATGGGCAAGTGCAACCGACCAGCGTCATTGTACAGCAAGATGAACAAACTCACCCTGTCATCAAAACTTGGCAAGACAATCTTAACGAAATCAAAAAACTCACCCCCATCAAATAACTGGAGAAAAATATGTCCCTTAAATGGAACGACACGTTAGAAATTGCCATTCAACTTTCTGAAAAATACCCTGATGAAGACGTGCAATATATTCGTTTTACCGATTTGCATCGGTATGTGACGCAGTTAGAAGAATTTAGCGATGACCCAACCAAATCGACTGAAAAACAACTAGAAGCGATTCAAATGGCTTGGTTAGACGAACTAGACTAAGCTGAATGCTAGGTTCTTCTTCATACTAGATTGTTAATGAGCAGCAGCTAAATTAATTTACCCATGAAAAATGACCCGCACTTGCTTAATGCGTCAGCCAAAAAGTAATGGTCTTTGATGTCATTTGGCTTGGGTAAATAATCATTTGCCAACCCACCGAAATTAGCCGTATCACTGGGTTGTTAGCATGCATGATTTGGGTTAACAGTATTTAGTTTAACAATAAGTTTTGTAATATTTGCTCATAAATTGCGGCAAGTTTACCCAAATCTTCAACTTCTACACACTCATCAATTTGGTGGATGGTGGCATTACGCACGCCAAGCTCAACCACTTCAGGCGACCTATTGTCAACATTCAAGGTTGCGATAAAACGACCATCTGAGGTGCCGCCTGTGGTTGAAAGCTGTGTATCTGTCCCCGTCACGGCTTTAATCGCGGATTGACAGGCGCCGACGAGGTTGCCTTGTGGCGTCAAAAATGGGTTGCCCGATAGTTTCCAGTTGATGTGATAACTGGCTGCACCGTCTTGAAAATGCTTGTCAAAAATCGCATGGGTGGTCGCTTTAAGTTTCTCATCGTTGGTCTCAGTGGAAAAACGAAAATTAAACTCGGCACTTAAAGTTGCAGGAATCACATTGTTAGCCCCAGTGCCTGCATTAAGGTTTGAGATTTGCAGGGTGGTCGCGGGAAAATATGCATTGCCATTGTCCCAAGTTTGGCTACAAAGCTCGGATAGGGCTGGCAAAGCATAATGAATGGGGTTAACTGCCAAATGCGGGTAGGCAACATGGCCTTGTTTGCCGGTGACTGTCAAAATGGCGCCAAGCGAGCCACGGCGACCATTTTTGATGATATCGCCCAAGGTGTGAGTACTAGAGGGTTCGCCAATCAAGCAATAAGTTATGGGTTGGTTGCGCGATTGCAATGTTTCAACCACTTTGACTGTACCGTTGATTGAAGGACCTTCTTCATCAGCGGTGATTAAGAAAGCAATTGAGCCGTGATGATTGGGGTGCTTGGCGACAAAATTTTCAACAGCGACAGTAAATGCCGCAATCGCTGTTTTCATGTCTGCAGCACCACGCCCATACAGTATGCCATCTTTGATAGTAGGCTCAAATGGCGGATAAGTCCATTGGCTGACATCGCCCGTGGGCACGACATCGGTATGTCCTGCAAAACATAATACGGGCGCCTGCGCCTGCCCACGACCTTGACGGATTGCCCATAAATTTTTGACTTCTGCTTCGCGTCCTGTTGCGCCTTTTTCACCAAAGTATAAAAACTCACAATCAAAGCCGAGGTGGTTAAGCCGCTCAGCCAGTATATTTTGACAGTTAAGGTCAGTCGGCGTCACTGATGGCTCGCGCATCAGCTGTAAGCTTAGTGCTAAGGTTTGCGCTTGAAGGTGGTCTAAATCAGTGGCGTTACTGGCAAAATCAGTCATTGTTGTTTCCTTAAAATCTCTCAAAAATCTCTCAAAAAGCTCGCTTATTTGCGCTGCATATTAGCATAAATTAGCGCCTTAGCGGGTCGCATTGTTCGCAATCACTCAGGATTTTGGCTACAAATGGTGCCCGAAGTTTTATTGCGGCTTATCAATCAAACCAATCGCTCGTGGCGCAGGGTGAAGACGTTGGTAATTTAAAACAAGTGATTGCCATGTGCTTGGCATTTACTTGGCTCAATCCCCATGTGTATTTAGATACGGTGATTTTGCTTGGGACGATTGCATCACAGGTTACCGATAAGCTGGCGTTTGCCTTGGGCGCAGTTTTATCTTCGTTTATTTTCTTTTTTAGTTTGGGTTATGGTGCGCGTGTGCTGCAGCCGCTATTTGCCAAACCCCTGTCTTGGAAAATTCTTGATATCCTCATCGGGGTTGTGATGTGGGGGATTGCGGCAAGTTTATTACTGGCTAATTAGCCCATCTTTTCGCATCCAAGTGGCAATGGAGAAGCGTTCGCGATGGGTGATTGCGACTTGATGGAGTAAGTTACTATTAAAAATCACCAATCTGTTACCTTGGGGCTGTAATTGTTGCTGTCTGTCATGCTGATCGATGACGACAATTTCACCGCCATCGTGCGCGCCCCAACCCTCATTGAGATAAAAAACTGCCGATAACACACGTTCATCACGCCCTTGCGGATTGTCTGAATGCCACTGATAACCAAACCCTGCAGGGTAGCGGGCATAATGGGCTTCACTACGGCGAATGCCGGTGTATAAGGTTTGATTAAAAAATTGCGCGAGCTCATTAATCGCTTGTAGATACTGCATACCAATCGGACAGTGCTCATCAATCCAGCGGGTGCTATCCCCGCGAATGCTAGTGATTCGCTCACCCTGCGTCAAATTGGCGGCTTGGTAATCAATCAAGCCACTCTCTTTTTGTAACGCCTGAAAAAAATTGACGTCAAAACAGTCATCTAGCACGATAAACCCGTCATCAACCAGACCATCAAGCTGTGCGTCATTTATTTTTTCAAACCAGTTGGGCAGGATAAAATTCAACTCTGGCATGTGCGCTGTGTTTCCTCCAGCATTGTTTAACATTTAACTGGGCAATTTTTAGCAAAAACTTCTAGCAAAAACTTCGCCAATTTTTGATAGCTATGCTACCATACCTGCTAATTTGTTTACGAAAAATTTATTATGAATTATCAACACAGCTACCACGCGGGCAACTTCGCTGATGTGGTAAAACACGTTTTATTATTGCAATTACTTGAGATGATGAGCGCCAAGCCAAAACCTTATTATATTTTGGATGCGTATGGTGGGCGCGGTTTGTATTCACTGGCCAGTGATGAAGCCAAAAAAACCGGCGAAGCCATCCATGGCATTACCAAACTACTGGCACAAGATAATAGCCAAGCGCCACAGGCGGTGCAAACCTATCTACAAGATATTGGCTACGCCAAAAAATTCTACGATAAGCATGTGTATCCAGGTTCGCCTTGGTTTATTGCCCATCACATCGAAAAACAACAAGACGCTCACCCAGAGATTAACAATCGCGCCGAAGCGTTTGAATGGAAAGCCAGCGAGTTTGATGCGCTCAACTACCAACTGCACCAATTGCCCATTGGCGTGCAACATCGCAATGCCTATGAAGGGATTTTGGCGGTGCTACCGCCGCAAGAAAAACGTGGTTTGATTTTAATCGATCCCCCCTTTGAACAGGAACACCGTGATTTTAGCGCATTGGTAGATTTGTTGGTCAAAGCGCATAAAAAATGGTCAACCGGGGTGTTGGCTCTTTGGTACCCCATCAAAAACAACGATGCGGTTGAGCTGTTTTATAAAAAAATGAAACGTACCGAAATCCGCCGTCAGCTCATACTTGAGCTAAATATTTTCCCACCCGATTTGCCGATGGGCTTAAATGGGACGGGCATGTTGGTGATTAACCCACCTTGGCAATTTGATGCTAAAGCCGAAGAGATTTTGCAATATCTACAGCCAATTTTGCAGCATCCTGAAAGCCCACAAATGAGTGTGGAGCAGCGCACCAAAGTACAATGGTTGGTTGGCGAATAATGTCACACTTGGCGGGTTAAGCGGTCACAAAAGCCGCCAAATTTTGCAATTTTTTACCGAGCTCGATGCACCTAGCAACAGACGATTTGTTACAGACGACCTGCAAGAGACAACCTGCAAGGATAATCAATGAATAACGACAATAATAACCAACCAACCCTTATCAAGACGCCCATCGACCCCTCCCAACAGCCGCCACCGGCTCAGGATATCAATCCAATTCAGCTTGAGCATCAGCGTAACCGTGAATTGGCAGAAACCGATGACTATGATGGGCTCACCTTTGAAGTCATTGAAAATGCGCGTGTCGCTGACAAAACGATTGCGCAAAAAGGCGTTTATTTAATTCCCAATTCATTTACGCTATTGTCGCTGCTTGCGGCATTTTATTCGATTACCCAAAGCGCGTTGGGGGAAGGGCATTATATGCGTGCCTGTGTGGCGATTTTTATCTCGGCATTGCTAGATGGGTTAGATGGTCGGGCGGCAAGGCTGTTCAATGCACAAAGTCCCTTTGGCGAGCAGCTAGATTCGCTAGCCGACTGCATCGCGTTTGGACTTGCGCCTGCGTTATTGATTTATCATTATGCGTTAGAGCCGTTGGGGCGTATTGGTATCGCTTGCGCCTTTGTGTATGCTGCCTGTGCGGCGCTGAGACTGGCGCGCTTTAATGTACAAATTGGTGTCGTTGATAAAAAATACTTTGTCGGGGTAGCAAGTCCGTTAGCCGCTATTTTAGTCACCACGTTTGTGATGGTGCATATGGATTGGCAAGTTGAATTGCCGGTGACCAGCCCTGCTTTTCAAATCTTGGCAGCCATTTGGGTGGTGGTTGCCGGCTTTTTGATGGTGAGTAATTTAAAATACTATAGCTTTAAAGAGTTTGATAAAAAGCGTGTCCCGTTTGTGGCATTGATTTTGATTGTGTTTGCGCTCGGTATCGTGCTGTATAATATTCCTGCAGGATTGCTCGCGATTAGCGTGATTTACGCCTTATCGGGCCCAGTAACTGCGGTTTGGAGCAAGCTTAAACGCAAACCTGTTTAGCGCTACTTTAGGTTTTTTTGTTTCAGTAGTAATTTTTTTTAGAAACGGATGTTCAAATAGTACAAAAACTGGCATGATGAGCGTATCGTTTTCATGCCCGTTTTTTTTGGGTAACATGATGCGTTGTTCAAGAATATGAACCATTAATTTCCTCATAAGGAGTATGAGATGCACCGTCAGTCTGATTTAATCCACCCTACTTTTAGCCTAACCAAAATTTTTATCTCGGTGTGGTTGGCCTCAACTTTAGCCGCTTGTGGTAGCGATAATAATTCCGCGACAACGCCACCTGCCAAAACAGGCGTTGCTTCACTGCCCACAGGTAATTTAATCAAAGATCCATTAACGACCAAAAATCTCACCGCCAGCGCCTTAACCCAGTTATTTAATACCACAGATCCCGATTTTAGCCAAGTTGCAGCCACGCCCAAGTGCGGTGTGCGTGTAGAATACATGCAATATGATACCGTCGATGTCAAAGGTAATAAGACCGATGCGACGGGTGCTGTGTTTATTCCGACAGGCACGGATGCAAGCTGTAGTGGCAATCGACCGATTGTACTCAATGCCCACGGTACGGCAACGACCAAAGCCTATAATTTTGCAGAAGTCGGTAATGCCAACAATGAAGCAGGACCAGCGGCGACATTGTTAGCGGCTTTGTTTGCAGGGCAGGGCTATGTGGTTATCTCACCCAATTATGCAGGTTATGACAAATCAAGCCTAGCTTATCATCCGTACCTCAATGCCCAGCAGCAGTCACACGAGATGGCAGATGCGTTAAAAGCAGGCAGGGAAGTGGTACGCCGCACAGGCAGTGCAACCAATGTCGCTGACAATGGCAAATTGTTTGTTACAGGTTATTCCCAAGGTGGCTATGTCACCATGGCAACCACACGCTATCTTGAAACGCTTAAAGAACCTGTGACAGCGGCGCTGCCAATCTCTGGACCCTATGCCATGGAAGCCTTTGGTGATGTGGTATTTGGTGGCAAAGTCATGCTCGGTGCGACGTTTTTTGCTCCGCTGATGGCTCGCAACTATCAAGAGCAGTATGGCAATATTTATGCCAAACCCAGTGACATGTTCGCGCCAGCCAATGCCGATGAAATCCCCTCGCTACTGCCTAGCGCCAGCATGACTGATATGCAGCTCATTTTAAGTGGTAAATTGCCTGCCTCAGCGATGTGTCAGAAAGCCCCAACGGGCAATTCAACGCTCGATACGATATCACCGTCTGACCCAGCATTTAGCTTTGGCTTTGACGCGACGCAGTATTTAGTCAAAAATGACTACCGATTAGGGTACTTGGCGGATGCCCAAAAAAATGTCGATTGGGCAGTGCCTTATTTACAAGGTTATACCAACTATAGCCCAGTGCCTGCCACACTGCCTGAACATCCCCTACGTAAAGCGTTAAAAGCCAATGACTTGCGCGGCTATTTACCAACAATGCCTGTCATTATGTGTGGTGGTAACCAAGATCCGATGGTGTTCTTTGACGTCAATAGTAGTTTAATGAAAAAACTATGGGACACAGATACTAATAAAACTAGCGCGACCAAGTTGGGAATTATTGATATTGATGTCACCAATCGCGCCACGCGTCAAAAACCGGTTTATCAAACGTTAGGTTTTGATACCGTCAACAATAATAGCATCCAGTCTCAATCAGAAAAAATGCAGGCAGGATTTGCTAGTAAAGTGCAAAATATTGCGGCGAATGCTGCCGCCAACGGGGGCAATCCATCACAAGCCGTTGCTATGCAATATCATGGTTTAGTCACGCCGTATTGTATGGGTGTGGCACCGACATTGTTTAGCCAGTTCTAAATTTGCGATAGCCTGAAACTATAGCCAATTAACCAACACGCACTTAACTGATACCCATTTAATAAAGCCTGTTTATCAACAGGCTTTGTCATTAGACAGTTTGATATCGAGCCTCAGATTTAATCCGATTATTTTATAGCTTGTAAAAATAACTGGTAAAGTTTGGGCAGTTTGCCATGGGGGTAAAATAACACCCGTCAAAGCATGATATTTTGATGTTACCGTCGACATTTGGCGGTGGGTTAACTGCTAAATCATGCGTTTTATGCTATAATTATTCCTTTTTACTATCCTAAAATATAACGTCATCTGTGTTACTTTTTTAAAGGTTTTGATTGGGGTTTTTTGCAACTTCTGGTCAAAATTGCGCATGGCTTTTAAACGCAGTGCTTTTAAGTTAGCCATCGCGTTGAAAAGTAAAATAAATAAGATGACTCGTATATTTAAGTAGCTTGATAAAAGGAGCGTGCATGTCCACCGATTCCGTTAGCCCCATTGGCATCGTCGATGAATTAAAACAATCTTATCTCGACTATGCCATGAGCGTAATTGTCTCCCGTGCTTTACCTGATGTGCGTGATGGGCTCAAACCTGTTCATCGCCGTGTGTTATACGCGATGCATGAATTATCAAACGACTTTAACAAACCTTACAAAAAATCGGCGCGTGTGGTCGGTGATGTTATCGGTAAATACCACCCACATGGCGATACCGCAGTTTATGACGCGATTGTACGTTTGGCGCAGCCGTTCTCAATGCGCTATATGCTCATCGATGGTCAAGGTAATTTTGGCTCAGTGGATGATGACCCTGCCGCAGCGATGCGTTATACCGAAGTGCGCATGCAAAAACTCACCCACCAAATGCTGGGTGATTTGGATAAAGACACCGTGGATTGGGAGCCAAACTATGATGGCTCGGAGCAAATGCCAAGCGTCATGCCAGCCCGTATTCCAAATTTACTCGTCAATGGTGCCACAGGGATTGCGGTGGGTATGGCGACCAATATGGCGCCACATAATCTGACGGAAGTGATTAATGCGTGTTTGGCGTATGCCGATGACCCGCACATCTCTGGTGAAATGCTTATGCAGCATATCACCGGTCCTGATTTCCCAACAGGCGGTATTATTTATGGTCGCTCAGGCATTGTCGATGCTTATCGCACCGGTAAAGGTCGCCTGCATTTGCGCGGCAAATATCACATCGAACCGATGAGTGAAACGGGCGCCAATAAAGAACGTGAGCGAATTGTATTTACCGAGATTCCCTACCAAACCAATAAAGCAAAACTGATTGAAAAAATCGCAGAATTGGTACGCGATAAAAAACTTGAAGGCATTAGCGAGATTCGCGATGAGTCAGATAAAGATGGCATGCGTATCGCCATTGATTTAAGACGTGGTGAAAACGCGGAAGTCATCGTTAACAATCTATTTATCCAAACGCCTTTAGAATCGAGTTTTAGCATTAACATGGTTGCCTTAGATGAAGGTCAACCTAAAATCATGACGTTGCGTGATTTGATTGCCGCCTTTGTGCGTCACCGCCAAGAAGTTGTCACTCGCCGTACTATTTTTGAACTCAAAAAAGCGCAGGCGCGTGGTCATTTGCTCGAAGGACTAACGATTGCTCTTGCCAATATTGATCGCATTATTGACACTATCAAGGCATCGGCAAACCGCCAAGAAGCCCGCGATAACTTACTGACCAATACTTGGCAGTCAGGTGGCGTGATTGCTATGTTAGAGGCAGCAGGCAGTCATTCGATTCGCCCTGATGTGATTGAAGGCGAAGACCTAAACGCCCCCTATGGACTGATTGATGACAACCAACATTATCGTCTATCGCCTGACCAAGTCAATGCTATTTTGGATATGCAGCTGCACCGTTTAACAGGGCTAGAGCAAGACAAGCTACAGCAAGAATTCAAAGAAATCTTGGCACTCATTGCCCAATTACAAAGCATTTTAGATAACTTTGAGCAATTAATGCAAATAATCAAAGAAGAATTAATCCAAATTCGTGATGATTTTGGCGATGCACGCAAAACCCAAATCGTCGATAGCCGCAGTGACTTTAGCCGTGCAGATTTGATTCCAGAGCAAACCGTTGTATTGACTGTTTCACGCACGGGTTATGCCAAAACCCAGCCTATTAGCGACTATATCGCCCAAAAACGCGGTGGCAAAGGCAAGTCAGCCACTGCCATGAAAGCAGACGACGTCATTGACCATATGGTGGTCACATCCACACACAACAACGTGATGATTTTTACCGATCGGGGTCGTGTGTTTGGGTTACAAGTGTTTGAAGTGCCTATTGCCAGCCGTGGTTCGCGTGGCCGTCCGATGGTCAATTTGATTGCGCTCGATGCCGATGAAAAAGTCACCGCCATCTTACCCGTGACTGAAGACGACAAGCAAAATGACAATAGATATGTGTTCTTTGCAACCGCATCGGGTATGGTAAAACGCGTCCAATTGTCACAATTTAAAAACCTTCGCGCCAACGGACTTCGCGCTGTCGAACTCAATGACGGCGATAACTTGATTGGCGTTGCCATTACCGATGGCGAGCAAGACATCATGTTATTTTCCAATGAAGGTAAAGCCATTCGCTTTAATGAAAGTAAAATCCGTGCGATGGGTCGTACCGCAAAAGGGGTACGCGGTATGCGGGTGACGCTACTGGCCAATCAAGGCATTGAAGACGACGACACCGAGCTTGAAGACGATAGTCACGATGACCAAGACAATGACAGTGTCGTTGCGGTTAGCCGTGTGGTGTCGTTGGTTGTTGCCCCACAGCAAGGCGAGATTTTATGTGCTTGTGAGCGCGGTTTTGGCAAACGTACCCCTGTCTCTGATTTCCCTGTCAAAGGTCGCGGTGGTAAAGGCATTATCGCCATCAAAACCACGGCGCGTAATGGCGAGCTGGTGCAGGCATTAGCGGTAACCGATGCTGATGATATTGTGCTGATTTCTGATGCAGGCACGCTGGTGCGTACACCGGTCGGACAAATCGCGCAGACAGGTCGTAATGCGCAAGGGGTCACCCTGATTCGTATTTCACAAGATGAATCATTGGTTTCCATCGCTTTGGTTGAAGGCGGTAGTGAAGACGAGCTGGACGAAGATATTGTAGCGTCAGAATTGGCTGACAATATCGCGCAAGACAGCGCTGATTTACCAGACAGTGCGGATTTGCACAGCGCTGATTTACAAAACATCGAGTTGTCTGAAGCCCTACAGCAAGATGGTTTGCTAGAAGCCGATGCACAACAGCTAGATGACTAATTTGTAGCCTTGCTATTTGTAACCTTGCTTTATCAAACCAGCTTATCAATCAATAAGCTGGTTTTTTTCGATCAATTCTACAATTTCGCAACAGCCAGCAAGTTTAAAGCCTTATAAAATTTAAAGTTACTTTGTTCCAACAATCCTATTACATTAAAAGACGAGTATACCCATGTCAAAACTGCATCTACACCACCTTGAAAAATCACGTTCGTTTCGAATCCTTTGGCTATTGGAAGAATTAGAGCTGCCTTATCAGTTAACCAAGTACGAACGCCATCATGGTTTGGCGCCCAAGTCTTTGCAAAAAATTCACCCGATGGGTAAGGCACCTATCCTGCAAGATAATGGAAAAACGCTGATTGAATCTGCCAATATCATTGAGTATTTGATTGATAACTATGACCAGCCAAGCGACCAGCAAGATGCACAGCCAATCTTACAACTGGTGCTGAATAAAAAATTTCGCCCAGATTATGGCAGTGAAGCGTATGAGCAGTATCGATATTGGCTGCATTTTACCGAAAGCTCGTTGATGCCCTTGCTTATTATCCGACTAATATTTGCTACCATGATAGAAAAATCACCGATAGGTATCAAGCAAGTGGCAAAATTACTCAAATCGGGGATAGACAAATCTTATCTGAATCATTCACTAACCGAACAGCTCAAAATGCTAGATAAGCATTTGGGTAGCAATGAATGGCTTGCTGGTAACCAATTTAGCGGCGCTGATATACAGCTGGAATTTGGCATAAACGCCATGCTAGAAACCCATAGTTTAGAGGCAAAATATGCCAACATTCACAATTGGTTAAAAAAATGCCAAGCTCGCCCAGCTTATCAAAAAGCGGTTGATAAGTGTTGATGGTTGACTGTCAAGCGATTTAACGCTTTTATTGCTTTACTTTGCTGATAAATTTACTATTGGGTCAGAAAAAACAGTTGTTTTTTTACCTTTATTTCATAGCTAAATACCTATTAAAAATTAGCGAAAATACATAAATATTTTTTTCATGTAAAATATTGCTATCGCTATTTATAACAATCTTTTGTGTCTAATAGTTGAATACTTTGAGTCGTTTACAACCTAGCTCCATTCTAGGTTATTTCCATGGATGGATGCCATTGCCAGAAGGAACGAAAAATGCAATATCAGTATTTTAAAGACCCTGATAGTCAAGAAACCCAAGAATGGCTTGACGCCTTTGATTCGGTGATCAAGTCAGTGGGAAAAAAACGTGCCACTTTTTTACTAAAAGCCATCTATGATAAGGCGGTTCAAGAAGAATTGCGCGTTAACCGCCTTGACACCGCTTACATCAACACTATTCCGGTAGAAGATCAACCCTCGTATCCCGGTGATTTAACCCTAGAGCGTAAAATTCGCGCTATCATTCGTTACAATGCGGTGGCGATGGTGATGCGTGCCAACAAAAATGACGACGACTTAGGCGGTCACTTAGCGACCTTTGCCTCAAGCGCGACGTTATACGAAACAGGTTTTAACCATTTTTGGCGCGCAGCGAGTGAAAGCTTTGGCGGTGATATGATTTATTATCAAGGTCACGGTTCGCCAGGGATGTATGCTCGCTCATTTTTAGAAGGTCGATTGACTGAAGAGCAGCTAACAAATTTTCGCCGTGAAGTAGGCGGCAAGGGGCTATCTAGCTACCCACACCCTTATTTGATGCCTGACTATTGGCAGTTCCCAACCGTGTCGATGGGTTTAGGCCCCATTATGTCGATTTATCACGCGCATGTGCACCAATATCTTGAAAATCGCGGCTTGATTCCAAAAGAAGGTCGCAAGATTTGGGCATTCTTGGGCGATGGTGAAACCGATGAGCCAGAGAGCTTAGGTGCTATCTCACTAGCCGGTCGCGAGAATCTAGAAAATCTGATTTGGGTGATTAACTGTAACTTACAGCGTCTAGATGGTCCGGTACGTGGTAACGGTAAAATCATCCAAGAGCTTGAATCTGTGTTTCGCGGTGCAGGCTGGCGGGTGATTAAAGTTATTTGGGGCGGTAAATGGGATACCCTGTTAGACAAAGACTATACAGGCGCGCTCAAACACCGTATGCTTGAGACCCTCGATGGTGAATACCAAGTCTATAAAGCGCGTGATGGTAAATTTGTCCGTGACCATTTCTTTGGTAAATACCCAGAACTTGCCGAAATGGTCAAAGATTGGACTGACCAAGAAATCCAAAATTTAGACCGTGGTGGTCACGACCCGATGAAGGTGTATGCCGCATTTAGTGAAGCCATGAAAGCCAAAGGTCAGCCGACAGTGATTTTGGTTAAAACCGTCAAAGGTTATGGCTTATCTAACCAAAGCCAAGCGGTCAACAAAACCCACCAAATCAAAAAACTCGAAATTGATTCATTAAAATACTTCCGTGATCGTTTTGATTTGCCATTTACCGATACGCAGCTTGAAGAATTGCCGTTTTATCGTCCTGATGAAAATTCTGCTGAAATCCAATACCTCAAAGGTCGCCGTCAAGCACTGGGCGGACATTTGCCCAATCGCCGTAGTGGTCATATTCCACTTGATGTCCCAGGGTTAGAGATTTTTGACAAATTACTACAAGGTAGTGCAGGCAAAGAACAATCTACCACCATGGTATTTGTACGCTTGCTAGCGGCACTGCTAAAAAATAAAGCGCTGCAAGAGCGTGTGGTGCCGATTGTTCCTGATGAAGCCCGTACTTTTGGCCTTGAAGGTATGTTCCGCCAATTGGGTATCTACTCGGCATCGGGTCAAAATTATACCCCTGAAGACCATGAAGCCTTGATGGGTTATAGAGAAGCCAAAGACGGTCATATGCTTGAAGAAGGCATTAATGAAGCAGGTGCGATGAGTGCTTGGATTGCGTTAGCGACCAGTTATTCAACCAATGCGTTACCGATGATTCCTTTTTATATCTATTATTCGATGTTTGGTTTCCAACGTGTCGGTGATTTAGTTTGGGCCGCAGGCGATATGCAGGCGCAAGGGTTCTTGCTTGGCGGTACCGCAGGTCGTACCACACTCAATGGCGAAGGCTTACAGCACCAAGATGGTCATCAGTTGATTTTATTTAACACGGTGCCAAACTGTGTCACTTATGACCCATGTTATGGTTATGAGCTAGCGGTGATTGTACAAGATGGTCTGCGCCGTATGTATGGTGAAGGCGAACGGGTTTTCTATTATATCACCTTAATGAATGAAAACTACGAGCAACCAGCCATGCCAGCAGGGGTAGAAGAAGGCATCAAAAAAGGCATGTACTTGCTCAAAGATAATGGTTCAAAACAAGTGCAATTGCTGGGTTCAGGCGTGATTTTACGTGAGGTTGAAAAAGCCGCGCAAATTCTAGCTGAAGAATTCAATATCAATGCCAACGTGTGGAGTGTCACAAGCTTTAATGAACTCACTCGTGAAGGCATGGCATGTGATGAGTACAATCGTCTGCACCCATTAGATGAACAGCGTACGCCTTGGGTTACTGAGCAACTTGCGCAGCATGAAGGCATTGTAGTCGCCGCCACCGACTATATGCGCATTTTCTCTGAACAAATCCGCGCCTACCTACCAGACAGTCGTCCGTATGCCACCTTAGGTACCGATGGTTTCGGTCGTTCGGATAGTCGCCGCCAATTACGTAGTTACTTCAAAGTAGATGCCGCGCACATTGTGGTGGCAACGCTTAAACTATTGGCAGATGAAGGTGAGGTTGATGCGCGTTTGGTCAAAGATGCCATTAGTAGCCTAGGTATTGATGCCGATGCTTCACCGGCTTGGTATCCTCAAGTACAAATCGACCAATCCCCAGATGCACCAGCGATTTTAGGCGCGCATCCAAAACCTGTACCAACCTTGGTTGAAGAGGATGATGAAGCGATTTCAGCAGACGGCAAAGCAGAAGATAAAGCCGATGCGCCAATTCTTAACGACAAACCTGAATAATAGCAATAGTAGGTAATCAGCCACGTATTAGCGGCTGATTGGCCACTTAGTAGAAATAAAAATTTAAGGATAAACCCATGGAAATCAAAGTTCCCGACTTAGGCGTTGATAGCGCCGAAGTCAGCGAAATTATGGTCAAAGTCGGCGATGTCATCAATGTGGACGATAACATTGTCTTATTAGAGTCTGACAAAGCCTCTGTGGAAGTACCTGCAACATCAGCAGGGACTATCACGGCGATTAATATTCAAATCGGCGATAAGGTCAAAGAAGGTGATGTGATTCTCACCATCGACAGTGTAGGTAATAGCCAATCCAACACTGCACCCGCAGAGCAATCTGCGCAACAGACAGAACAACAAGCAGCCCAATCTCACGAAGCCAAAGAAATTAAAGAAGCTAACGCGACTTCATCGCAAGCGCCGTCTATGGCTGCACCAAATCAATCACAGCCCACATCTACAACAGCTGAAGCAACCTATACATTGCCAGATTTGGGTGTCGATACCGCAGAAATTAGTGAGTGGTTGGTCAAAGAAGGCGATGTTGTAACTGCTGAACAACCGCTAGTATTAGTCGAATCCGATAAAGCATCGGTCGAAGTACCGGCACCTGTCAGCGGAAAAATCGTCAAATTCTTAGTCAATGCAGGGGATACGGTCACCAATGGTCAGGACTTTATTGTGATTGCATCCCAATCAGCTACGCAACAGCCACTAGCCACTGACCCATCAGAGCAAGCTGGCAGTCAAGCCAATTCAGCGACAAATCAAAATGAGCCACCGGCTCAAACGGTATCTGCACCTCAATCATCCACACCCGCTGGTAAACAAACCTTTGGTTTGCCTGATTTAGGGGTAGAGTCGGCACAGATTAGTGAATGGATGGTCAAAGTAGGCGATGAGGTCACAGCTGAACAACCATTGTTGTTGGTAGAATCTGATAAAGCATCGGTGGAAGTCCCCTCGCCAGTCGCCGGTAAAGTGGCTCAATTACTGGTTAACCCTGGCGATACCGTCACCAATGGTCAAGACTTTATTGTAATTGAAGCGGCGGGGTCAGTGCAATCAGCATCAAATTCAGCGTCACAGCCGCAAGCGACCACCAATACTGTTCAGCAAGCAGTCGCTAAAACGCAAAATACCGCGTCAACTTCAACTAATAGCGCTACCACAACAGCTAGCCAATCAGGTTCACAGTCAAAACTGTCTGAAGCGCAAATCAATGCCAAAAACGCCGCGGTTTATGCAGGTCCTGCGGTGCGCAAACTTACGCGCCAATTGGGTGTTGATGTCAGTGAGGTGACTGGCACGGGCGCTAATGGGCGTATTGTCAAAGAAGACGTGTTTGCTTATGTCAAGAATATGATAAAAGCAGTTAGCACGCCAACCGCTGCAAACAAGGACTCTGCGCCATCAGCGGCTCGCTCAGGATTACCTAATTTACCCGATATGAGTAAAACGGAAATTTGGGGAGAAATTGAGCGCCAAGATTTGACCCGTCTACAAAAAGTCTCAATTCCACAGCTTAATTACAATACCTATTTGCCACAAGTCACCCAGTTTGATTTGGCAGATATTACCGATGTTGAAAAATTGCGTGGTGACTTAAAAGATGAGATGAAAAAAGAAGGCGTGAGTTTAACTATTCTGGCTTTCATCATGAAAGTAACCGCTTACGCGCTCATGCAACATCCAAAATTTAACAGCCATTTAAGCGATGACAATACCCAAATTATCATCCGTAAATCTGTGAATTTAGGCTTTGCCGTCGCAACCGAGGAGGGTTTGACAGTTCCTGTCATTCAACGTGTAGAGCAAAAAGGCATCAAGCAACTAGCGATTGAAATCGGTGAGCTTGCCAAAAAAGCGCGTGATAAAAAACTATCTGCCAAAGAGTTAACCGGCGCGTCATTTACGATTTCAAGTCAAGGCAATCTTGGCGGTACTTACTTTACGCCGCTGGTCAATTGGCCACAAGTTGCGATTTTAGGCGTCAGTGAATCTAGCATTCAGCCACGTTGGAATGAGACCAAAGGCGAGTTTGAGCCACGCTTAATGCTACCGTTGTCATTATCGTATGACCACCGTGTGATCAATGGTGCGGACGCTGCGGTATTTACCCGCTATATTGCGAAATTACTAGCAGATCCACGCCGCGTGTTGTTATAACGTGTGTTGTTATAAATTGCAGCATCAAAAGAACCTAGCGTGTTATATCCATGCTAGGTTTTTTTTGACCCTAAAAAAAGCCCTTAGTCAAAACTAAGGGCTTTATGAATGCCAACAAGTTTATTTTTCGGTTTTTGCTAAGAAGAACCAAGTATCTAACACAGAATCAGGGTTCAGTGAAACAGAAGTAATGCCTTGTTCCATTAACCACATGGCTAGGTCTGGATGGTCAGAAGGACCTTGTCCACAGATACCGATATACTTGCCTTGTGCGTTACAGGCATCGATAGCCATTTTGAGTAGTTTTTTAACCGCTGGGTCACGTTCATCAAATGATTGAGATACGATACCCGAATCACGGTCAAGACCAAGGGTTAACTGGGTTAAATCGTTTGAGCCGATTGAGAAACCATCGAAGTATTGTAAAAACTCTTCTGCTAACAAGGCATTGGTTGGCAACTCACACATCATGATGACGCGTAAACCGTTTTCACCACGTTTAAGACCATTTTTCTCAAGCAGTTCTAGTACCTTACGCGCTTCTTCTGTCGTACGTACGAATGGAATCATGATTTCAACGTTGGTTAAGCCCATTTCATCACGAACGCGTTTTAATGCACGACATTCTAATTCAAAGCAGTCACGGAAGTTTTCTGATACGTAACGGCTTGCACCACGGAAACCGAGCATTGGGTTTTCTTCAGAGGGCTCGTATAGTTTACCGCCGATTAAGTTTGCATATTCATTCGATTTAAAGTCAGACATACGTACGATAACTTTCTTATCTTTAAATGCGACGGCTAGGGTTGAAATACCTTCAACCAATTTATCAACGTAGAAATCAATCGGTGAAGCATAACCTGCCATGCGCTCTTGAATCGCTTGTACGATTTCGCGTGGTAGGGTGTTCATGTTAAGTAGTGCTTTTGGATGCACACCAATCATACGGTTGATGATGAATTCTAACCGCGCCAGACCCACCCCTTCATTAGGGATTTGGGCAAATCCAAAGGCGCGGTCAGGGTTACCGACGTTCATCATAATTTTAAATGCCAAGTCTGGCATTGACTCAATTGAGTTGTTTTGGATTTCAAAGTCCAATTGACCTTCGTAGATATAACCGGTATCACCTTCTGCACAAGATACAGTGACGGCTTGACCATCGGTCAATAGGTCAGTGGCGTTACCACAACCCACGATGGCAGGGACGCCCAATTCACGCGCGATAATTGCCGCATGACAGGTACGACCACCACGGTTAGTGATGATAGCAGCGGCACGTTTCATGACGGGTTCCCAGTCAGGGTCAGTCATATCAGAAACAAGGACGTCACCTTCTTGTACTTTATCCATTTCATGGATTGAGTTGACCACGCGTACAGTACCTGCGCCGATACGTTGACCAATTGAACGACCTTCACAGATGACATCACCTTTTTCTTTAAGGATGTAACGCTCCATGACATTTTGACTTTCACGGCTTTTTACGGTCTCTGGACGCGCTTGCACAATGAATAATTTGTTACTGTCACCATCTTTTGCCCATTCGATATCCATCGCATGACCATAATGTTTTTCGATGATTAACGCTTGTTTGGCAAGTTCAACCAACTCTTCATTGCTCAGTGAAAATTGGTTGCGTTCTGCTTTGTCTACTGGGACTATTTTGACTGATTTGCCCGCAGAGTGCTCGTCTGCATAAACCATTTTTTGTTGTTTGCTGCCGAGGTTGCGGCGAATAACCGCGGGTTTGCCGGCATTTAATAACGCTTTTGAAATGTAGAATTCGTCAGGGTTCACCGCACCTTGCACGACCATTTCACCCAAGCCATAGCTTGCGGTGATAAATACCACGTCATTAAAACCACTTTCGGTATCAATGGTGAACATCACACCTGAAGTGCCTGTCTCTGAACGTACCATGCGTTGTACGCCAGCTGATAAGGCAACACCTGCGTGCTCAAAACCTTTGTGAACGCGGTAAGCGATGGCACGGTCATTATATAAAGAAGCAAAGACTTCTTTAATAGCAATCAAGATATTGTCAATACCACGGATATTAAGGAAAGTTTCTTGTTGACCAGCAAATGAGGCGTCTGGTAAATCTTCGGCAGTGGCTGATGAACGGACCGCAACAGCGATGTCCTCGCCTTGGCTCATCTCGGCAAAGGCATCACGGATTTCTTGTTCCAAATCTTTAGGCAACTCTTGCTCAATAATCATGTCGCGGATTTTTTTACCCGTGGCAGTTAAAGCTGCCACATCATCCACATCCAGACCTTGAAGCGCGTCTTTGATTTTGTCTTGAAGACCTGTACCGATTAAGAATTTGTTAAAAGCTTCAGACGTTGTTGCAAAACCACCTGGTACGCTTACCCCTAAATCCGTTAGGTGACTAATCATTTCACCTAATGAAGCGTTTTTACCGCCTACTTTGTCAATGTCGTTTTTGCCTAACTTGTCGAGTGAGATAACTTGTGCGTTCAAGGTGATAACTCCGTGAAATAAAGATTATTTTGAAAAGATTATAACGGTATTTCGTAGAAAATTCATCTTAAAAAATGATTTTCTAGCAAAAAATTTATAATTTTAAAAAAACTGTCAGCCATCAACAATTCAACTAAAATTTTGCTTGGATATCTTTGAGTTTAAGGGGATAAAAAACGTAGATAAGCCTTCAATGACAATAACTGATGGCTAATTAAGGCAAATTAAGCATCGATTTGTTAGATTAAAGCCTACAAGTCACGTATAATAACAAACTCTCGACCTGTAAGACAAACGCCTGTGAGACAAACGATAGTGTCTGCACTGATAACGACATTAATAAGATGATATTCACTGCCAAAAACGCGGTGAATGAATGGGGTTAACCCCCAATGTCAGTAGTGTCAGTTTAAACCAGTGTTAATTTAAATTAGTATGGACGCTTCTTGTCATTTTTTTGGATAATTTTTCATGACCATTGAGCAAATCAAAGCCACGATTCAAAATAAAGACGCCTTAAATTTTGCAAATTCGCAGTCGTTGCGAAGTGTGTTTTTTATCTCCGATGGTACCGCGATTACGTCTGAAACCCTAGGTCGTTCTATTTTAAGCCAATTTCCCACCGTACCATTTGAGACCCGGGTTATTCCTTATGTTGATACCCTCGATCGCGCCGATGAAGCGGTCAATCAAATCAATCTTGCCCACCAGCGTGATGGGGTAAAGCCGCTAGTCTTTGATACCATCGTTGACCCTGTGATTCGTGAGCGAATCAACGGTGCAGATGCCTTTAACTTGGATATTTATGAAGGCTTAATCAGTAAAATTGCTGATGAAATCAAAGTACAACCTGCACCGCATACCGGTCATGCCCATGGGGATGTCGATTCTGAAAACTATAAATCGCGTATCGATGCGGTGCATTTTGCTTTAGACAATGATGATGGCGCGCGTACCACCCATTATGATGCGGCAGATATTATTTTGATTGGGGTATCACGTTCGGGCAAAACGCCCACCTGTTTATACCTAGCGTTGCAATTTGGTATTCGTGCGGCAAATTATCCATTGACTGAAGATGATTTGTATGAAAATTCGTTGCCCAAAGCGTTAAAGCCTTACCGTGACAAACTGTTTGGCTTGGTGATTGACGCCGATCGACTGGTAAAAATTCGTAACGAGCGCCGCGCAGGTAGCCGCTATGCAAGTTATCAGCAATGTCAGCAGGAGTTGCGCGCCATTCAAGGTATTTATATTTCTCAAGGGATTCCAAATATTGATGTATCAACAATGTCGATTGAAGAAATCGCGACGCGTATTTTACAGATGACGGGGTTAAAACGTCGAATTGGTTAATGTAACCTCTTAACATACGGTTGATTTATCGTATTTTATATTTAATTTAAAAATTTTTTATTCATTATCAAGGCTTAAAATATGGGAGCTAATATGCCAAAAAAACGGATTAATGACAAAGTCACTCAAATTCCCGCTACAAACAATGACAACGAAAATATCTGTGATGCCAATACGCAGTCAATTATTGAACCCCAAGAAAATATTACCGAAATTTTGGCAAAACCAACCAAAACTGAAATTTCGGATTCTGATAAAAAAGCCAATACCGTCAGTATCAGTGAAGACGATGATAAGGCCAAACATTTTGATGATGCATCGGTGCATTTTGATTTAATTAGCCCGCTAGATAACACCCGTATCAATTTAAAGCGTTACAAGCGTCAAGATGCCGTTAGCCATGCCTATGATTATGATGCTATTGTGATTGGCGCAGGACCCGCGGGTGAAGCAGCAGCGATGAAAATCGCCAAATCTGGGCAAAAGGTTGCCGTGATTGATCCACGCAAACAAGTGGGCGGTAACTGTACGCACGTAGGCACGATTCCAAGTAAAGCATTGCGTCAGTCGGTGTTTAATATTATCAGTAATCGCCGCGATCCTATCTTAAACCAAGGCATTGACTATCACCAGATTCCACTCAATAAAGTATTAACCAAAGCGCGCGAAGTGGTGCGTAATCAGGTAGAAACCCATACCCGTTTTTATGAGCGCAATCAAATTGACTTAATCAATGGTTGGGCAAGTTTTAAAGATACCCATACCATTCATATTGATATGAGTGATGGTACCGAGCAGGACATTACCTTTGAACAAGCTATTATTACCGTGGGTAGCCGTCCTTATCGTCCTGATTTGTTAGATTTTAGCCATCCTCGTGTGTTTGATTCTGATAAAATCCTACAAATGGATTATGTGGTACAGCGCATTATTATTTATGGTGCAGGCGTGATTGGCTGTGAATATGCGTCTATTTTTACCGGTCTTGGCTATAAAGTAGATTTGATTAATACCCAAGAGCAGTTGCTTAGCTATCTAGATGATGAGATTTCTGACGCGTTGTCGCATGACTTTAGACAATTTGGCGTGTTGATTCGCAACAAAGAAGAAATTGAACGGCTAGAAACTTATGATGACTGCGTGATTTTATATCTAAAAAGTGGTAAACGCATCAAATCTGATGCTATTTTATGGTCAAACGGTCGCTCAGGTAATACCGACAGTCTCAACCTTGCCGCCATCGGACTCACCGCAAACAGCCGTGGTCAACTCAAAGTCAATGAGCATTACCAAACCGATATTCCAAATATTTATGCAGCAGGGGATGTGATTGGCTGGCCATCGCTTGCATCGGCAGCTTATGACCAAGGACGCTGCGCCGCTGCTTATATGGTGGGCGATGAAAATGCACAACCTGTTCGTAGTGTGCCAACGGGTATTTATACCATTCCTGAAATTTCAAGTATTGGTAAAAACGAACAAGAATTAACGGCCGAAAAAGTGCCGTATGAAGTGGGGCAAGCCTTCTTCAAACACCTTGCCCGCGCACAAATCATCGGTGAGCGTAGTGGGGTGTTAAAAATACTGTTCCACCGTGAAACCTTAGAGATTTTGGGTATCCATTGTTATGGCAATCACGCCTCTGAGATTATTCATATCGGACAAGCAGTGATGGAAAGTAAGGGCAGCAATACGCTAGAATACTTTGTCAATACTACCTTTAACTACCCAACGATGGCAGAAGCCTATCGCGTTGCTGCACTCAATGGTCTTAATCGGGTGTTTTAATGGCGCAGATTAATGTAAAGCTACAACCCCAGTACCTAAAATTACAACCGCAGTTGCAACAAGCGCTCTCTGAGTTAAAGTTGCAGCTATCGGATGAGCAGCAATTACAGCTACTGTACTATCTACAGCAGCTGTTATTTTGGAATAAAGCGTATAATTTGACCGCTATCAAAGATGACCAACAAGCGTTAATCAAACATATCTTTGATAGTTTGTCGATTGTGCCATTTTTGCCAGCCGGTGATTTGCTAGATATTGGGACGGGTGCAGGTTTGCCAGCGGTGATAGTTGCCATTTGTCAGCCACAACGTGCGGTGACAGCGCTTGATAGTAACCAAAAGAAAATTCGCTTTATCAAACAAGTCGCCAGTGAATTGGGGTTAAAAAATCTAACACCGGTTGCCAGTCGTATCGAAGCGCATGCAGGTAGTTATCAAGTGATTACCTCAAGGGCGTTTGCATCACTGGTGGATTTTGTCACCCATAGTCAAAGCAAATTGGCAGACAATGGTATCATTTGTGCCATGAAGGGGGTTGAACCTGTTGACGAGATTCAAGCCCTTCAAAATGAGTGGCAAATTAACACCCAAGTGTTAACCGTGCCAGAGCTCTATGAATCACGCCATTTGATTTATTTGCAAAGATAAACATCCTATCATTTCAGCCAGTTTTACCGGTATTAGGGTTTGAAAAACTGGCTGTTTTTGACTACAATTTTCAACCTTTTTATCAACACATTGCGAGACAGTTCATGGATATTTTAGCCATTGCTAATCAAAAAGGTGGGGTGGGCAAAACCACCACCGCGGTTAATTTGGCAAGTGCACTGGCACATCGCCGCAAAAAAGTTTTACTGATTGATTTGGATGCCCAAGGCAATGCGACTACGGCATCAGGACTGGATAAACGCGAGTTAGAGTACAGTATTGCTGATGTGCTATTAGATGATTTACCAATCCATGAGGCGATTGTCAAAACCCCGAATGGGTTTGATATTGTCGGTGCCAACAATGAATTGTCAGGCAGTGATTTGCATTTAAGTCAAAAGCCTGAAAATCATGCAATTTTGTCAAAAGCCATGCAGCAGCTGGCTGATATGCCTGCCAAAAACGGCCGCGCGACTAAGCCGTATGATTTTATCGTGATTGACTGCGCCCCGAGTTTAAGTTTACTTACCATCAATGCAATGTGTGCCACATCAGGGGTGATTATTCCGATGCAATGTGAATATTTTGCATTGGAAGGATTGGCGGATTTATCGCAAACCATTGAGCGTTTGAAGTCGCTAAACCCAAAACTGCATATCCGCGGTGTGTTAAGAACCATGTTTGACCCGCGCAACACCTTGGCAAATGATGTCTCTATGGAATTGATTGAGCATTTTGGTCCGATTTTATTTAATACCATCATTCCCCGTAATATTCGTCTAGCAGAAGCACCGGCGCACGGCATTCCTGCGCTTGATTACGAGATGAATTCAAAAGGCTCACAAGCGTATATTCGCCTTGCCAATGAAATTATCAAGCAAAGTCGCCAATTCCAACTTACCTAAATTAAACTGTTTAGGCACTTTCTTTGTTAATTTGTTGGCAAGTGCGCACCGACAAAAGCAATGAAACTATTTTTCAAGCTATGGCGAATCTGCTAAAATAGCCAGTTCAAAAATGGCGGCATTGGTTTAATTTTTTATCAGTCATTTTTAACTATTTAATGGCATTGGGAATTTCGACATGGTTAAAAAGCGTGGATTGGCATCAAATCGAGGACTTGATGCGTTACTCGGCTCAATCAAAACAGAAAAATTGATTACCGGTAATCTAATCGATGCGCATGTTCAAGCCGCTGTCGACGACGCGAAAAGCGCTGAAACACCAGATGTCAAGTCAACCGATGATGGACAAAACATCTTGGATGTCGAATCAGCCAAAGCTCGCGACACTATAGCTGTAACCAAAAAATCGCCCACAGCTGCGGTAACCCCCAACCCAGTCCCCCCAAAATCCGCCCAAACACTAAAGTCCAATACCTATAACTCACCCATCAATAACGATGATAACGATAATAATAATATTGCTGGCTTAAATTTGATGCATATCAATGTCGCGTATTTGCAGCGTGGCAAGTATCAGCCGCGCATTGATTTGGACGAAGATGCCTTGCAAGAGTTGGCAACCTCTATCAAGCAGCATGGCGTGATGCAGCCCATTGTGATTCGGCCCTTAGCCAAAGTATTGCCCAATTCCCCGATTACCCATGAAATTATCGCGGGTGAACGTCGCTGGCGTGCGGCGCAAATTGCAGGTTTAACCCATATCCCCGCCATCATGCGCCCCATGTCAGACGACTTGGCAATCGCTTTGGCATTGATTGAAAACATCCAACGGGAAGATTTGAGCGTCATGGAACAGGCTGCCGCATTGCAGCGTTTTCATGATGAATTTGGCATGAGTCATTCGCAAATTGCGGATGTGGTGGGTAAGGCGAGAACAACGGTTTCTAATTTGCTGCGTTTGAACCAATTACATGACGATGTCAAACAGGCGTTAAATGAAGGGCAGATGGACATGGGGCATGCCAGGGCATTATTGGCGCTGTCACCCAAACAGCAGCCGGTTATTGCCAAAAAAATTATACAGGGTCAATTGACCGTTCGTCAGACTGAAGCCTTAGTCAAAGACATTTTAAATCCAAAAGCGCCGACACAAAGCCAAGAAATTGATTATGATAGGCTGCGACTGAACCAACACCTCTCTGAACAACTTGGAGCCGTGGTAAAAATCAAAGGCTCTTCAAAAGGTAAGGGGAGTATTGAGATATTTTTTCACAATGAAGAGGAATTACAAGCTTTGATTGTGCAGTTTCAGTCGCAACTTGAGCATTAATCTTGCGCATTAGATTAGTTTTCTCAATTTATTAGTCATTGACAGGCAAAGGCAGTATAACCGATGTGGGAATTAGTTAAAGCAGGCGGTTGGTTGATGTGGCCCATTGTCCTATGTTCGATTTTGATGTTGATTATCATCATTGAGCGCGCGATAAAACTTAAAGTCAGTACAGTGACACCCGCCCATCTGCGTGAACAATTGATGCAGCGGCTGATTGAGCAGGGCGATATTGATCGTGAATCGCTTGAGAATGTCAAACTCAATTCGCCTTTGGGTGATATCCTTGCTGCAGGACTCATGAATCGCCAGCATGGAATTGATTCAATGACCATGCATATGGAAAACCGCGCCAGTATCGCCATTCACCAATTAGAAAAACATATCAATATGTTGGGCACCATCGGTGCTATCGCGCCATTGCTGGGGCTTTTAGGTACTGTACTGGGGATTATTTCATCATTCTTAGCCATTACTGAAGGCGCAATGCAAGATCCGACCATGCTGGCAGCTGGCGTATCGCAAGCGCTGATTACCACAGCAGGGGGCATGCTGGTTGCGATACCTGCAGTGATGGCGTACCGTATTTTTCAGCGCCGTATCATTGATATCAATGCCGCGTTTGAACAAGAAGCGGGTTTGATGATGCAAGAATTACTGGACAATGGTCTAATCACGCCTCGTTAAGGGTGTATAGCTGTGTAAAAGAGTCAACTCATGCGATTTCGTAAACCCACGGTCGAACCCTTAGAAATCAATCTGACTCCAATGATTGATTGCTTGCTGTTTTTGATTGTTTTTCTACTGCTGTCGACCACCTTTAACCATTTTAGTAAACTCAATATCATTTTGCCGCAAGCAGAGGGCGTACCGATTACTGAGAAAAGCAAACGCATTGAAATCGCGGTGCAAAAAGATGGTAGCTATTTGGTCAATGGCATTGCTTTATCTGGTAATGGCGAAGCTGAATTGAAGGCGATGATCCGTCAAGAAGCAGGTGAAGACCGAAAGCAGCTATTTGTTATCTCTGCGGATGCCGATACCAGTCACCAATCGGTGGTTAAGGTGATGGATATAGCAGGTAAAATGGGCTTTATGAATTTAAATATCAGTACTGTGATACCTGCCACTTCGCTCGATAGTAATATTGCCCCAGCGCCAGATGCCAAATAATTTTTATTGTTCAATTTGCTGATACAATAGCTGTTAAGTCGTTCTTTTATATATTGAGATGCCATGACCGTTTCAAAACCTTCCAATGCTCACCCACGTTGGCAGACCTATCGAAGATTGCTAGGTTATCTCAAGCCGTATTGGTGGGCGATGACGCTAGTCGTCATTGGCTTTACCTTAAATGCAGGCACCGAAGTGGGCATTGCCAAGCTGGTAAAATTCATTATTGATGCGATTAATGAACGTGATCAAGCGCATATCAATCTTTTTCCAGCCTTAATCGTGTTGTTGTTTGTATTGCGAGGGCTTAGCTCATTTTTAGGTAATTACTTTAGTGCAGTGATTACACGCAACGTCGTCCATCAGCTGCGTATGCAAGTGTTTTCAAAATTGCTCAGATTACCCAGCCAATTTTATTTGAACCACAATGCCGGTCAGATTTCTGCAAAATTAATCTTTGATGTCGAGCAAGTCACTGCGGCGGGTACCGATACGCTCAAAACCTTGTTACGCGATGGTTTGACCGTGATTGGGTTGTTGGCGTTTTTGCTTTACAGTAATTGGAAATTAAGCCTGTCGTTGTTTGTGGTATTGCCGCCGATTTTATTGTTAGTCGGTAAAGCCAGTAAACGCTTTCGCAAGCTGTCGCGCGGTATTCAAAAGTCCATGGGTGAAGTCAGTCATATTACCAATGAAGTCATCACAGGCTACCAAGTGGTCAAAAATTATGGCGGTCAGCAAAATGAATTGACAAGGTTTAATAACGCCTCTTTAACCAATCTTAAACAAGGGCTAAAGGTGGTGGTGACTAATAGCATCAATACGCCATTAATTCAATTATTGATGGCGTGCGCGATGGCGGTGGTGGTATGGATTGCATTAAGACCAAACGTATTAGGTGATACCACCGCAGGCGAGTTTATCGCCTATATCAGCGCGGCAGGGCTACTGAGCAAACCCGTGCGCTCGTTGACCGATATCAATCAAGGCTTGCAAAAAGGTTTGGCGGCGGCGGATTCTATATTTGAGATGCTCGATGAAGCCGAAGAAAAAGACACAGGCAAGGTTGAAAAAACCCTGACCGGTAAAATAGTACTTAACAACCTAAGCGTCACTTTTGAGGATGGCAAACAAGCGCTCAATAACGTAAATTTGGTGGTCAATCCCGGCGAAACCGTGGCGTTAATCGGTCGAAGTGGCGCAGGTAAAACTACCCTAGTCAACTGTCTGATGCGCGCGCTAGAGCCCACAAAGGGCAATATTTATCTTGACGATGTCGCTATCGAAGATTTGACATTACATTCACTGCGTAGTCAGATTGCCAGTGTCAACCAACAAGTGGTACTGTTTGATACCTCTATCCACAACAATATCGCCTATGGCGAATTATCTAACCGAACCTCGGAGCAAGTGATTGATGCCGCAAAATCAGCCTTTGCGCACGATTTTATCATGCAATTGCCGCAGGGTTACCAATCAGAAATTGGTTCACAGGGTCTGCAGTTATCTGGCGGACAACGCCAACGCTTATCCATTGCACGTGCCCTGCTAAAAGATGCGCCTATCTTGATTTTGGATGAAGCCACGAGCGCGCTAGATAACGAATCAGAATTTTATATCCAAAAAGCGCTGGAGCGCGTCATGCATGGCAGAACCACCATCGTTATCGCGCACCGATTAACGACCATCCAAAATGCCGATAAAATCGTGGTCATGGATAAAGGTGAAATTATTGAAGTCGGTACTCACGACAGTTTGCTAGCCGCGCAAGGTACGTATGCCAAGTTGTATGAGCGTCATTTTGAAGAGGATATATTGTCAAGCTAATGCAACAGACACTACTACAGGCGTGGCGCAACAAATCCCTCTGGCTATGGTTGTTATTGCCCGTGTCTTGGTTGTATGGATTGGTTTTTTGGCTCAATAAAAATATTTATCGATTAGGGCTAAAACCCGTTTATTATCCCAACGTGCCCGTCATTGTAGTGGGCAATATCACGGTTGGCGGTAGCGGTAAGACGCCGCTAATCATTGCGGTGGTAACCTACCTGCAGCAAAAAGGGGTGACAGTCGGCGTCATCAGTCGTGGCTATGGCGGACAACCCAAGCTGATGCCTTGTATCGTGACAACAAATTCAAAGCCCAGTGACGTTGGTGACGAGCCGTGTCTGATTGTCCAGCGTACAGGCGTGCCAATGGCAGTCTGTCCAAACCGCGGTCAGGCAATTGAGTTATTGCTTGAGCAATTCCCAAGCATTCAACTTATTTTGGCGGATGATGGACTGCAACATTTTGCCTTGGATAGGGATGAAAACTGGATTGTCGTCGATGCCGATCGCGGCTTTGGTAACCGCCAGCTATTGCCCACAGGCTTTCTGCGCGAACCGATTAAACGCCTGTATCAGCCCAATACCACCGTCATATTTCACCAAAGTGATTGGCAGGATGCTCAGGCTTTAACCAATTTTTCAAATAGCCTAAGCAAAAATTGTCATAGTATATCACCCGATATTCGTATGCGTTTGCTACAAAAACCGCTAGTACCTTTATTTAAAACGCCTTTATTTAAAACGCCTTCGCAAAATAGTCTACCTGCCCAACAAGTGATTGCCATGACGGGGATTGGATTGCCACAGCGTTTTTTTAATAGCCTAAGCCAATTAGGGTTTGACATCATACCGATGCCATTGAATGACCATCACACTTATAGTTTGCAAGATTTTGCCAACTTGCCAAAGTTACCGATTATCGTCACCGATAAGGATGCGGTCAAATTGCGTGTCATGTTCGCCCAAGGTCATGAGAAAAATGACATTGCAACAAACATCTGGGTGTTACCGGTAGTAGCCGAATTATCAGCCGCCTTTTATGCGTTAATCGACCGACAAATCGGTAAATTGGTTACCCTTGCTGACAATGCTGACAATTAAAAAACTTGTAGGAAATACAATATGTTAAAACATTTGGTCATACCAGCCCGTCTAAAAAGTACCCGACTACCCAACAAACCGCTGTTAGAAATTCATGGTAAGCCGATGATTCTATGGGTGATTGATCGTGCCAATGCGGTGAAATCGGCGGGAATTGCCGATGATATTTTTGTGGCAACCGATGATGATAGCATCGCTAAACTGTGTCAAGACTATGGGGCAAATGTCATCATGACTGACCCCAATCATGCGTCTGGCACTGATAGGCTTGCTGAAGTAGCTAGACTTCAGCAGTGGTCAACTGAAGATATCGTGATTAATATGCAAGGCGATGAACCACTCGTGCCTGCAGGGCTCATCAAACAAGTGACTGAGCTTCTGCTACAAAAAAAAGATTGCGTGATGGCGACTTTGGCTGAACCCATCCAAAGCGTTGAAGAGTTTTTACGGCCATCGGTGGTCAAAGTCGTCAAAAATGCCCACCAGGAAGCCTTGTATTTTAGCCGAGCGCCGATTCCTTGCGATCGTCATACAGCATTGTTGACTGATCAGCTAATCAGTGGGGAAAATAGCGCGCCAAAAAATGCTTACCGACACCTAGGCATTTATGCTTATCGAGTCAGTTTGCTACAACAATTTAGTGTTTGGCAGCAAGGCGAGCTTGAGCAGCTTGAATCATTGGAACAATTGCGTATTTTGGAGCAAGGCATGCGTATCGCCATTGATATCGCTTCAGAATTGTTGCCGCCCGGTGTAGACACGCAAGAAGATTTGGATCGGCTCAATAACCTAGCGTTATCAGAATTATTGAAATAATAAAAAATCCCAAGTTGATCTTGGGCTTTTTTGTGGTTTTTGCTTTTGTGATTTTGATTAGCTATTTAAGCTAAATAAATCAAGCGATTTCACCAAAGATAATGAGTTGAGGCGGGCTTGTTGGTCATAAATATTACAAGTGACAATCAATTCATCAGGACGGATGGTCTCAAGAAAATGGTCAAGTTTTAGTTTGACACTGTCAGCTGTACCGACAAACGAAATTGCCAACGACGATTCAACCATGTATTTTTCTGCAGAGGTCCAAAAAGCATCAATATTCTTAATCGGCTTTGGTATTTGTGAGGGTTTACCACGGCGCAAGTTGACAAAACTTTGCTGCGCTGAGGTGAATTGGTAAGCGGCTTCCTCATCGCTATCGGCCAATAGCAAGTTACCTCCTACCATCACATACGGTTGTTGCAAGTAGCGAGAAGGCTTGAAATTCTCACGGTACAATGTCACCGCTTGTGATAACATCTGCGGGGCAAAATGCGACGCAAATGCATAAGGCAAGCCTAATGCAGCAGCGAGACTGGCGCCAAATAAAGACGACCCTAAAATCCAGACAGGTACATTTAAGCCATTAGCCGGCACGGCAATCACTGTCTGATTATCGAGCGGGTCAAAATAATGCATCAACTCTTGCACATCTTGCGGGAAGTTTTCGGCATCATTCATGGTGCGGCGCAAGGCACGGAAGGTTGCCCCATCCGTACCAGGGGCACGGCCGACGCCAAGATCGATACGTTCGCCATACAAAGTGGCTAACGTACCAAACTGTTCTGCAACCACTAACGGCGCATGGTTAGGCAGCATGATACCGCCTGAGCCAATCCGTATGGTTGAGGTGTGAGCGCCAATGTGAGCTAGCAACACACTGGTTGCGGTACTGGCAATGCCGCGCATGTTGTGGTGCTCAGCCAGCCAATAGCGGTTAAAACCTACTTGTTCGGCAGTTTGGGCAACAGTCACCGCTTGCTTAAGCGCGTTTTTAGCGTCACTGCCTTCAGGTACAGGAACAAGGTCTAAAAATGAAATAGGGATTTGTTTGGTCATCTTTGTCATCATTGTAGTCATCATAAAAAGAATAGTAGTCCCTTTATAATGGCGAATCCAAAAAAATCAATCACCCAAATTGTTGCTGACAAATATCAATGAAAGCTTTGCCAAAATTACGGATATCGCCATCGGCACGGGTGGCTATCCATGTCACATGTTTTCCAAAAATTTTCGTTGGAATTTTGACAAGATTGCGATAATGCTGACCTTCAAATGCCATTTCAGCAATCGTGCCCACGCCCATACCAATACCGACATAGGTACTAATCACATCGGCATCCAAAGCAGTAAGTACAATATTAGGGGTCAGCTGTGCCGCGCTAAAGGCTCTATCAATCGCACCACGACCCGTAAAACCGCCGTGATAAGTGATAATCGGATAATTTGCTAAGGTTTGGATATCAATTTCGGTGTGATTCTCAAGCTCATGACCCACGGGCACAATCACATGATGATACCAATCATAATAGCGAATACAGTGTAGATTATCGTGCGCAAGCAACGATTCAGTTGCGATGCCAATGTCGGCTTGACCTTGTGCCACCATATTGGCAATCGACTCGGGGTCAGCTTGATGTAAAATCAGATGAACATTGGGAAATTGTTGTTTAAAGCGCTGTATTACCCAAGGCAACACATAACGTGCTTGGGTATGCGTCGTGGCAATTGACAACTCACCCTGATGGGGATTTTGAAAATCTAAAGTTAAATTTTCAATCGACCGTACTTCCACAAAGATTTTCTCAATATGCGGTAGTAGCAGCTCACCGATAGGGGATAGACCCACCAATCGCTTACCCTGCCGCACAAAAACTTCTGCCCGAAGCTGACTTTCGAGCGCGGCAATATGCTTACTAAGACTGGATTGACTGGTATGTAATACTTTGGCGGCTTGGCTCAGATTGTAATTATTAATCACAGTCTGCCAAACGGTTTCAAGTTGTTTGAGTTGGATTTGTAAATAACGTTGATTGATGACAACATTGATTGCCATAAAATGACCTTAATAAAAAAACGAATAAAAAAACGAAATAAAATGCTCGTTATATGAGCTTGGTTGAACTTAAATATTAATAAAACTAGGCATTACCGCCATATCTGTGTTAGACACCGCGCCTGCCATGCTACTATCGACTACACATAAGCTTTCATTATCAACTGCCGTGACATGATAGGCATTATTTTGCTGATAGATAGCAATCGGTTATTGCATAATTTGCCCCAAAGCCGTTAACAGCTAACAACTAACAAAAAAGTTGAAAGTCACCGCAGGGTGTCAAGTATAGCATATTACCATAAAATAGCAGGTTCAAAACCTAGCTGCTTAAGTCAGGCTTATTTAATAGGCATAAAATTTAAGAAATTGAAATTTGACAAATCTGCAGACATTCACTCAGTTATCGACTTGATTGCAGTGCCGCCTTGTTTCAGATATCGACGTTTCAGACAGCCATAATAATTTTAGTTTGTCTAGACCTAGAAAACCGCTACAATAGCAAGATTTTAATGAAGTTTTGTGGTAAATCGTGCGTGATGAGTGAGAGGTAACATGGAAATATCAAAACAACCTGTGGCAAACGACCAAGCGGCGCTACCAAGCGAAAGCTCAACAGGCACAAAAAAGTCTTGGGGCGAAGCCATCAAAGCCTATATGGACAAGCGCGCTTGGGTGATGTTGCTATTGGGTTTTTCTTCAGGTTTACCTTATCTATTGATATTTTCTAGTTTATCAATTTGGCTCAAAGAAGCAGGATTTGATATCAAAATTATCACTATGTTTAGTTGGGCGATGCTCGGATACTCGTTTAAGTTTGTTTGGTCGCCCCTCGTCAATGCCGTGCCGATTCCGATGTTAACCAAAATGCTAGGACAACGCCGTAGTTGGCTAGCTGTGGCACAAATTGTGGTCGCCTTTGCAATTTTTATGCTTGGTAGTTTTAATCCCACCAGTGATGTTGTACTTGATTACATGGCATTTTTTGCCGTGTTATTAGGTTTTTCAGCGGCGACACAAGACATCGTGATTGATGCTTATCGCATTGAAATTGCTGAAAAATCTATGCAGCCCGTACTCTCTGGTATGTTTATGGCAGGCTACCGGATCGGTCTGATTGTTGCAGGGGCAGGGGCGCTGTTTTTGGCAGAATATTTTGGCTCGACCAAAGCCACTTACAACTACGCTGCTTGGCAACAAACCTATTATATTATGGCATCTTTGATGCTAATAGGGGTTGTCACCACCCTTTTGATTAAAGAACCCACCGTCACCCGTGTGCAGCATGAACGCCCGATGTCGGATTATTTTCAACTGTTTTTACTATTTTTAATTTCAGTGATTGCGCTGATTGCCAGTTTTATTGTCATCGGTCACGTGCTTCCAGAGACTGAGTCAAAATTTTTGGGCTTTGTTTATGAGAGTATTAAATTTATTGGCGCTGTGGTTATCGCCATTGGCACAGCTTTAGTGTTATTAAAAGCCAAAATCATCAAAAAGCAAGTCGCGGTTGACATGTGGGTCGCGCCGATTCAAGACTTTTTCATTCGTTATGGGAAAAAAGCCGTATGGCTGATTTTATTGATAGGCTTGTATCGTATTTCAGATATTGTGGCAGGTACGACGTCAAACTTGTTTTATGTCAATTTAGGCTTTAGCAAAACCGATATCGCCTTGGCGGTCAAAACCTTTGGTATGGGGATGTCAATTGTAGGTGGTATTCTAGGCGGCTTACTTGCTGAGCGTTTTAAAATCATGAATGCTATGTTGATTGGTGCTATTTTAGCGTCAGCCAGTAATTTATTGTTTGTGATTTTGGCGGGTAAGGGACATGATTTTTTTTATATGTACTCAGCGGTGATGTTTGACAATCTCGCATCAGGTTTAGCAAGTGCAATTTTTGTCGCTTTTTTATCGGTATTGACCAATATTCGCTTTAGCATGGTACAGTATGCACTGCTTAGTTCATTGATGACGTTAACACCAAAGATTTTAGGTGGCTACTCAGGTGCGATGGTAGAAACCATGGGGTATCCTGCTTTTTTCACCTTTACTGCACTGATTGGCATTCCTGTGCTGTTGTTGATTTATATGGTAGATAAGCATGTGATGAGCCAAGATGCGACAAGAGGCGATAACATCACCCATGAATAACCCAATGTCATCTTACACTATTCAATCATTGTTGGCTGTACCAAGCACGGTTGAAAAACACATCCGCAAACAGTTGCTGGGTGAGTATCTTCATGTAGGGCAAACTTATCTTATTACCCATGATAGCGAAATGGTAACTGCAGCAATAGTCACTCAATATTTTGCTGCGCTAGAGGAGTTGATAGCCGGTAAACCATTCGCTTATGTACTAGGTAAACAAAGTTTTTGGCAGCATGAGTTTTTAGTCAATGAGCATACTTTAATACCGCGTCCTGATACCGAGAGGTTGATAGAAGCAGTGCTTAATCACCATAAAAATAGCCTAAGCAAACCAATGAATATTTTGGATTTAGGCACGGGGTCAGGTTGTATTGCCATCACGCTGGCGGACGAATTTGAAAATTCATCCGTTAGCGCAGTGGATAAGTCGCCTGAGGCGCTAAAGGTAGCAGCAAAAAATGCTAAAAGACTAGGGGTTAATAATATCGCGTTTTTTGAAGGCAGTTGGTATGAACCCTTGGTGACAGCCCATGCAGATGAAAGCAATAAATTTGATATCATTGTATCTAATCCACCTTATATCGATCCCAACGATCCCCACTTGGCAGGTTTAACCGATGAACCCATTAGCGCGCTAATCGCGGATAATAAGGGCATGGCGGACATCTGTCATATTGTCAAAACTGCGCCACAATTTTTACAGCCTCATGGGTTATTAGCGATTGAACATGGGTATGATCAGGGTGAACAGGTTAGGGGTGTGTTTTTGTCAAATGGCTTTGGCGAGTTAATCAGCGTCAAAGACTATGGTGACAATGAACGGGTAACGCTAGGTGTACTAAATTAGTATTAGTGTACTAAATTAATGGGCTAAAATAGCCTAAGTAAATATGTGAAATTTAACAACTATGTCAGAACAAACAGAATTAACCGATGCAGAAATGCTACGCTATGCCCGCCAAATATTGCTAGAAGGGTGGGATATAGAAGCACAAACGCGGCTAAAAAATAGCTGTGCGATTATTATTGGGATGGGCGGGCTAGGCTGCCCACTTGCAGAGACCTTGTGCCGTGCTGGCATTGGCAAGATGCTTATTATTGACGATGATACGATTGATGAGAGCAATCTGCAGCGGCAGTCGTTGTTTACCCCTAACGACATCGGTCAATCTAAAGCGCTGGTAGCCAAGGCTAAATTACATGAAATCAATGCATTTTGTGACGTTATCGCCATTCAAACGCGTTTAACAGCAGATAATTATCCACACATAATTAAACAAGCGAAAATAAATAGCCTAAGCAAAATAATATGTGATTGTACCGATAACTTCAAAACACGAGACCTCATTAACACCATCGCTGTCAAGTCAAATTTGTCATTATTATCAGCTTCCGCCATTGCGCAAACAGGGCAACTGGCATTATTTGCGCCGCAGCAAGGTTGCTATCATTGCTTGTTTCAAGGGGCAGGGGATGATGAGCGAACTTGTGCCACTAGCGGCGTGCTTGCCAGTACCACCCAAATCATCGGCAACCTTCAAGCCCAAGCGGCTTTGAGTTTTTTGGGACTGGGCATCAATCCTATAGCGCAAACGTTATTGCTATGGAACGGCAAAACCATGAATCTTAAAAAACTTCACTATCGTAAAGACGCTAACTGCGAGATTTGTAGCCAACCATCCGCTATCACAGACGTAATTTAAACTAGAGTCAATCATGCAAAAAAATCACTTTTTTAAAAAATCCTTAAATGTCATTCAGCGGGTCGGGAAGACGGCAACCGTGGCTGGCAAAGCAGGGCTGCGTATCGCCCAAGGCGAAAAAATGACCCCAACGCTGCTGCGCCAAAGCTTTGAAGAGTTGGGTACTACCTATATCAAAATCGGTCAGTTTATTGCCAGTACCCCGTCCATCTTTCCCCGCGAATATGTGACAGTATTTCAAGGCTGTCTGGATCAAACCACGCCCATGCCTTATAGCTATATTGAAGGCGTCTTAAGAGAGGAGCTGGAAAAAGACGGGCAGACATTAGAAGATATTTTTCAAAGTATTGAGGTCAAACCGCTAGCGTCTGCATCCATCGCCCAAGTTCACAGTGCTATTTTAAAAAATGGCGATAATGTGGTGTTAAAAGTGCAAAAACCTGAAGTAGATACCATCATTCAAACCGATTTAGGCATGATGGTTGGGTTGACTAAACTGATTGATAGTATCGCACCATCGCTAAAATTTGCCAGTATTTCACCCATTATTGATGAAATCCGTTTGCGCATGGCAGCAGAAACGGACTTCTTACAAGAAGCCAAAAACATTGATGATTTCCAAGATTTTTTGAAAAAAACCGACAATCATAAAGTAGTCGCGCCCGATGTTTATCATGATATCAGTACCAAAAAAGTACTTGTCATGACCCGGTTTTTTGGGGTGTCGATGATTGATGATGCTGCCATGCGTCAATACTGCAAATACCCAGCACAGGTGATGACAGATACTTTAAATACGTGGTTTTCTAGCTTGATGCTGTGCAATAGTTTTCATGCCGATTTGCATGCCGGTAATTTGATGTTGTTGACCGATGGTCGTATTGGCTTTATTGATTTTGGGATTGTAGGCAAACTTGAACCCAAAGCGTGGCAAGCCAGTATGGGGATGATGGATAGTTTTGCTAAAGAAGACTATCGCGGCATGGCGCATTATATGGTTGAAATGGATATGACCCATGCGCGAGAGCAAGTCAATGTCGATGTCCTTGCCCAAGATCTTGAGTCAGTGATGAAAAAAATCTTGGCGGAAGATAGTTTGTTTATGGGAAAAACCATTGACCAAACCATGCCAAACCGATTAAAAGATCATACTGATGAAATCAACCAAATGTTGCTTGAAATGGTGGAAGTCGGTAAACGCCATGGCATTCACTTCCCAAGAGATTTTGCGCTACTCACCAAACAACTGTTATATTTTGACCGTTTTATGAAAGTACTTGCCCCTGAGATGGATATGTTTCATGATGCGCGGATTAAAATGGCATAAACACGCGATGAATTAATCCTCTTTGCGCTGTAGCCATGTTCTAAGCCAAGTTAAAATCGCTTGGTGGTGTTTGATACATAGGCTCAGCGCCTTCAAGTCTGCTTTTAGGGTTTTTTGTTCGCGCTGTAGGGTTTCTAACATCAGTTGAACCACCAACTCTGTCACCAGGTCTGAGATATCATCAATATTGCGCTGACTAAGTTCTTTAAAAAACCGTGCCCAATGTTTGATGAGTTTGTTTTGCTGCTCTGATGTCAAGCCCGCCAGTATAAAATGTGCTTTGGCATTGATTCGCTCGTAAGTTGACCAGTTTGGGTTATCAAAATCCTGCAATCTTGACTGAATGGTTTGAATCCAAGTAATCAACTTCAATAATTCTTCATCGGCAATGGCTTGCCAAGTTAGACAGCAGCTTTCATCATAGTTTTTGCAGGGCGCATTCATCGCATCCGTGAGGACATCCGTGAGGACATCCGTGATAACACCATTGATAACATCAGTGTCACCAGTTGAATTTTCGTCCAATCGAATCGGGGCTGTTGGTTTGGTAGATGGGGGTCTCGGTTTAAAAACATTAGCCGCTTCGCTGCGCTGATAAATATCGCGGATGACAGATTGGCTAATGCGGTTATTTTCCAGACTGCCTAACAGCTCTGGTTGAAACAAAAAACACAGCTGCAGATGCAGTTGTACCGTCAATTCGCTATCAAAATTGAGCAGGGCATCTTGCGCTTGCCGTGCTTGGTTTTTTCGCCCCAATCCCATTTTGTTTTTGATGTCTTCACGCAGCAACCAGCCATAACTGCCTTTTGGCAGTTTTTGGGTCAGCGCAGAGAGTTGCTGCAAAATCTTGCTGCGATTTTCAGGGGTATTGGTAGGATATTGACGCGTCAGACTTGAGTACAAATAGGCTGATAGGGGAACGGCTTGGGCGATTTGTTGCTGCATCGCTAACAAACCATGCGCTTTGACATAACTATCAGGGTCATGATTATCTGGCAGTGTCAAAAAGTGTAATTCCTTGCCATCAGTGAGCGCAGGCAATCCCACTTCCATGGCACGCCAAGCGGCTTTTTGTCCTGCACTATCACCATCAAAACTTAAAGTAAGTATGGGATTAAATTGCAGCAATCTTTCGATTTGTGATTGCGCCAGCGCTGTTCCCATGGAGGCAACTGCGCCATACACGCCCGCTTGATGAAGGCTTATGACATCCATATAACCTTCAACCACCAGCCAGTCTTTGGCTTTGGCCTTGCGACCTTCAAAAAGACCATACAACACGGCTTGTTTATGAAATACAGGTGAATCTGAAGAATTGATATACTTGGGCTGCTCATCATCCGACATGGTGCGACCGGCAAAGCCGATCACCCGCCCTTGTTGGTCGCGAATGGGGAAAATCACCCGATTGCGCAGCAAATCAAAATCACGCCCATTTTGCGAAGTGCGCACCAATCCCAAGATTTTTAAACCTTCGATATCTTGGGGGAAGGCTTCTTCAAGATGTTGCCAACCGTTTGGGGCAAAACCCAAGGCAAATTCTTCGATAGTGTGCGGCGTCAGACCACGTTTGAGCAAATAATGTTGGGCAAAGCTATTTTGCTGTAATTGATGCTGATAAAACTGGCAGATTTGGGTCAATAAGTCGTATAAACTCGATGAACTATCCTGCACGCTGTTATTGCCCATGTCATCAAAGGGTGAAAATCCGCCAACGCTTGCATCATCATACTCGCCAAAAGGGATAAAGCTTGCATCTAAGTTATCAGACGTTTGAAACTCATCAAAAGCGTCTAGCCACAAAGCCTCTGTATTGG
>ERZ500990.49-NODE-49-length-42118-cov-6.811663_pt1 | contig 42118 bp, 37 predicted proteins | sample MGYA00248876_ERZ500990 | MGnify/ENA primary metagenome ERZ500990 (study PRJEB25958, sample SAMN03398517) | human skin metagenome | study: EMG produced TPA metagenomics assembly of the Human Skin Microbiome Metagenome (human skin metagenome) data set.
ATTTAACGTCTCACCCGCTGAGCTGATACGCGTCAATAGCGGTAACTCATCAGCTTTGTTGTCAAAAACACCGCTTGATTTCATCATACGAAATGCGGTCGGCGATGAGGCTAAATTAGTGATTTTATGGTTTTTGATAAAATCTAATGTATGTTTGGCATCAAACCCTGACTCATTAAAGTGGGTGGTAGCACCGACTAGCAAAGGTCCTGTAATCGCATAATACAAGCCATAGGCCCAACCTGGGTCAGCCATGTTCCAAAACCGATCATTATCGCTTAAACCCACTGCGTGTACCATATACAAATAAAATGCGGTTAGCGCTTTAAGTGGTACTGCCACGCCTTTTGATTTGCCCACGGTACCTGAAGTAAACATTTGCAAAAAAGGATCTTCCCCTGTTAGCATCACAGGTTCAAAGTCTTCCCTTTGCGCTGCCATTAAGCTATCAAAATGCCAATCGCCATATTGTTTGGCGGCTTGCTCGCTGCCCACCATCACCATGTTTGGTAGTGGGTTTATGTCATTGAATTTTTCACGGTTATGGCTGTCGGTGAAAACCACTTTGGTAGCGGCTTTTTCAAGGCGGTATTCAATCGCTTGGATAATTTCAAGTATTATGATATGAATTGTATCGTTTTAAACATTCTACTGTTAACCAATAAACTTAAAAAAGTGCTCTTTATAGTGGCGCAGTTCACGAATCGAATCACGGATATCATCAAGTGCCAAATGATTTCCTTTTTTCTCAAAGCTTGACAAAATATCGGGGCGCCAGCGATAAGCCAGCTCTTTGACCGTTGACACATCTAAATTGCGGTAATGAAAAAACCGCTCAAGCGTTGGCATTTGACGTGCCAAAAACCGTCTGTCTTGGCAAATCGAATTGCCACACATCGGTGAGCGTCCTGATTCGACATATTTACTCAAAAATGCAATGGTTTCGCTTTCTGCTTGAGCCATGGTCACGTTACTACGGCGAATACGGTCAATCAGTCCTGATTGCCCATGTTGGCGCGTGTTCCAATCATCCATGCTGTTGAGCACAATGTCAGGCGTATGGATGGCAAACACAGGACCTTCGGCTAAGATATTGAGTTCACTGTCAGTCACTATCGTCGCTATCTCGATGATGGTATCGTTGAGGGTATCTAGACCTGTCATCTCAAGGTCAATCCAAATCAGATGTTTTTTATCAACCGCCATACTGTTGCCTTTTCATACTCTTTAACAAATAATCCGCCATCTTAGCAGATTTTACAGGTAAAATATCGGTTTTGTTGGCGATTGCTCATGTAGCGATGTCCAAAAGTATTGCAAAATTTTATAAGGTGTTAGTATGGTAAAAAATCCCCTAGTGGCTGATGTAGTGGATAGCGTATGGCGTTAATCCGTAAACGTAAACTCACTGACCAGCAAACCCGCCGCATCCAAAAACAACAAAAATCCCAGCAAGTGCTGGACGATGCCCAGCTGATGGATGGCATTGTTGTCGCAAACTTCGGCAAGCAGCTCGAAGTCCAAGCCACTAGCCTACCGCAAACCCTGCCTGAAAAACCGATTGTCGCCGCTGACGAGCCAGAACCGTTTTGGCAACCCATCACCCTGCACAGTGTTTGGCGTTGTCACACCCGTACCAACTTGCCACTGATTGCCACTGGGGATAAAGTCCGCTTTGTCGCTGACCCAAATACAGGGCTTGGACGCATTGAAGCGATTTATGATAGACAAAGCATCATCAACCGCCCCGACCGTTATCACAAGCTCAAACCCATCGCCGCCAATGTCGATATTTTAGCAGTCGTATTTGCGCCGCTGCCGCTACCGTCTGCCCAGCTGATTGATCGGTATTTGGTGGCTTGCCATCACTCAGACATCACGCCATTACTGATTTTAAATAAAGCCGATTTGTTGGCAGATGACAGTCATAGCGAGGTGACAGAGCTACTGTCAGCCTATCAACAGCTTGGCTACGCCACCTTGGTGACCCAATCGAATGGTGATTTAACTGAGCTAAAAAACACCGTTGCCGGCAAGAACGTGATTTTTGCCGGTCAATCAGGGGTTGGCAAAAGCAGCTTGGTCAACCAGTTATTGCCTGCCGCGGGACAATCGGTCAATGAAATTTCAGCCATTTCACAGTTGGGTCAGCATACCACTACAACCAGTCGATTTTTAGCGTTTGACCCGATGGCGCTCAGCAAAGGTGCCATTATTGATACGCCCGGTATTCGCGAATATGGGCTTTGGCATTTGACCCCTGATGATATTTTGCAAGGCTTTATCGAGCTTGCGCCGCTTGCACCCTACTGCCGTTTTCGCGATTGCAAACATACCGAGTCCACGCCCAATTGTGCGATGTGGCAGGCGGTGACAGACGGACAGGTGCTAGCAAGGCGGGTGGATAATTTGGTGCTACTGCAACAAGAAGCGGCCTCGCAGGATTTTTAAGCTTGCGATTTTAGACTAAATAGTAGACTAAATAAAAGTTTCTTAAAATTGACAACTACCGTTATAATACAGTCAATTTTTTATGGGCAATCAAACGATAATTTTGACGACATGCCCCTGTGGAGGATATCTTGGAACGTTGGTTTGAGTTTATGGGTCATCACCCATTTTTATTTGGCACCATGTTTGTGCTAATTGTGCTATTTTTTATGCTTGAGAACAAACGCGGCGGCAAAAAAATCAATCCAAATGCAGTGGGCTTGATGGTCAACAACCAAAACGCTCAGCTGATTGATATCCGCCCACGAAAAGATTTTGAAAAAGGCTATATCAAAGGCAGCCGCAATATCCCGTTTACTGAGCTAAAAGATCACGTTGACGCACTTCGCAGTGCTGACCATCCTATTATCATCGTTTGTCAAATGGGTATGACGGCGGGTACCGCAGTGGCAATGATTGGTAACGACAACGTGTATCGTCTCGATGGTGGTATTACCAATTGGCAAGCCGCAGGTTTACCTTTAGTGGTAGAAAAAACCGTGTCCGGCAAAACCAAATAAGATTGGTTGGCTGTTCACAATTTGAAATTTAAATCGCCAAGCCCCATAACCATCAATAACGCTTTATTATCTCATCGGTATCTGATAATAAGCTTTTAACCCATTTTAAAAAATCCAGAAATAAGGAGATTGTTATGGCTATGGTGAAAATTTATACCACACCGACTTGCCCCTACTGTATGCAAGCTAAAATGTTATTAAAAAATAAAGGGCAAGCGTTTGAAGAAGTTAACATGTATGATGTGACCACAGAGGAACGTCAGGCATTGGCGCAAAAAACCAATAATTACCGCACAGTACCGCAAATTTTTATTGGCGATAATTTTATTGGTGGTTATGACCAACTTGCCAGTCTTGAGCGTCAAGGCAAACTTGATGGTCTATTAGCGGATTAACCCGTTAACAAAGTAAAAAACTTTACTAGAACTTTACTATATAAGCAACCCCCATTATAAATACAGTTGATAGTTTTTAGACTAGTTTTTAGAAAAAGTTAAAGCTGTCATATTGTTATAATCCACGTAAAAACAGTTAATTGAGGACACTACCATGGCAGATGAACAAAACTTACCACAACTGGCGCTAGAACGTATCTATGTTAAAGATATGTCATTAGAAGTACCGGGTGCAGAGGTATTTACCCGTGAATGGCAACCAGAGCTTGATATCAACCTATCAAGTGCCGCTGAAAAATTGGACGATGACCACTACCAAGTAATATTAACCGTTAATGTGACTGCCAATAACGGTGGGGAAACCGCGTTTATCGCAGAAGTACACCAAGCGGGCATCTTTATGTTGCAAAATATCCCTGAAGAACAATTGGGCGCAATTTTAGGTGCGTATTGTCCAAACGTATTGTTCCCTTATGCCCGTGAAGTGGTCAGTGACATTGTGACCCGTGGTAGCTTCCCACAATTGTTACTTGCGCCAGTCAATTTTGACCAAGCCTATCAACAAACGCTTGAGCAAGGTAACTAATTTTTTTAAAGTTAACTATTTTAAAGCTAACTAATTTTTAAGTGTCAAAAATTAAGAGCAGGATAAGCCCTGCTCTTTTTTTATGTAAATTTAAGGTAAATCGTTAGGACTTGGTGCGCCATTTGGTGATGCTTTGGCTAAAAGCATGGGTGCTTTGCTGATAATCCTGCAGCGCTTGATAAAGTTGTGTCGCTCGTTCAAGGTGTGTGATAATCATGGGGTTTTCCAATCCCAACCAATTGGGCTCATAGGGATTAAAGCATGAATGATTAAAACGACAAACCGCTTAATCAAATAAACGCTTAATCAAATAGACATAGGTAGCAAATGATGTTAAATCCAGCCGCGATGAGCGAAGTATCCAATCCGTGCCGTGTGGCGTGTGTCACAGGTGGCGCCAAACGAATTGGTCGGGCGCTTGTGCTGGCACTGCACCAAGCCAATTATAATATCATTGTCCATTACCACACCAGTGAATCAGAAGCCATTGAACTTGTTAATTACTGTAATGCCATTCGCCCACAGTCAGCAAAAAGCGTGCAAGGGGATTTAGAGGATTTTGAAACGCTGCCACAATTGACTTGGCAAATAATCAACAGTTTTGGTCGATTGGATTGTTTGGTTCATAATGCCTCACGGTTTTACCCGACGCCCTTTGGTCAAATCTCTCAGCAAGACTGGCAAAATTTATTTTTGACCAATGCGCAAACCCCGTTATTTATCAGCCAGTATTTATACCCTTATCTAAAAAAATCGCAAGGCTGCATTATCAGCATTTTGGACATTCACGCCAATGGCAAGCCATTTGGGGGTTATACAGTCTATAACATGGCAAAAGCCGCGCACCAAATGATGGTGCAGTCGCTAGCAATCGAACTAGCGCCCGATATCCGCGTCAATGGTATCGCGCCGGGTATTAACATTCTACCCATGGAAGGCACTGAGCAAGCCCTCACCGCTGAAACGATTGAAAAAATCTGCCATGCCGTACCGTTAAAAAGAATTGGCACACCGCAAGATATCGCGCAAGTGGCGGTATTTTTGGCAGCTGCCCCGTATATCACAGGGCAGATTATTGCAGTGGATGGCGGGCGCAGTTTGACCTTAGCGGGTAATGAAAACAGATAACCACAGCCGGCAGCCAGAGCAAGTAAAGCACCCGACTAACCGCAACGCAGCAAACTTTTGAAGTTTTGAATAACGTTTAATGATGTTTTTTCAGTAATTCCATTAATTCTGCTCGAATATCATCTTCATTGCTGGCGCCATTTTGATTAGCGTCGTCATTGTTTTGGTCAAAGTTTTGTGACGTGGGTAGCTCAGTCAAAGCCTCTTGGGGTTGTCTTTCGCCTAGGGTCACATTGACGCTACTTTGCGCTTTATTACGCATCACTTGTAGATTAACCACACTGTTGGGTGCTTTACGTGCGACCATTTGAATCAGCGTGTTGGCATCATCTACAGGTTTATTATCCATTGCGGTGATGATATCCCCTTTTTGCAAGCCCGCTTTGGCGGCAGGACCATCACGCATCACGTTCATCACTTCAACGCCCTGGGTGTCATCACTCAGCTTGGTTGGGTCTTTCATCGAACTTTGTAATTCAATCCCAAGCCAGCCGCGGTGCACTTTACCATCTTTAATAATGCCATTCATCACAAGCTTAACAATCTCGGTAGGAATGGCAAATCCAATACCCATCGAGCCACCTGAGCGTGAAAAAATCGCGGTGTTGATACCAACCAGCTGACCATAAGCATCGACCAGCGCACCCCCTGAGTTACCGGGATTGATAGCGGCATCGGTTTGGATAAAATCTTCCACCGTGTTGATACCCAGTCCCGTGCGACCTGTTGCCGAGATAATACCTTGGGTGACGGTTTGACCGACCCCAAACGGGTTGCCAATTGCCAATACCACATCGCCCACTTGGGTCGACTGTTCACGAAATCCTAAGGGTTTCAGCCCTGTCAAATCAACCTTAATCACCGCCAAATCACTTTCCACATCGTTGCCGATGACTTTTGCCGTTGCCTTGCGACCATCATTGAGCATCACGATAATGTTATCGGCTTTGGAAATCACATGCGAGTTGGTGACGATATAGCCATCTTGCGAAATAATGACACCCGAGCCTAAATTGGTATTATCGCTCTCGCCATTGGGGATACCGTGATATTCAAAATAGCGGCGCATCATCGGGTCATTCATATAGGGATGCTCCTCGATTTTTTGCGTGGTATAGATATTGACGACTGACTGGGCAGCGACTGCGACAGCATTGTGATAAGATGCCACCGCAGCATTTGGATTGTCACCGAGTTTTTTGGTATCGACAGGCTCAGATTTGGGCGGCTGCCAACTGGGCTGACTGGCTACCATCGCTTGATTTTTTTGCCAAGGCAGCTGTGGCTTGGTCATCATCCACAAGCCCGCCAACAGCACTAGCAGTAACAAAATCCATGGTAGTATTAGAGTAAATTTGTTAGGTTTACGATACGTAGGCGGCAAAACAGGTGGGGTTTCCAAAGGCTTGTCTGAACGGGGGTCTGTCATAGTCAACGTTTCTCAACGATAGGTCAGAAAATAGACGGGTTTGAGCGAAAAATACAGTTTAGTCTAACACTGATTATTTGGTGAGTTGAGCCGATTTTTTATTAGTTTTGTTTCAAAAGATATCTTTGATATTACTGGCTTCAACACGGGTTGCATTATCACAAAAAACCGCCTTCACCATAATGACGGCGGTTTTGAAAGCTAATGCTATATTAATGCTGTATTGGCATTTTTTAGATATCTTTACGGCGCATATGCGGAAACAAAATCACATCACGAATACTCGGTGCATTGGTAAATAACATCACTAAACGGTCAATACCGATGCCCTCGCCTGCCGTCGGTGGCAAGCCATAGGACAATGCTTCGATAAACTCTGCATCATAATGCATCGCTTCATCATCGCCTGCGTCTTTCTCAGCCACTTGTTGTTTAAACCGCTCGGCTTGGTCGATTGGGTCATTGAGTTCGCTAAAGCCGTTGGCAATTTCACGCCCGCCGATAAACAGTTCAAAACGGTCAGTAATTTCGCTATTGTCATCGTTACGGCGTGCTAGCGGTGAGGTTTCAGCAGGATATTCTGTGACGAAGGTTGGTTGACGCAGTTTGGTTTCTGCGGTTTCTTCAAAAATGATGGTTTGCAGTTTACCAATCCCAAAGATGTCTTTAACGTCTTGTTTGAGTACGTTTTTGGCATAATCCGCTAGATAATCACGGTCTGCGATTTTGCTCATGTCAAAATTATCCGCGTATTTTTCAATCGCTTTGGTCATTGGCAAGCGTTCAAATGGTGCTTTAAAACTAATTGCTTCACCTTGATAATCAATCTCCGTGGTACCTAAAATATCGTTTGCCAGTTTTTCAAACATATTTTCGGTCAGTTTCATCAAATCTTCGTAATCGGCATAGGCTTGATAAAACTCAATCATGGTAAATTCTGGGTTGTGACGCGCCGATACCCCTTCGTTACGAAAATTACGGTTAATCTCAAAAACACGCTCAAAACCACCCACGACTAGACGTTTTAAGTACAGCTCTGGCGCAATGCGTAAAAAAAGCGGCATATCAAGCGCATTGTGATGAGTGACAAATGGACGAGCCACAGCGCCCCCTGGAATGACGTGCATCATCGGGGTTTCGACTTCCATATAACGCTCATTTAGCATATACTCACGAATACCAGCAATGACTTTACTACGGATAATAAAGGCGTTACGGCTGTCTTCATTGGTCATCAGGTCAAGATGACGGCTACGATAGCGAGCCTCAGTATCGCTTAACCCATGAAATTTGTCTGGCAGTGGGCGTAGTGATTTGGTCAATAACTGTACTTCGGTGGCATGCACAGATAATTCACCGGTGTTGGTACGAAATACATAACCTGTCACACCAATAATGTCACCGATATCCCATGTTTTAAAGTCATTATAAATCTCTTCGCCCAAGTCGTTTTTGCTGACATAGGCTTGGATACGCCCTGTCATGTCGGCAATGGTCACAAAGCTGGCTTTACCCATCACCCGTTTGAGCATGATACGACCGGCGACAGTCACCATGACTTTATCGCTGTTTGCCAATGTTTCTTTGTCTTTATCGGCAAATTGCTGCTGCAAGTCTTGGGCATATTCTTTGCGTTTGAATTGGTTTGGGTAAGGATTTTTGCCTGATTGTTTGATTAAATCAAGTTTGCTGTGACGTTGTTTGATAAGTTCGTTGACGTCTTCGACTGGATGTTCATTTTCGGAAGTTTGCGATTGGTTTGACATGATATTACCCTTTATTTAAAAACTAAACAATTTTAATAATTTGTCAGCTAAGGATGTGCCTTTATCGTCTTGAATGGACACATCTAAATCCACTGACCAAACGGTGAAATAGCCATACTGCCCCTTTTTGGTTTCACCGCCTGCTTGTTTACCTTTTTCCGTTAAGAAAATATTTTTACCTTTGGTTTCGATATACCCTAATTGCTCTAATTTTTCGCTTAACTCATTCGACTTTATACCGAGCTTATCGGCAAGTTTACTGATAGTTAATTTGTCAAAATTGCGTGGTTTTTTTGGCTCACTTGCCAGCTCATTTTTCGGCAATTCGCTTGGCTGAATTTCGACTTTTTTGGGTTCTACTTTATCGGCAGATACTTTGATTTCTTCACTAATGCGGATAATGCGTTGCACTTCTTCGTAAGTGTCGGCATATAGCTGGCTATCGCTATCACGACTAATCAATACGCCCATTTCGTTATTATTGACTTGGCTAAATTCGTAAAGATTTAAGCTAGTGATAATACATTCATTCTCATTCAGATAGCATTTGGCGTGTAAATTTTTGCAAAAACTGGTACGCACGAAATCCAAGCCTTTTAGCCAATTAATCTCTTCGGGCTGTAAATCACTTTTACCATATACAATGCGAATATCAATTTTTAGGCGATTTTTGTCTTCGAGTAATTCTTTAACTCGTTCATTGAGCTTTAGATAAGGGCTAATTAAAATAAGGCGGTCAGAAGCCTTCTTTATCATTTCTTCAAGATGATATGTCGTGCCACTGGTATTTAAAAATTTTGCCATCTTATTCTTCCCCACTCACCGATGCCATCAAGTCAGCTTGGTGCTCACGCAGTAGGCTGTCAAGTAACTCATCTAAGTCACCCTGCATAATGGCATCGAGTTTGTACAAGGTTAAATTAATACGGTGGTCGGTCATCCGCCCTTGGGGAAAATTATAAGTGCGAATGCGCTCCGAGCGGTCACCACTACCGACCAAATTGCGACGCATATCACTTGACGCATCGATTTGTTTTTGTACTTTTTCTTGCTGAATTTTGGATACCAGCATTTTCATGGCTTTATCGCGGTTGGCGTGTTGGCTACGCTCTTGCTGACACTCGACCACCGTGCCTGTTGGAATATGGGTAATACGCACCGCAGAGTCGGTTTTATTGATATGCTGACCACCTGCCCCACTGGCACGATAAGTATCGATACGCAAGTCGGCAGGGTTGATATCTACGGTATCATCAATTTCAACCTCTGGCATCACCGCAACCGTGCAAGCCGAAGTATGCACCCGTCCTTGGCTTTCAGTCTCTGGCACCCGTTGCACCCGGTGTGCGCCCGACTCAAATTTTAAGCGGCCATATACACCCGTGCCTGATACACGGCTGATGATTTCTTTATAGCCGCCATGCTCACCTTCGTTCTCGGACAATACTTCCACTGTCCAACCTTGGGTTGCCGCATAACGCTCATACATACGGAACAAATCACCGCTAAAAATCGCCGCTTCATCGCCGCCCGTCCCTGCTCGAATCTCTAAGAAGGCAGGCACTTTATCATTCGGGTCTTTAGGCAGCATCATCACATTAAGCACGTCTTCAAGCGCGTTGATGGTGTCTTTGGCGGTTTGGATTTCTTCCTGCGCCATTTCTTTCATGTCGCCATCGCCCGTTGAATCTGACAGCATTTCTTCAGCGGTTGCCAAATCTTCTTCCGCTTGGCGGTATTTGCCCCAGACATCGACCAATGCGGATAAATCACTGTGCTCAACCGATAATTCACGGAATTTTTTGTTGTCATTCATGGTTTCTGGCTCAGACAGCATGGCGGTGACTTCTTCGAAACGGTCAGACATTTGGTCAAGGCGAAAACGTAAAGATTCTTTCATAATGATGGCTTAAAAGTTTTGGCTTAATTTAGGGCTTAAAAGTTTTGGCGCAATGTGCGCTTAAAAATAAAAATGGCAAAATAATCGGATATTTTGCCACATTTTGGGGGGATTTGCATGGGTTTCGTGAGAGGCAATAAAAAGCTTAGACTTTTTTGACCAACACACCCCCAATTGAGTAACCTGCGCCAAACGAGCAAATCACACCCAAATCACCTGACTGCATATTTTCTTGGTGCTTGTGAAACACAATCATAGGGCTGGCTGAGCTGGTATTGGCATATTCTGCTAACACCATAGGCGCAATCGATTTATCCGCTTCTTTGCCCAACACGGTGCGTAAAATCAAATCAATCATGTTGGCATTGGCTTGGTGCAGCCACATTTTTTTGAGCTGTTGTGGCTCAACGTGGTTTTTATGGAGCAGTTCAAGGATTAAATTGGACACGGCAGGACACACTTCACGAAATACTTTGCGACCTTCTTGCAAGAACAATTTGTCGGTCACAGGCGCGTCGATATCAGGATACATCGGCGTGCCAGCGGCTAAGAATTCACTGCGATCCAAAAAGCCGTATTCATTTTTAATATTGGTTGAAAACTGGGTAAACAGATGACTATCTAAAATTTCATAGCCTTTGGGTGTGGCTGTTTTTTCGTCAATCTCTTCGATAATCGTCGCGGTTGCCACATCCCCAAAGATAAAGTGGCTGTCACGGTTGCGCCAGTTGAGGTGCGCTGAGGTGATTTCGATATTGACCATGGCGACACGTTTGGCGGTGCCAGATTTGATCAGACCGACCGCTTGGGCGATACCAAAGGTTGCTGCGCTACAGGCGACGTTCATATCAAAGCCAAAACCGCCTTGCATACCAATGTATTGCTGAATTTCGATGGCGATGGCAGGATACACGCGCTGGAAATTTGAACAAGCAACAATAATACCGTCTAAGTCGTTACCTTGTAAACCTGCATTGTCCAGTGCTTGTTTGAGCGCATCTATTCCCATTTCTGCCATGATGGACATCTCTTCGCCAAGCTTGCGATAAGGAATCACAGGCGCCATGATATCTGGGTTTAAAATGCCGTCTTTTTCCATCACATAGCGGGATTTGATACCTGAGGCTTTTTCGATAAATTCAGCCGTCGAATGCACAAGTGCCGTCTTTTCACCACGGGCGATGGCATCGGCATTTTTGGCATTATAGTTATCAACGTATTGGTTAAAAGTCGCGACCAACTCTTCGTTACTGATGCTGTAAGGCGGGGTATATAATCCTGTGGCAGTGATACAAATACTCATATTAGGATTCCTTTTCTAAACGTAAAACGGCAAGGTAATCATCTAGCTGTTGTTATCAATAATAATGCCGCGATGCATGACATCGGGAATGGTATTGAACAAACAGATGATTAAAAATAGGGGTGTGGCTTATTATGCCTTGAAAATAGCGATAATGCGATAACTATGTTACAAATTATTTCATAGCCTTAAAAATATAGAAAATAAAGGCGAGGGTTTTTTGTGGGCATACACTCCATCCTACTGTATCCCTGCTACTGTCTAAGTCAATCGGTACTGCGATAAAGCACTACTTGGTTAAACTGCTTGGCTTCATCCATATCGGGCAAGGTGGTTGTGTTATCCAACGTCGTTACCTTGTGGTAGCGCGGGTGAGCAAAGTTTTTGACGCGGCTATCAGCCACCCAAACCTCATGCGCGTATTGTAAGAACACATCTAATAACGGCAAGTTGGCTTTGTCATACAGCACATCCGCGACCAACAGCACATCGACTTTATCCATGCCCAATTGCTGTTTTAACTCAAATAAATTATCTAACAGCTCAATCGTTACCCCATTTAATTGCGCATTGGCTTGGCAGCTAGTTAGACTCACGCTATCAATATCACAGCAAATGACTCGTTTGGCACCCGCCATTTTTGCGGCAATACCGACAATCCCCGACCCTGCGCCAAAATCCATCACCACTTTATTGCGCACCATCTGTGGCTGCTGCAAAATATACTGCGCCAATACTTGCCCTGACGCCCATGCAAACACCCAATATGGACAATTCTTCCACAGATTTTCTATCACCGCTGGCGTCAAATCTTCATGACAAAAATCTGGATCAATGAGCCATAAATAAAAAGGTTGATTTGGCTTAGATAATAATGGCACGTATGTCTTGGCAAGATTAGCGCTAGGCAACACTTGCTGCAATGCGGTAATTAGTTGATGAAAAACGGTTGATGGGTCAGAAGTATTTGATGGCATTGAAGTTTTATAGGGGGAAGTTTTATAAGCGGAAGTTTTAACAACAGTCACGTAGAGATTTCCAGTCATGATAAAAAAATGAATGTACAAAAAAAGGAAGCTTTAAGCACTTCCTTTTTTAATTCAAACCCATTATTTTGCTGCTGCTTTTTCTGCCGCTTCTACCGTTTGACGGATGAGTGTATTGATGGTCATTGGACCTACGCCACCTGGCACTGGGGTATAGCTTGAGGCAATAGCTTCGATACCTGTCAGCTCAATATCACCCACGCCACCGCTCGTGCCATCCGCATGGGTACGCGGGTGAAACCCTGCATCCACCACCACGGCGCCCGATTTAATCCAATCTTTTTTGATAAGTTCTGGTTTGCCCACAGCACCCACCACGATATCCGCTTGTTTGACCAATTCTGCCAAATTCTGGGTACGTGAGTGGCAAATGGTCACGGTACAGTTGGCGTTTAATAGCATCATCGCCATCGGTTTACCCAAAATCGCGCTACGACCCACGACCACCGCATGCTTACCCGCAAGCTCAACGCCGTTTTTTTCTAATAAATACATAATGCCTTGCGGGGTGCAAGAACCATACGCAGGCTCGCCCATCGCCATATTGCCAAACCCTAGACAAGTCACGCCATCCACATCTTTTGCCAGTGCAATGGCATCAAAACAGGCACGCTCATCAATTTGGCTGGGCACAGGGTGTTGTAGCAAAATCCCATGCACGTCTGGATTGTTGTTAAGCTCGGCAATTTTTGCCAATAGCTGCTCGGTGGTGGTGGCTTGTGGCATGGCAACTTTTAAGGAATCCATACCCACACGTTGACAGGCATTGCCTTTCATTTTGACATAAGTTGCCGAGGCAGGGTCATCACCCACCAAAATCGTTGCCAAAATCGGCGTGCGTCCAGAGTCTTGTTTTAACTTGGCAACCCGCTCGGCAAGTTCAGCTTCCATTTGTTTGGCATACGCTTTGCCATCTAACACTGTCGCAGTCATGGTGGTTCCTCAATCAATAACGAATCGGTCAACAAAAAGTCGGTTAGCAAAAAATTTGCGTTATTTTAACCGATTTTGCGGTGTGATAACATCCATTGAAAATGTTTAACCGCTAGATTATCGGTCAAATACCCTTCACCATCCTTCATCACATCGCTTAAATGGCTAAAAAAATCCTTGCACTTTTAAAAATTTTTGCTATCATAGCAAACCTAAATGAAATGGCTGGGTAGCACAGTGGCCATGCATCGGATTGCAAATCCGTGGACGCCGGTTCGATTCCGGCCCCAGCCTCCATTTTCATTTTGTGGTACTATTGTTTTGTTATTATGGGTGTTTTGTTATTATGAGTCAGCAATAAACGCGAAAAAATATCGTAAAAAATTGCTTGCAAAGTTAACAAAACTGATTATAATAGCACCCACTTCTGACACAGACACCACACGACGCCAAGCGTCAGTGCTGTGACTACCCTGCCCGGGTGGTGAAATTGGTAGACACAAGGGATTTAAAATCCCTCGCTCTTACGAGCGTGCCGGTTCAAGTCCGGCCCCGGGCACCATTGATTAAGCCTAAACTTTTATGTTTAGGCTTTTTTGTTGCCGGTTATTTTTGAATTTTACCTGTTGCTTTTCAAATTTTACTTATTGTCTTTTAAATAATGGGTAGCCGCCTAAGTTAACGGCACCACTCTCATCACTTCTTCAAACGTCGTCACCCCTTCGGCAATCTTTTTCGCGCCTGCCAGTCTTAACGGTTGTAACCCATCTTGATAGGCTTTTTGGGCGATTTGCGACAAGTCAGCGCCTTCGCTAATCAATTTTTTAAGCGCATTACTAAGCACCATGATTTCATACAATCCCACTCGCCCAAGATAACCAGTGTTACGGCAGTGTTCACAGCCCACGGCATGATTGATACTATCTGGGGCTGCGGCTTTCCAAGGACTGACTAACGCCTGCCAAGTCTGCTGCTCAATGTCATTCATGGGCTTACTTGATTTGCAATGGGGGCAAAGGGTACGCACCAAACGCTGTGCCATGATGCCCAAGATGGTCGCGGAGGTTAAAAAAGGCGCAACGCCCAAATCATGCAGCCTTGTTAACGAACTGGGTGCATCATTGGTATGTAAGGTCGATAACACCAAGTGCCCAGTCAGCGAGGCTTGTACCGCCATTTCTGCGGTTTCGGTATCGCGAATCTCGCCAATCATGATGATATCGGGGTCTTGACGCATCAACGAGCGAATACCGTCAGCAAAGGTCAAATCAATATTGTTTTGAATTTGCATTTGGTTAAACGACGGCTCCACCATCTCAATGGGGTCTTCGATGGTACAGACATTGACTTCTTCTGTCGCCAGTTTTTTGAGGGTACTGTACAGCGTCGTGGTTTTACCCGAGCCTGTCGGACCTGTGACCAAAATAATACCATTGGCTTTACGGGTCATGTCATCCCATTTTTGCAAATCCCGCCCTGTCAGCCCCAACTGCTCAAAAGAGCGCACCAGTACTTCTGGGTCAAATACTCGCATCACCAATTTTTCGCCAAACGCAGTGGGGAGCGTCGATAACCGCAGCTCGGTTTCTTGACCTTTGGGGGTACGGGTTTTGAGCCGTCCGTCTTGCGGTTTACGTTTTTCAGCGACATTGAGTCTTGCTAAAATTTTTATCCGAGCCACTACCGCGGTCATAATCCCAGTCGGCATTTGATAAACGGTATGCAAAATACCATCGATACGAAAACGCACGTTGCTTTTATCTCGGCGCGGCTCTAAGTGAATATCACTGGCACGCTGGTCAAAAGCGTATTGTAATAACCAATCGACAATTTTGACGATGTGTTGGTCATTGGCATCGGGGTTTTCAATATTGGCGGCATTGCCCAGTTGTAATAACGCTTCGACATTGGTGATATCGGCATCCGCGCGTTTTTGCTGATGGTTTGCCCCCGCAATGGCTTTGGTGACTTGATAAAATTCTTGGCGATAGCGGTTGATTTGCTCGGGACTGATTAATACGGTTTTGATTTTTTTGGGCGACACGATATGCGCAATATTGAGCTGCCAATCTTGATAAAATGGCTGGTCAGTACCGATTTCCACCGTATCTTGGGTGACGGCGACTGGCAAAATGTGCTGCGAGCGCGCATATTCAAATGACATAATTGATGTCACTGAGGGCACATCGGTTTTCAGCGGGTCAATACGTACATAATCAACGCCTGCTTTTTGTGCCAACCAGCGATTGAGCTGGTCAAGACTGAGCGCCATGTGCGTGGTTTTATCGACCAGATGAAAGCCTGCAATCACTTGCAAGGGATGCAAGGTTTTGCGGTTATGGGTCATCACCAAATTATAATCACGTTGGTCAATGATGCCATCTTTTAGCAGTTCATCAAGACACCAACGGGTATCAATTATGATTGAAAAAGCATTGGAGAGCATAGGTGTTCCAAAACGATTGCGCCAATAGAATAGCAATTAGGGACAATTAGGACAATCGGGTTAAAGAATTAAAATTATCATAAAAATGCGTGAAATAAATCACCACGCTACCTATCAGTATGGCTTGGCAACCTATATCGACAAATTGGTCATGCTGTGGCTTTTTGTCTTCGGTAATGATGGAATTTGGCATGGTTAACTTTTAACAATTGCTAAAGGGGCTGTAGTGAAGTGCATGTAATCAAGTAGCTATATAATTGCTTGTAATAAAATCACTAGGGTTAAATGACTAGGATAAATTGGCTATAAGCAAGCAAACTTACGTAACAACGTGGTTCACGATAATTGTTAACTTTCTAATGTTTTGACAGCAAACCCGCTAGTTTTCACTGCTGTGCGCAATTAGGGCAGTCACATACTGATTTTGTGGTTGGCTGAAGATATTGTCTGTCGTATCATACGCTTGTGTTTCGCCATTTTTCAATACCAGTATCGTTTGACACAATGCCTTAACCACCTGCAAATCATGGCTGATAAAAATATAGCTTAAGCCAAATTTTGCTTGAATATCTCGCAATAACTCGACCATTGCCACTTGGGTGCTGCTATCAAGCGCCGATGTGGGCTCATCGAGTAACAAAATTTTGGGTTTCATCACCAACGCCCGCGCAAGTGCCACCCGCTGACGCTGACCGCCTGAAAGCTCATGCGGATAACGGCTGATAAAATCTCGTGGCAACCGCACCGTGTCTAAGGCTGCTAATACCGCTTTTTCACGCTTCGTTTTTGCCATACCTTGAATGGTTAGCCCTTCTTCAATTATCTCAAACACACTAAACCGTGGATTGATACTGGCATATGGGTCTTGAAATACCATTTGCATATCCGAGCGATACGGCAAAAAGGCTTTATTCGACAACGCTAAAACGTCCGTCATGTGAGCATTGGCTGACAGCAAAATCTGACCTTCCACTTTGGCAGCATTAGCCAATAATTTGATGAGTGCCAAAGCCGTGGTGGTTTTGCCAGACCCCGACTCGCCCACTATACCCAAGGATTGCCCTTGCGCAAGGGTCAAATTTAACCCTTTGACCGCCTCAAACCATTGGGTGGTTTGACCCAATATATTGTTTTTTTGGGGGAAAGCGATGGTTAACTGTTTAACTTCCAAAACGCTGGGTGAATTGTCAATGATGGGCAAACTTTGTCCAAAATCTTGATAAATCAATGAGCGAGTATAACTGTGCTGCGGATGGTCAAAAATCGCTTGGGTTACCCCCTGCTCCATGACCTTGCCTTGTTGCATGACGATAAGATTGTCGCTGTAGCGTTTGACAAGGTTTAAATCATGGCTAATCAAAATCATCGCCATACCCCGATCGTTTTTTAGCCGATGCAGTAACCCCAAAATCTCATGGCGTAAAGTCACATCTAGTGCGGTGGTTGGCTCGTCTGCGATAATAATGTCAGGGTCTTGCGCCAGTGCCATCGCTATCATGATACGCTGTCGTTGTCCCCCCGAGAGCTCGTGCGGATAGCGGGCAAGTTTGCTTTCAGGGTCGGCAATATTGACTTGATTAAGTAGGTCGATGGTACGCTGTCGCCAGTGTTTTTTTGCCACGCCAGCCAGACTTAACGATTCGGCGATTTGTTTGCCCACTGTGTGCAAGGGGTTTAAGGCGGTCATCGGCTCTTGAAAAATCATGCCGATGCGTTTGCCACGGATTTGGCGGAAAATATTTTCGTTTTGCTTTCTGCTTTTGGAATAGGTGCTTAGGCTATTTTCAATGGGTAAGTTGATGGTTTTGTCACTTTGGCTGTCTGTTAAATGGGCTTGTCCTGTTATGCTTAGGCTATTTGGTAAAATTCCGAGTAAAGCAAGGCTTGAGAGGGATTTGCCAGAGCCAGATTCGCCGACAATGGCGAGCGTTTCGCCTGTGTGGAGTGTGTAGGATAGGTTATCCACTAAAATTTGATTGGCGGATTTTATTGTTAGGTTTTCGACTGTTAGCAATTCGGTCATTCATTACTTCCTTGAATGGTTGAAATTTTATCCGTATGCACGAGCGTCCCCGCCACAAAACCTGAACTCATATTTTTATCCTTTTAACTATTTATTAAAATGTGTATAATATCAAAGAATCATACACAAAGGCGAAATGATATGCGAACTAACATCATAATAGATGACAATCTAATGCAACAGACCCTACAAGCCACAGGCATTAAAACTAAAAAAGAAGCCGTCGAACAAGGGCTAAAGCTACTCTTGCAAAAAAGCCAACAACAAAAAATCCGTGACTTACGGGGCAAACTACATTGGGAAGGCGACTTAGCCGAAATGCGTAAAACAGGTGTTGAAGCGTGAACTTGCCTATCATCGCTGATACTAGCGTTTGGATAGACTATTTTAACGGTCATTCAACACCTCACACCGATTTTTTGGACACGCAACTTGAGGCAAGTAATGTGGCGATTTTTGATGTGATTTTGATGGAAATCTTGCAAGGTTTTCGCCTTGATACAGACTACAATCAAGCCAAAAATGCCCTTGATAGTTTATTATGTTACGATATTTTAAACCAACAAAATGCGATTAAATACGCTGATTATTACCGCCAATTACGCAAGCAAGGCATTACCATTCGTAAAGCCAATGATGTGATGATTGCTAGTTTTTGCGTTGAACATCAATTACCCCTGTTATTTTGCGATAGGGATTTTATTCCGTTTACTCAGCATTTTGGGTTGATTTCTGCATTGAGTTTTAGTTAATTCAAGACTGCCGTGGGTCAAACGCATCTCGCAGCGCTTCCCCAATAAAAATCAACAGCGACAACACAATCGTCAAACTAAAAAACCCAGCCAAAGCCAGCCACGGTGAATCCAAATTATCTTTTCCCTGTGAGATTAGCTCGCCCAAAGACGGTGACCCTGCGGGCAAGCCATAGCCCAAATAATCAAGCGTGGTGAGTGCCGTGATATTGGCGGTCAAAATAAACGGCAACTGCGACAGACTCGACGACATCGCATTGGGCAAAATATGGCGAAACATAATCTTGGCATCTGACACCCCCATCGCCTTTGCCGAGCGTACATAATCAAAATTTCTCGCTCGCAAAAACTCGGCACGCACCAGACCAACGAGCCCCATCCAGCCAAAGAGCAGCATCAGCCCAAACAACACAAACACGCTTGGACTAAACAGGCTGACCAAGATAATAATCATAAATAGCTGCGGTAGACCGCCCCACACTTCCATCAACCGCTGCCCCACCAAATCTGTCCAGCCGCCAAAATACCCTTGCACTGCCCCCACCGCAATGCCAATGATTGACCCTGCCACCGTCAACGCCAACCCAAATAATAGCGATACACGCAAACCATACAATACCCTTGCCAGCACATCTCGACCTTGGTCATCGGTACCGAGCCAGTTTTGGGCATTGGGCGGCGCAGGAAACGGCACCGAGCGCATGACACTTGGCGTTTGGTCGGCAAACGGTATCATAGGCTCAATCATATAGCCATGTTGGTTGATTAGGTCTTTGACTACAGGGTCTTGGTAGTTGGTTTCGGTTTCGAATACACCGCCAAAGGTGGTTTCGGGGTAAGACTTGACGATGGGAAAATACCACTGATTTTGGTAATTGACCAGTATCGGCTTGTCATTGGCGATAAAGTTTGCCCCCATGCAGGCAAGGAAAATCAGGCTAAACATGATGAGCGAAAAAAATCCCAACCGATTACGCCGAAAGCGATGAATGCGCGCTTGCCAAAGAGGATGTTTTATCAGCATTAGCGACCCTCAAAATCAATACGGGGATCAATGAGATGATAAGTCACATCACTTATCAACTGCAAAATCAGCCCCATCAAGGTAAAAATAAACAACGTGCCAAAAATCACCGGATAATCGCGTTGCCCAATCGCTTCAAACCCCAGTCGTCCCAAACCATCCAAGTTAAAAATTACTTCAATCAAAAAATTGCCGGTAAAAAATATTCCCACAATCGCCGATGGCAAGCCTGCAATAATAATCATCATCGCATTGCGAAATACATGACCGTATAGCACTTTTTTTTCGCTTAACCCTTTACTGCGAGCAGTCAGCACGTATTGTTTATTCAATTCTTCCATAAAACTAAACTTGGTCAAATACGCCAGTCCCGCAAACCCGCCAATCGTGCTTGCGGTGATGGGCAATGCCAAATGCCAAAAATAATCTTTGATTTTGCCAAACGTGGACAGCTTATCAAAATTCTCACTCACCAAGCCTTGCAGCGGAAAAATCTGCCAATAACTCCCCCCTGCCAACATCACCAGTAACACCACCGCAAGCACAAACACAGGCACGGCATAACTTACCGCAAGCAGCAACGCGGTGGTTTTATCCATCAGTGAATTATGGCGTCTGGCTTTGGCAATCCCAAGCGGCACAGCGATTAAATAAATCAGTAGCGTACTCCAAAGCCCTAGCGAAATCGACACGGGCATTTTATCCAAAATCAGCTCGCCCACGGGTTTGCCTTTAAAAAATGAGGTACCAAAATCGCCCTTGGCATAGCTTTTCAGCATCAGCCAAAATCGCTCGGGCGCGGATTTATCAAAGCCGTATTGTTTTTTGATAGCCTCGACCATGTCTGGCGATAAACCGCGACTGCCTTGATAAGTGGTCGTTGACAGCTGGGTTTGGGTGGCGCCCTGTTTTTGTTCTGCTTCAATTTGGGATATTTTTTGCTCGACAGGGCCTCCGGGAGCGGCTTGTACAATGATAAAATTGGTGAGTAGAATCAAAAACAAGGTGGGGATGATTAATAACAGCCGTTTAACAATATATTTGCCCATGGTTATCCCTCATTGTTATCCCTCATTGTTATCCCTCATTATTAGCCTGAATTGTTAGCCTTAAAAGTTATTTTTTAGTTGACGTAAGGCTTTAAATATCTCAAACGGGCTGCCATCTTCAATGCCTGTCTGCGTTTGTACGGTTGTTATCATCTCATCACTGGGTGCGATCACCGCACGCATAAATGGATTGATGGCTTTTTCATCGGCAAGCGTGGTCGGCAAGGTTGGCGTATTTTGCTGGCGTAACTCACTGTCATGCGCTATTGCCTGTGCAATGGCTGGGTTATTGGGCTCGATAAACTGGGCAAAGTTAAGATTTGACAAGGTATACTCATGGGCAGGATAAAATAGCGTTTCATCGTCATGTAACTGTGCAAAACGGTCAAAGCTTTCAAACAACGTCTCAATCGTGCCGGTGAAAACACGGCCACAACCTGCGCGAAATAGCGTATCCCCACAAAAAATATGCAGACGGTTATCAAGCGTCACTAAATACGCTAAATGATTTTCGGTATGCCCTGCCACCTGCCACACCTGCACAGGACTGCCCCAAGCGGTTAATTCGCGCCCTTCAGCGACGGGGATTAAATGCGTGGCGTTGATTAACGGGTGAATATTGGCGTGTGCAAAAATCTGTGCGTTTGGAAACGTATTTGCCAATGCTGTGACGCCGCCGATGTGGTCGCTGTGATGATGGGTCACCCAGATTTGGCTAATTGTGAGGTTTTGATTTTTGACAAAATCGAGTACAGGCTTGTCATCGCCAGCATCAACAATAATCACTTCTTGTGTTTCATCATTGATCATCGCCCAAATATAGTTGTCAGTGAAGGCTGGGATTGGGTGGATTTTTAGCATTGTTTTATTCCTTATTATTTTCCTAAATACTGCATGACTTGTGCTTGTTTGTCTTTGTTCGCCCACCAATAATCGATGCCGATGGCATTGCTTGGCAGCGGCCCATGCTCATAAAATTTCCAATACGCCACATTGTCAGTATGCTTGCCATAAGTCGGCACGACATAATAGCCCGCCCGTAGCAGACGGTCTAATACTTTGCTGTATAGCACAATATCGTCACGATTCTTCGACACTATGAGTTTGGCAATCACCGCATCAATGGCTTTGTTTTTGATACCCGCCGAGTTTTGGTTGCCTTTTTCGTCTGCGGCTTGTGAGCCCCACATATAGGTTTGCTCGGCGCCCGGTGACAAACTTTGGGCAAACCTATCGATAATCATGTCATAGTCGTATCTGCGAGTGCGCTCTAGGTACTGAGGGACATCGGCTTGGCGAAAGCTTGTCTCAAACCCGAGTCGTTGTAAATTACGTAAAAAAGGCAACACGATTCGCGCGTTTTTTTCGTCAGCGGATAAAAATTCGATTTTGGCGGGCTGTCCATCTGGCTGATATAGCTTCATATTTTGGTATTTGAAACCCGCTTGTAGCAGCAATTCACGTGCTTTTAATAAATTGTCGCGATTAAATCCATCGCCAGTTGATTTGGGGGCTTGCCAATCGCTTAAAACAGCCTGTCTTTGAATGGGCTCAAGGTCAGGTAATAGCGGATTGATAACCGCCAGCTCTTGGGGCGTTGGCGTGCCGGTTGCGGCAAGTTCTGAGCCATGAAAAAAACTTTGCAAGCGTTCATACTGCCCATAAAACATGGTTTTATTGAGCCATTCAAAATCATACGCCAGTGTCATCGCTTGGCGCACCCGAATGTCTTGAAAAATCGGTCGGCGCAAATTCATCACAATCGCTTGCATCGGTACGGGGTTGTTATTGGTGATTTGCGCTTTTATGATCATGCCTGCTTTGACGGCAGGAAAGTTATAACCCGTCGACCATGTCCGCGCTTTGTTTTCGGCACGGAAAAAATATTCGCCGGATTTAAAGCCTTCAAATGCCACTTCGGGGTTTTGATAATACACATACTTAATTTGGTCAAAATTATAACGACCGACATTCACCACCACGCCTGCGTCAGGTTTGGCACCCCAATAATTGGGGTCGCGCACATAAGTAATGGCGCGTCCTGCATCGATTGTGCCGACTTTATACGCGCCACTGCCCATCAGTGGCGTCAGTCCGACTTTATCAAAATAGCCATCAATCGATTTTTTTGACCAAATCGGCATTTGCGCGACGGTCAGTTTGATTTCTTGGTTGTCTTTAGATTTAAAAATAAATTTGACGGTTTGTCGATCTATCACTTGCGTTTCTTTGACATCCGATAAGTAGCTACGCATACTCATCACGCCTTTTGTGAGCAGCGCATCCATACTGGCTTTGACATCTTGCGCCGTCACAGGCGTGCCATCCCAAAAATAGGCTTTGGGGTTGATGTGATAGATAACCCAGCTTGGGTCATCTGGGTCATAAGTGACTTTATCCGCCAGTAGTGGGTACTGCACAAACGCTTCAGAAAGCGAGCCTGTCATCAAACTTTCAAACAAATAATCGGTGCCGGTCACAGGCGTACCGACATCAATCCATTTATTAATGCTGTCAAAGGTGCCGATGGCAGATAGGCTCAACACACCGCCTTTGGGGGCGTTGGGATTGGCATACGGTAAATGAGAAACATTGGCAAATTGCGCGGTGCTGTTGTGAGCGATAGATGTGCCAGTGATGATAGCAGTATTGGCAGCGGACGCGACCACTAATAAGCCCAGCACCCAGTATTTTTTGCCGAATGTTTGGCGAGTGATTGCCCTCATCCAGTGGGCTGGTTTTATCATCCTGTCTTTTTTCACTTGCATCCCCATGACCCCTTCAACTATTTTTCAAAAAACCTTGGTATTGCTAGCTGTTATCCCTCATATGCCCCACACCCGCTAACTATAAAAAAGACTTAACAAGCATTTTATGTTAAGTCTTAATGTAGCATGATTGTCAAATCTTTTTATACGCTAGTTTGTTCAAACTGCTGCATAAATTTGATTAACTTTTCAACGGTCGCCAAATCAATCGCGTTATAAATACTGGCGCGCATGCCGCCCACTGACCGGTGCCCTTTAAGATTCAAAAATCCTGCTTCGTCGGCTTTAGCTAAGAAGGTTTTATCAAGTTGACTATCTGCCAAGGTGAAGGGTACATTCATGATTGAGCGGTTGTCTTTGTTGACAGGGTTTTGGTAAAAATCGCTTTGGTCGATAAATTCATACAGCTTTTGCGCTTTTAACAAATTTTGTTGATAGATTGCCTCGACACCCCCTTGCTCAAGCAACCATTCAAACACCAAACCTGCCAAATACCAAGAAAAAGTTGCTGGGGTATTGACCATCGAATCATTGTCGGCTTGGTTTTTATAGTCCAAGATACTTGGGCAAACCAAGTTGGCATGACCGATCAAATCATCACGGACAATCACAAGCGTCAAGCCCGCAGGACCGATATTTTTTTGCGCACCTGCATAAATCAGTCCAAATTTTGATACATCTATTGGGCTAGATAGGATGCAAGATGACATATCCGCCACGATGGGTACATTGACCGCTGGCACATCAAACATCGCCAAGCCATTAATGGTCTCATTGGGGCAATAATGGAAATAATCGGCGTTGTCATTAAGTTGCCAGCTATCACGTGGGGGCACAGTGGTATAGTTGCTGTCTTTGGCAGAAGCGACGACATTGATTTTGCCTAGCCCCGCTTGCTCATAGCGTTTGGCTTCGCTGATGGCTTTTTTAGACCAAATGCCGGTGTCTAAATAATCGGCTTCCCCTTTGAGTAAATTCAATGGAATGGCTGAAAACTGCAAGCTTGCGCCACCTTGCAAAAATAGCACTTTATAATTGTCAGGAATGTTCATCAGCTTGCGCAAATCCTGCTCGGCTTTTGAGGCAATGCCCACAAATTCACTGCTACGGTGGCTCATCTCCATCACCGACATGCCTGAGCCCTGCCAATTTAACAATTCGGCTTGCGCTTTTTGCAGCACCGCAGTCGGCATAGACGCTGGGCCTGCACAAAAGTTAGCAACACGTTGATCAAAGCTGACACTCATAGCACGTTCCTTTTTATCGTGTGAAATGTTATCGTGTGAAATGAAATAAAAAAATACTTTACCACAATCTGGCTAGTCGATGAATCATAAAGATGAGTCATCAATCGGAGGCTTATTGGGTTTACCTTGATAGCAACTGCCAAAGTTGGCGTTTTAGGCGATAATCATCGAGCATATCTAGCAGATACGGCAGACGCTGTATCGGTTGTTCATCTAGACAGTCAGGCAATGGCGTCAATGCCCCCACCTTGGGATTGCCTTGATTGATACGGTATAAAAACCCCGAAAATCCTGCAACTGCCATCGGGTAGCTGCTCATTAATTGCACCGTGGCTTTGGGTAAATGCTGGCTATCGGTGAGCAAGGGAAAGTTAAAAAAATGCACTGATGCTTTTAACCCACTGATGATTTGTTGCCATAACTGCTGTTGGCGGCTGTCCGTTTGCAAAAAATGACTGTCAACCACCAGTGTCCACTCACCCACGACTATCGCCTGCACATCAAAACTGGCAGTGAGCAATTCATCATTGAGCTGTTCATTATTGAACAGCTCATCACTCTGCCCTGCATCACTGTACCTATCATTATTTGGCGCAGGGTCGCTTTTTAAAGGTGAATGATGGGGTAAAGATGAATCATGCAGTAAAGATAAATGATTGAGTAAAGCTACATCATGGGGTTGAAAATTTGCCAGATTCGCTGGGGATAATTCTACTGCGCTATCAACGGCATCATCCGCAATAACAGGATGATTGAAGTCTGGCGTTGTATCAATGGGCGCAAGTTCGCTCGTTAACCCAGTTTGAGCTGGTGGTAACTGCTGTGGCATGGCAGCAAGCGTCTCAACCGCTTGATAGGAAGAAACAACCTCAAAATCTTCTAGATTAGCAAACGTTTTGACAGGGCAATCTTGGCGCACCCAACGTGTAATACCCATCTGCGCCAGTATTTCGCTTTGCCAGGCATCGTACTGCTGCTCATCAAGGGTAAGGTCAGGCACAGTCATACCAATGTTAACTCAAGTTGAATGGGGCAACGCATTGTAGCAACCTTATGGCAACCAAATACCCCTATTAAAAAATTATACAATCGGGGTGAGCGGCACAGTGACATCTGCATTTTGCCCACGATGACGCAGATAATGGTCTAACAGCACAATGGCAAGCATGGCTTCTGCTATCGGCGTAGCACGTACACCGACACAAGGATCATGCCGCCCTTTGGTTAGCATCTCTAGTGCATTGCCGTGAATATCAATACTTTGACCCGGGGTGGTGATACTGGCAGTAGGTTTTAGCGCAATACTCACTACTATCGTCTGACCCGATGAAATCCCCCCTAAAATTCCCCCGGCATGGTTGGCATTAAAGCCGTGCAAGGTTAACTCGTCGCGAGACTCATGCCCAAACTGTCCCGCCACTGCCATGCCATCGCCAATTTCAACGCCTTTGACTGCATTGATGCTCATCATCGCATGGGCAATATCCGCATCAAGCCTGTCAAACACAGGCTCACCCAATCCCACAGGTACACCCGATGCCAATATGGTAAGCTTTGCGCCACAGCTTGTTCCTTGCTCACGGCATTGGGTAATCAGCTGCTCAAACTTTGGCAAGGCGTCTATATCCGCACAAAAAAATGGGTTGCTGTTGACAAATTCCCAATCAATCGTATTTTCAGGTATCTGTTTGGCAACCACATCACCAATCTGGGTCACATAACCGCGAACTTCTACCCCTAGCCGTTGTTTCAAATATTTCTTGGCAATCGCGCCTGCTGCCACTCGCATTGCCGTTTCGCGCGCTGATGAGCGACCACCGCCACGATAATCGCGAAACCCATATTTCATGCTATAAGTATAATCGGCATGGTTGGGACGAAAGGTGTCTTTAATATCGCTATAATCTTTGGATTTTTGGTTGGTATTGCGAATCAAAAGCCCAATAGAAGTGCCTGTCGTTTTACCCTCAAACACGCCAGAGATAATTTCAACTGCATCGTCTTCACGGCGCTGGGTCGCAAATTTTGAGGTACCGGGCTTACGACGATCTAGGTCTATTTGCAGATCTGCTTCAGTTAAAGGCAACCCTGGTGGCACACCGTCAACGATTGCCATAAGTCCTGCGCCATGTGATTCGCCACAGGTGGTGACGGTAAAAACTTGCCCGATGGTATTGCCTGCCATTTACGCTCCGCTTACTATTTTATGGATGCTTACAAATCAAATAATAGGTTTGTTGCACCCTGTTCATATATTGCTTTTTTTAACCATTATCCAACTTATTAAATCAACAAGCCCAATCAACAAGTTAAAGATAGTAACCCTAAACAAGCGCTTACTAAGAAACACTCACATACTGCTCAAAATATGCCCGATTTTCCATCAATTCATCATAATCCATGGCAAAAATCCCATGCCCGCCATGCGCAAAGGTTAACCAATCAAACTGAATTTCAGGATAGGCTTGACGCAGTGCCCATTCACTATCCCCCACCTCGCACACCAGCAAGCCGTCACGAGTTAGATAATCTGGGGCGTTGTATAAAATATGATGCACCAAATCCAAGCCATCTTGTCCCGCTGCCAACGCGTGGTCTGGCTCATGCAAGAACTCGGGTGGTAAATCTGCCATCGTTGCCGCATCGACATACGGCGGGTTGGTGACAATCAAATCATATTGATTTTCTGCAGGCACTTTTTCAAATAAGTTTGACTCAATCAAATTGACTTGATGGTTCATGTGGTGATGTTCCACATTGACCGCTGCCACTTCTAGCGCGTTCTTGTCGATATCACTGGCATCGACCATTGCATCAGGGAAACGGCTTGCCAAGGCAATGGCAATACAGCCTGACCCTGTACACAAATCTAGCATACGCTCTGGTTGTGCTAACTGCTTATCATACAATCCGTGGTCATGAAATTTTTTGTCATTAGTAGGGCCACTGATTTTTTCAACCAAATCATTCGGCTCAAAATAGGGATAAAACTGCTGGCGAATCAGCTCAGCAATGGGCGAGCGTGGAATCAATACCCGCTCATCCACATAAAATGGCAAATCGCAAAAATAAGATAAATTAATTAAATAACTTAAAGGTTTACGTTCTACGATACGGCGCTGCAACAATGTCAATACTTCTGATTTTTCGCTATTGGTCAGGCGACAATCTAAAATTTGCTCATCGGCAGACCAATCAAGCGACAAGGTTTGTAGCACAATGGCAGAAGCTTCAGCAAACTCATCTGTGGTACCTTGCGCGACTACCACATCATGCTCGCGTAATTTACTGACCCCAAAACGGATAAAATCGCGAATCGTTTTTAGAGTTTGGTGGGCTTCAGCAAACTCTTGTTGCATGGTATCAAAGATGTCATCTGATTCGCTTTCTTCATCCATATCAAGTGCTTGCAAATCGATTTGCAAATCGTCAAGGTTTTGTGAATCTTGATTTTGGTCAAAAGATGGCGTGTGAGAAACATTGGCTGATGCAAATGGCGATGATGACATAGTGGTTAACCTAAAAAATTTTGAATTAAAATTATAATATACTTTGATTTTTTTACCAATTATTTAACGCGCTAAAGTTTTTTAACCAATTAAAGGTTTGCAGATTTGTACAATGCAATTTTTCATCATCGAGCTGCTCAATAAAGCATGGCAAAAATAACTGTTGCGCAGGACTAAATATTTTAAACACTTTTTTGGGTTAATTTTGCTATAAAAATACCGCTTGGTTAAAAAATTTTACCATTGTCTATCGCGCGATTTGTTAATGTTAAACTTATTGTCCCTTATTTTTATTTGTTATTGCCCATTATTGAGTCAATCTATGAAAAAATTTGTACTGTCTACCCTAGCTTGTCTGATTGCCAATCAAGCATTTGCAGCCACCAACACGGTCTCAGACACCACCGCCAAAACGGCACCCGCCACCAAAGCTGTGACCAAAACAACGACCACGACTAAAACTGCCACCACGAAAGCAGCGAGCACCCCTACCGCTAAAAAAACCACTACCGATAGTAAAACGGCTAAAAAACCGCAAACAGCCAAGCCTGCAGCTAACGTCACCCAATCTACCAGCACGCCAAAAGTCGCCTCGGCTGCTGCAATGACGGCAGCAACCGATATCCCTTTGACCCCAACCCCAGCCACCACCACGGCATTAGGCATTAAAGAAGACGCCACCCAAACAGGTATCGACAGTGACTATACCTCGGGTGCGGGTGTCGCAGGCGCGAGCTCCGAAGAAGTCAACAATGCTACGACGGCGGCGCCAACTTTTGACCCGACGACTGTGGGTAACAATAAAACAGCAACGACACCTGCCAGTTTTTCTACCCTAAATTTGTCTGACTACGCACAGCTAGTCAATAGTGCCGACTGGAAACCTGGTCAAAATGTTAACTCAGCAACGACCTTAAAACTTCAAGCCTTGTTAGATTGGAATCATGCTTCACCGGGTCCGATTGATGGCGGCTGGGGTATGAATGCCAAAAAAGCGCTCAAAAATTTCCAAGCCATGCACGGACTACCCCAAGATGGCCGTATGAGCGCAGAAGTTTGGAAACTGTTAAATGAAAAAATCCCTGCCAATCAGCCTGTGTTGGTCGGTTATACCTTGACGCAAGAAGATATTAAAGGTCCGTATCAGCCAACACCGAGTGGTAGTGAAGCCAAATCTAAAATGAAAGGTCTATACTATCAAGACGTCCAAGAAATGTTGGCTGAACGTTTCCACATGGATATTCGCTATCTTAAAAAGCTTAATAGCGATAAAAAATTCACCGTGGGTGAAACCATCACCGTCTTTAACCCAGGCGCGCCACTCAATGAGAAAATCACCCGCTTGGTTGCCAAAAAAGCCGACAATATCTTGTACGCTTATAACGGTGACAAGCTCATTGCCACTTATCCTACCACGGTCGGTAGTAGTGATACACCGTCTCCTACGGGTACCTTTAGTATTGTCAATCGCGTCAAAAACCCTTGGTACCGCGCCACTAGCGGTGAAGGCAAAGATAAAAAAGTGTTTATGTTGCCGCCAGGACCCAACGGTCCAGTCGGTGTGGTATGGATGGGACTGAGTAAACCCTCATACGGGATTCATGGCTCGCCCGTTCCTGAAGGCATTAGCCGTCAAGCCTCGCACGGCTGTGTTCGCTTAACCAACTGGGATGTGCTTGAAGTTTATGCCAATGTTGATACAGGTACTAAGGTAGATTTACAGTAGCTGTTGAGCCACAGCGTTTAGCACCGTAGTCTAGCGTGAGTGCTATACACTTTTAACCTTATTAGCCATAAAAAAACCGCTTAGCTATTATTAGTTAAGCGGTTTTAGTGATTTTAGCGATTTTAGTTATTTATCTAGCGTACTTTGTTATCGCGCAACTGGGGTTTTGGCAGTAGTCAGTGTTTGCATTTTTTTGGCGACAATCCATGCAATTGGAATAGATAGGATTAAGCCAACAATCGCTGTGGCTATAATGTGTGGAATTTGGTCAAAACCAGTTATAAGCGCAATGGTCATTAAAACACCGATAGTCACACCAGAAGCGATTGTAAAAATTACGCTAAATAATTGCCAGTTCATAACAATTCCTTATCATTGTGTAATTAGATGTATTTGTTAGGTATAGTTATAATCCAATCCCATACTCAAAACAAGGGAAAAAAAGATTAAACAAATGCAAAACCTAAAACAATTGGTTATCAATCCCACATTTTTAGTAAGGTTTAATTTGAATCAAATCTATCGAGAAATCAAAAAAACCCGCGTTTTTTTCCAACTAATGTCACTGAGGTTGAGGAATTTAATTGACTTTATAAACATTGATGAAAAAAAATCCCACCCAGTTTTTTAGGTTTGATGGCACATTTTTTAGTAATTATTTTTAGTAACTATTTTTAGTAACTATTTTTAGTAACTATGACCCAATAACATGACTTGGATAAAAAATTGGGGTAAAAAAATTTTCTGTAATCTGCTATGTTAGCGGTGTTTATCAATTGTTTAACACAATAAAGGACAGGAGTATTTAACATGCACCAACAATTTTCTTTTTTCGCCGCTATTAGGCTATCTACTAAACGCCTAGCTATTAAACGCCAAGCTACTAAACGCATAGGAAGTGCCGCTGCAGTAATTGGCTCAGCCCTAGCCTTGGGCGGTTGCGCCTCTACCACAGGTACCGGTGTGATGGATGCTAATAGCACCATCGGCACTGCCAACAATGTCGGCATGGCGATATTTAAAGCCGCGGTGAATCAACAATGCCAAACTCAATTACAAAATAACCAATACTGGCGCTTGGGCAGTGTATTGATGACTTCCGACAAGCAAGCAGAGGTAGCGAGCAATGTCTGTAGCTGCGTCAGCGAAAAAGCCCCGCAGTCCGTCACCATTGTCGATTTGACCACAGCAGCAGTTGACCCGACCGCGCGCAATGTCATTGTGGCGCGGGCGGTATCGAATACCTTGCAGCAATGCGTGGGCGAATTTGTTAAGTAAATATTAACTTGCTACTGAGTGTGCGCTACTATATAATAGCGCACCTTGTTTATACCAATATAGTTAGATGATTCTAACTTAGGTGCATTCAATCTCCTTGCTGTTGACACGGGGTCAACGGCTGTTTAATCCGTGAGGAGTCTTTATGAGACATTATGAACTGGTATTATTGGTTCACCCAGACCAAAGCGACCAAGTGGTTGGCATGGTTGAGCGTTATATCAACTTAGTAAAAGAACAAGGTGGTGCTATCCATCGCCTAGAAGATTGGGGTCGTCGTCAATTAGCTTACCCAATCAACAAAGTTCACAAAGCTCACTATGTGCTATTAAACATTGAAGCGGGTCAACAAACGCTTGATGAGCTTGAAGAATTATTCCGTTATAACGATGCTATCATCCGTAGCTTAGTTATCCGTCGTGACGAAGCGATTACTGAAGAATCACCATTAGCAAAAAGTGCTGAAGAAAAACGTGCTCGTAAAGCTTCACGCCGTAACGATACAGCTCAAGATGACTATCAATCAAATGATGATGAGTCAGAAGTTGATGCTGATGACAACAACGACGAATAATTAAGGAGACTAATCATGGCACGTTTTTATCGCCGCCGTAAATTTTGCCGTTTTACTGCTGAAGGCATTACCCATATCGATTATAAAGATATCGAAATCCTAAAACAGTATGTCACTGAAAGTGGCAAAATCGTACCAAGCCGTATCACTGGTACTTCAAACAAATATCAACGCCAATTGGCTGTAGCAATCAAACAAGCGCGTTATCTTGCGTTGATTCCTTACACTGACAGCCAAAAATAAACCGAGGAGTGATATATGCAAGTTATTTTATTACAACGTATCGCTAACCTAGGTAAACTAGGCGATACTGTTAATGTAAAAGCAGGTTACGGTCGTAACTTCCTTGTACCACAAGGTAAAGCATTACCAGCCACTGCTTCTAACATCGAAAAATTTGAAGCACGCCGTGCAGAACTTGAAAAAGTAGAAGCTGATGAATTAGCCGCTGCTAATGCCCGTGCTGAAGCGCTACAAGACGTCAATGTTATCATCCGTGCAAAATCAGGTGATGAAGGCAAACTATTTGGTTCTATCGGTACTCGCGATATCGCCGATGCCTTAACCAAATCTGGTTTACCTGTTGACCGTTCAGAAGTTAAATTGCCTGAAGGTGCATTACGTCAAATTGGCGAATACAATGTTGATATCCAATTACATCACGATGTAACGACCAACATTCAAGTCACTATCTTGGCAGAAGATTCAGCTGCTTAATTGATAGTTTACTTTAAAAAAGAGATGGCTTTGCTGTCTCTTTTTTTTATTGTTTGCGGCGTAAAAATTCAACAAAAAAGCCTAAAATTCAAGCTGATTTCATTCAAAAAAATTGCCGTTTTTTTATATTTTTCTCATTAGAATTTGGATGGTTTTTTCGGTATATTGACTGTTCTATTTCGATGCGTGTGTTAGACTCACGATTTGCAAACGATAACTTTTAGCAAACTTTTGCCCTTTCAAACTATTTAAAATAACTTTATCACAGGTCATCATGGCAGACGATAAAACCAAAGAGAACGATCTTAAGAATACTTCGCTGACGCAGCATCAACCGCACAGTATGGACTTAGAAAAGTCCGTCCTAGCGTCGCTGATGAGCCTTGAAGAGTCGTTTGATCGCATCTCGGATATTATTACCAAATATGATTTTTATGCACAGCGCCATCAATATATTTTTGATGCCATCTCTCATCTTGCCAATGCCAATGAGCCGTATGATGCCACCATGGTGATGGACTGGCTCGATATGCAAAAACTGCTTGAGCCTGCGGGGGGTAGCGATTATCTAGGCGATATCCTATCACAAAGCCCAGCGACGCTGTTTAACTTGACTGCTTATGCGCAGCGGGTCAGGGAATTTTCGACTTTACGCCAAATCATTAAAGCCGGCAGTCATATGCTAGAGCTTGCCTTTGATCCAAAAAATCAAAGTGTCAGTGATATTTTAGACACCGTTGAAAGCGAAATTTTTGCCATCAATGAAACCCATAGCCGCCAGTCAAAACACAAGGGTCCTACCCAACTAAGCGATGTTATTACCAATGTCGTCAACAATATCCAAGAACTTAAAGACCATCCTGAAGGCATGATTGGGCTTAAGACCCCGTTTGAAGAACTCAATAACAAAACCCAAGGGCTACAAGCGGGCGATCTCATTATCGTGGCAGCGCGTCCTTCGATGGGTAAAACCACATTTGCGATGAATTTGGCAGAGAGTATTTTATTTCATACCGATTTACCTGTGGTGGTGTTTTCAATGGAAATGCCTGCCGAGTCAATTGTGATGCGTCTATTGTCCTCTTGGGGGGCTATCAACCAAACGCATTTGCGCTCAGGTCAAATGAACGAAGATGAATGGGGTAAACTTTCCAATGCCATCGCCCATCTGCATGCTAAAAAACTGTATATCGATGACAGTACCGCGCTACCCCCATCTGAGGTTCGTTCACGCTGTCGCCGTATTGCCAAAGACAATGATGGCAAACTTGGGATGGTAATGGTCGACTATCTACAACTGATGAAAGTGCCAGGCTTAGGCGACAACCGCGTGGGTGAGATTTCGGAGATTTCTCGAAGCTTAAAAGCGCTTGCCCGTGAGATGAATTGCCCTGTGGTCGCTTTATCACAGCTCAATCGAAGTTTAGAAAATCGCCCCAACAAACGCCCGATTATGTCGGACTTACGGGAGTCGGGTGCAATTGAGCAGGATGCCGATTTGATTATGTTCATTTATCGTGATGAGGTTTATAATGAAAATAGCGATGCTAAAGGCACAGCTGAAATCATTATCGGTAAACAGCGTAATGGACCTATTGGGACAGTGCGCCTATCCTTTGAAGGGCAATTTACCCGTTTTGGTAACCTAACCCCTGAATTTTACCAAACCGCTTCCTTTAGCGAACCTGATGAATAAAAATTTTACTGCAACAAGGTCAAGATTGTGCGTCAAACCAGCATCACCATCGATTTAGCAGCGCTTACCCATAACTTACAACGCGTCAAAGATTATGCCCCTACCGCCAAGGTATTAGCCATGGTGAAAGCCAATGCCTACGGGCATGGCGCCGTCAACTGTTTACCTGCCGTCGCACAAGCCGATGCCTTAGGTGTCGCTTGTTTGCAAGAAGCGATAGAACTACAACAGGCTGGCTGGCAAAAACTAATGGTAGTGATTGAAGGCGCGTTTTCGTTAGCGGAATGGCAATATTGTACAGCGCATCAAATCGAGTGCGTGGTGCACCACCAACGCCAATTAGACTGGGCGTTGCAGCAGCCTGCAAAAGTGGGCGCAACCGTGTGGCTAAAACTAAACACTGGCATGAACCGCCTTGGCTTTACAGTGGGTGAAATCAAAGAAATTGCTCAGCAATTAACTAGCTCAGGCTATGAGATTGTTTTGACCACCCATTTTGCCAACGCTGATGTCATCGATCATCCCAATAACCAACAACAATTTGAGTTATTTGATTCAACCCTACAAATGCTACGTGACCAAGTAAACCCAGCGATTAAAGGCTCATTGTGTAATTCAGCAGGGATTGTGAACTGGTCAGACCGCCATTATGATTGGGTGCGCCCAGGCATTATCTTGTATGGGGCAACGCCTGTAAATCATGCCACTGCCAAACAGCTAAATCTGCAACCTGTCATGCATTTTAACGCCAGTATCATGGCAATTCATACGCTAAAAGCGGGCGATAGCGTGGGTTATGGTAGTCGCTGGACTGCCCAAGCCCCAGCGCGCATCGGCATTGTCAGTGTGGGTTATGCTGATGGTTATCCAAGGGTGATTAGCGATGATGCGTATGTCGTCGTCGCAGGTCAACAGGCGCCTATCATCGGTCGCGTGGCGATGGATATGTTGATGGTTGATTTGACCCATACTACTGAGGTAAACCTTGACTGCCCTGTCCAGCTTTGGGGTAACGCACCGAGCATTGATGAGGTGGGTAGCTGGAATGATACCATTAGCTATGAGCTGTTAAGCGTGGTCACCCGACGTCCAACGTGGATTTATCAGTCGTAACTGTTAACTATGTGACGGATGTTAAAGTGACACAAATGCGTCAATTTGCTAGACAGTTTGGATAAATCCGCTATACTGATAGTTTACTGTAATGTTTATTGACAAAATTGGGATGTAGGACAGGCAATGAGTACCCGCCATTTTTTGACGTTATTGGATTTTAGCAAAGAAGAATTGATGCAAGTGATTAAACGCGGCAGTGAACTGCGTTTGATGCAGCATGAAGGGGTTATTTATCAGCCTTTTGTCGGTCGTACCTTGGGGATGATTTTTGAAAAATCGAGTACCCGTACCCGTATTTCGTTTGAAACAGGGATGGGACAGTTTGGCGGCCATGCCATATTTTTATCACCGCGCGATACCCAGCTTGGCCGTGGCGAACCGATTGAAGATTCAGCACGTGTCATCTCACGCATGGTCGATATCGTCATGATTCGCACCTTTGAACACAGTATTGTTGAAAAATTTGCCCAGTATTCGCAAGTGCCTGTTATCAATGCGCTCACTGACGAGCAGCATCCTTGTCAGCTACTAGCCGATATCCAAACCTTTATGGAACACCGTGGCAGCATCGAAGGCAAAACGGTGACTTGGATTGGGGATGGCAACAATATGTGCGCTTCTTTTATCCATGCCGCGCATCAATTTGGCTTTCAACTGCGGGTTTCCGCCCCTTATGGGTTTGAACCCAATGCCGACCTCATCAAACAGTATTCGCACTGTGTCGAGCTGGTCGAAGATGTTAATGAGGCGGTCAAAGGCTCACATTTGGTTGCCACCGATGTATGGGCCAGTATGGGGCAAGAGAGCGAGCAGAATACTCGTGCGCGGCGATTTGCCCAGTACATGGTGACCCGCTCATTACTGGATAAAGCCGATCCAGACGTATTATTTATGCATTGTCTGCCTGCCCACCGCGGCGAAGAAATCTCCTATGATTTGCTAGAGGATCCGCGTGCTGTGGTATGGGATGAAGCCGAAAATCGTCTGCATGCCCAAAAAGCATTGATGGAATTTTTGTTAACCGATAAAATCAAACTCGCCTAGTCTATTGAGCCTGGGCGTTATCGTTGCGCCCTGCTCTGCCATTATCATTATCTTAACCGCTCTAATTCTTAACCGATAAAGCAAACGGAACATAGCCATGTACTTTGTGCTCTCGCCTGCCAAAAATTTGAATGAAAAAAATGATTTACCTTTCGATTTTAGTCAACATTACACCCAGCCTGCTTTGATGGCGCACGCTTGCGAATTGATGGGTGAATTAAAAACATTAGCACCAACCGATTTGTCGGCGTTGATGAGTATCTCAGGTAAACTTGGGCAATTAAATGCCGTGCGCAACCAAAATTGGCGATGGGATACTACCCAGCCATTTAGCACCGATCATGCTGACATACCTGCTAAAGCGGCGCTGTATTTATTTGATGGCGATGTCTATACAGGTTTGGCAGCGCAGCAAATGACTGAACAACAAGTCCATTATGTCAATGAGCGATTAGGAATATTGTCTGGGTTGTACGGCTTGTTAAAACCGCTTGATTTGATGCTACCTTATCGCCTGGAAATGGGCACAAAACTAAAAAATCCTAGAGGCGAGAATTTGTATCAATTTTGGGGCGATACGCTTGCCAATCTCATCAATCAACGCATGGCAGAAAATAAACACAAAGTTTTGGTAAACTTGGCTTCCAATGAATATTTTAAAGCGGTCAATCCCAAAAAAATCAGCGCGGATATTATCACGCCTCGCTTTGAAGACGGCAAAAATGGACAATATAAGGTGGTAAGTTTCTATGCCAAAAAAGCACGCGGGTTGATGGTGCGTTTTGCCGCTGAAAATCAGCTGACAACCGCGCAACAGTTAAAAGACTTTAACTTGGAAGGCTATCAGTTTGTTGAAAATGCCTCAAGCACAACTGAGTATGTTTTTAGACGGGATAATGATTAACTGCGCCGCCATTTAACGCAAAATATTCGCCCATAAATCCACACTCATACTATCTTTTAACACATTTTTATTGAATACACCGATGGTGTTGGCTTGTGGTAGTGAAGCGGTCGGTAGTTCCATCGTCATGGTTGTGATAATTTCCCCTAATTAAAAAACCCCATTAAACTGAAGTTTAATAGGGTTTTAATTTTAGCTAAATGGCTTGAGTAGGATATAATCTTTAGATTACATCATGCCGCCCATACCACCCATGCCGCCCATACCACCCATGGCAGCAGCGCCAGCGTCGTCTTTTGGCAGGTCAGTAATCATTGCTTCTGTCGTAAGCATCAAGCCTGCCACAGATGCTGCGTTTTCAAGCGCTGAGCGAGTGACTTTGGCTGGGTCTAAGATACCCATTTCAAGCATATCGCCATATTCACCAGTCGCTGCGTTGTAACCGTAGTTACCTTGACCGCCTTTGACTTGGTTTACCACCACAGATGCTTCATCACCTGCGTTGGTCACGATTTGACGAAGTGGTGCTTCCATCGCACGGCGTAAAATGTTGATACCCGCGGCTTGGTCGTCATTGTCACCATTGACATTGTCAAGCGCAGAGATAGCACGAACCAATGCCACACCACCACCTGCTACAACGCCTTCTTCGACGGCAGCACGAGTTGCATGCAAGGCATCATCCACACGGTCTTTTTTCTCTTTCATTTCAGTTTCAGTCGCCGCACCGACTTTGATAACTGCCACACCGCCTGCGAGTTTAGCAATACGCTCTTGTAGCTTTTCTTTGTCGTAATCAGAGGTTGATTCTTCCACTTGGCGACGGATAGAGGCAATACGATCTTCGATTTCAGTTTTTTGACCGGCACCATCGACAATCACGGTGTTGTCTTTACCAACGGTCACTTTTTTGGCAGTACCTAATACCGATAAATCCGCAGTTTCTAAGCTCATGCCCAGTTCTTCTGATACAACTGTACCGCCCGTTAAGATAGCGATATCTTGAAGCATCGCTTTACGACGGTCACCAAAACCAGGGGCTTTGACAGCACAAACTTTTAAACCGCCGCGCATGTTATTCACAACTAAAGTTGCCAAGGCTTCGTTTTCAACATCTTCAGCAATGATCAGTAAGGCTTTACCAGATTTCATCACGTTTTCAAGCAGTGGAATCAACTCACGGATATTGCTGATTTTTTTGTCGACTAACAAGATTAATGGGTTTTCTAGTTCAGCGGTCAACGTATCTGCTTTATTGGCGAAATATGGGCTGATGTAGCCACGGTCAAACTGCATACCTTCAACGACTTCAAGGGTATCTTCAAAGCCTGAACCTTCTTCAACTGTGATTACGCCTTCTTTACCCACTTTTTCCATCGCTTGAGCGATTAAGTCACCGATAGTTTGGTCAGAGTTAGCTGAGATAGAGCCGACTTGTGCGATGGCTTTGGTGTCATTGGCTGGGGTTGAAAACGCATGGATTTGTGCAACAACGGCACGTACACCTTTATCGATACCACGTTTTAAGTCCATTGGGTTCATGCCAGCGGCAACTGATTTCATGCCTTCTTGCAAAATCGCTTGGGCTAAAACAGTCGCTGTGGTAGTACCGTCACCTGCAACATCATTGGTTTTGCTTGCAACTTCACGAACTAGCTGTGCACCCATGTTTTCAAATTTGTCATCAAGTTCGATTTCTTTAGCCACTGATACGCCATCTTTAGTGATGGTTGGTGCGCCAAAAGATTTGTCAATAACCACGTTACGACCTTTAGGACCCAATGTCACTTTGACCGCATTTGCGAGTACATTGACACCATCAATCATTTTTGCACGGGCATCAATACCAAATTTTACATCTTTAGCCATGTTAAATTCTCCAAATTATAAGTTTTTATTTGTATAAGGTAGTCAAATTGCTACCACGGTTGCTATCAATTACTTTACCAAGTACTTAACCAGTTAGATTAAGACCAGGTAAATTAAGACTAAGTAAATTAGCTTTTAGGTAAAAAACGATTGTTTAAAACAGTGACTGATTAACCTTCAATCACACCCAATACATCACTTTCTTTCATAATCAATAATTCTTCACCATCTACTTTAACCGTTGAGCCGGCATATTGACCAAAGAGTACTTTGTCGCCGACTTTGACATCGAGCGCACGTACATCACCGTTTTCACGGATTTGACCATTACCTACTGCAATGACTTCACCTTGAGACGGTTTTTCTTGGGCGCCGCCTGCTAGTAATAAACCGCCAGCTGTTTTTTGTTCTTCTTCGCTGCGACGCACGACGATACGATCATGTAAAGGACGAATTGCCATAATCTACTCCATAAATTAACTGTTAAATTATTGTTTGAAAGCCGTAGTTAGCTTTGAAAGCTGTGATCAGCTCAGAGGTTAGCTCAAAAGACCACCGCTATTTTGCCGACCACAAAAAGATGATAACTATCTGTTTGCATAAATAATCATATGCTTATCACATGTTATCAATTCACTGTCTAACAGTGGGGATGTATGCCAATTTGTTCAAGCATAAATTTGAGAAATTTTGCAATTTGTTGTCAATTTTTTAATCCCTTCACCCAAATACCGCATAAAGACTGCCGTTTATTGCACAATCACAATCTTTTGTTAACTGGCTTGTATTTGCTTGCCATCAATACTACTGTATGCATAGCAAATAGATTTAACCTTATCTGATGAACGTTATTTGATGGATGAAACATGAAAAATTCTTTAGTAAAAAAGCTAGCCGTAGGTATTTCACTCGTGTCAGCGATGGCTATCACCTCTATGGCGAATGCAGCAGTTGCCCCTTTTAATGCAACCTATAATTTTAATATTGAAGGCAAATACAATGGTACCGCAAGCCGTGTATTGACCCAAACTGGCAATCAGTATTTTTATAACGTTAATGCAAGTGTCGGTAAATTAGCCAGTGCCAAGCAAACCGCCAATTTTGTCAATGCCAATGGCGCTATCTTACCGGTGAGCGCATTAACACAATACAAAATTTTGGGGACGGGTCGAACTACCACCTTGAACTTTAATAATGCAAAAAAACAACTGGTTACCAATTATAAAGGTCAAAACAAAGTCATTGCTTTGCCACAGCCTGCCTATGATGATTTAAGTTTGGAAATTCAAATTCGGGAAGATTTAAAAGCAGGCAAATTCCGTGGTAACTATTACATGGCAGATCGCAATACCGTTGAAGCGGTGCCCTTTAAAAAATCTGCCGTGACTCGCATTACCGTGCCAGCGGGTACTTTTGACGTGGTGCGTATCGATCGCGTGCATGATGATAAAGACCGTCAAACCAGTTTTTGGTTAGCCCCAAAACTTGATTATCTACCTGTTAAAGTCGTTCAAAACAATGATGGTAAAAAAATGGAAATGAATCTGGCTAGAGTAAATTAATACTTTGTCATGTTTTGACTCAAACACCGATTATATTAATCGGTGTTTTTTTATGTTTATGTCACTGTAAATACGCTATTAGTGACTTATCAGGTCAGAAATTGGCGCTATTTTTGTAAGCCATAAGTTGTCAAGGCGTAAGTTTTTAACTATTCTTTGTGGGTCCATTGGAAGGCCTCACTATCCTGTCTAAGTTTCTCATACCTTTTAGCAACCTTTAGCAAGCTCTCCAATTCGCACTTTATCAATATCCATGTAAAAGGGAGTATTTCATGTCATTAAGATTGCAATCCTTAACACTCGCTATTGCCAGCATTTCATTTGCTAGCGCTGCCCAAGCCGCAGGGCTTGACCGCTCAACTCAGCCAAGTTGGGGGTTTACGCAAGATGGCACTTTTGCTTACATCGAACGAATCACCATCGACCCATCGATTAGTGGCAAAGACAATGCGGCCACCACCCCTTCGCCAACCACGTACGAAGAAGGTCGCGATATTAATAACATGGCGCTAAACTATGATTTTATCAATTATGGGGCAAAAGCAGACGTCAACGATAAAGTCAGTGTGGGTGTGTTTTTTGACCAGCCGTGGGGCGCGGATGTTGAGTTCACAGGCAATAATAACTTTGTCAATGGTACAGTCAGCGCGCAGCAGGTTGCTGGTGCAGGACAAGCGGCGCAAGCCGCCGCCACAGCTGCAAAAACCGCTGCTGCTGCTTATCAAGCAGATCCAACCAACCAAACACTCGCTTATAACGCAGCTAACGCGGTTAAAACCGCACAGCAAGCAGGGGCAGCCTACAATCTAGCAAGCAATATCGCTCAGCATCCCAACGAAGGTACCAATGCCTCCGTTGATAGTAAAAACTTCACGGGTTTGGTGGGGGTCAAATTTGGCGAAAAAAATAACTGGCAAGTATATGGCGGGCCGGTATTACAAAAATTAGAAGGTGAAGTGCATTTACGCGGTACAGCCTACAATTCGACCCAAGGTTATGATGGTATCTTTGCCCAATCGAATGGTTATGGTTGGATGGCAGGTTTGGCCTATAGCAAACCTGAAATTGCGCTTAAAGCGGCGTTGACTTATCGCTCTGAAATTGATCATGACACCGTAGCGTATGAATACATGCCAGCAACTGGCGAATCAGGCAGTTATGACATGACCATCACTACCCCAAAATCTGTGAATGTTGACTTTCAAACAGGTCTTAATCCAACCACGCTGTTGACCGCAAAACTGCGCTGGGTACCTTGGAGTGATTTTTCAATCAAACCGCCTCTGTATAATGCAACGACCAAAAAAGCCACCGGCG
>ERZ500990.50-NODE-50-length-41825-cov-4.163802_pt1 | contig 41825 bp, 34 predicted proteins | sample MGYA00248876_ERZ500990 | MGnify/ENA primary metagenome ERZ500990 (study PRJEB25958, sample SAMN03398517) | human skin metagenome | study: EMG produced TPA metagenomics assembly of the Human Skin Microbiome Metagenome (human skin metagenome) data set.
GCGTCGAAACCGAATGTTCCTGAGCGAATGGCCGGCGAAGTGACCCCCAGCTCAAAGCCAACGATACCTCCTTTCTCTGAAGCATCGTCCATACCGGTGACGTTCACGCGTCGTGGTGAATGTTTTTCTGAGCCGCATCGACCTCGGCATGAATCTTGCACGAATGACATGGCGGGTATCATGAGCCCCAAACCTGTGCGCACAGCCGACGGCGTCTGTCGCATGGGGATGGCGCCTGTGTCAGACGACGAAGAGGACGACGAGGAAGAAGACCATGTCGTCGATGAGCTGGCGCGGGATGCACTGCATGTTGACTTTGCCGAACGCGCTTGGGCTATATCTATTGATGATGCCAAGTATCGAGGTGGGCATACAGAAATTTTTTGTGCGGCAGCCGAGCAAGGCTCTTACGGACGCAATGAAGCTCTGGACATCGGGAATCTTGGTGACGGCAGCAGAACTGACGCAGGCGCTTCTCGCGATGCTTGTAGTGGTGGTTGTGACGACTACGAAGACGACGATGACGATGACAACGATTTTCATCAAACAATGCTTCAGGATGCTGAACTTGACATGCTCACTCGTGTTGACTCCCCTAAGGGTAGCGAAGACGATGATGCATTGACCGACGGACACGCCACAACACCGGCGTCGTGTGGTCTTAAAGACTCACCTGACGAAATCCGGAGTTGTACGCCACCTATGTCTGAAGAGACCAAAGACACGGTATTTGCACATGCACTTCCTGTACCGCATCCTCGCACGTCCGATTCAGGGACGCATGCTGGTTCCTTAACACTCTCGCTACCTTATGAATTCGCTGCTTGTACGACTAGTACCCCTCTTCCTGACGCGAATGGCGAAACACCACTAACGCCTGTCCATACCATGACAGCTGCAGAGCTCGCGGAAATGTCGTCGTGCCAAGACGAAGAAAAGAACAATGGCTTGCCAGCACTTGCAGCGCCATCACTTCCGTCAGACTTGTCGCGCGACTCGCCCAACTCGGCGCCGGGATCACCAGCGTCACCGACTGTATATCGTGTTAGCAACAGCGGCTGGGAAGATTCGAGCGCAGCGTGTCCCACTACAAACCAGAGTGTGAATATGAACTTCACAGATGTCCAGTATCAGGAACATGACTTTCATGCCGGCGATTCCGGCCGTTTGGACAGTTTACCGGAGCCACCTCTTCTAGACGACGTATTCGAATCGTCAGAAACATCTCCTGCGCCTCATGAGCAGGACATCATACCCAAGAACGAAGGGTGGCTGTGTATCGACACGTCATCCAACGTGAAGTTGCCGTCGCATTTGCATGATGATGCAGAGCTTGATCCATTTTTCAGCCCACCAGAGAAGATGATGGCATTGACGGATCTTGATCGGGCTTGGGATTGGCTAGGTGACTTGAGTGAGACGAGTGCCGCGTCTCATCACTCCGCAGACCGAAAGAGAAAACGTAATACTCACGCACTAGTGAGGCGGCCACGAGCGGCTATCGCAGGCAAAGCAACAACAACAGTGTCGCCAACCTCGGGCGGTGACGGATCCACATCGACGGCAAGTTCATGCACACTAAATCAGCCTCGCTCCCGATTGTCGCGTCTGCGAAGCAGAGCGCTATGATGATCGTCACGATGACGACATGAATGGATCAATCCACTACATTCCCATCCATTTCCTTCATCCTGTATGTGTATGTATTGTAGCACGCTATGAACGATAGATTGTGAAAAAAAATGTGCATTATTATTCTCAATTCTCTACTGCATAAGTTACTATTGCTATCAACTTTGTTCGTAATGCCAAGTCAATCTACATCGGGAGCGTGGAGATCGTGTTTATAGTATCGGCACGCTTCAACAGTCGGTTCGCAAGGGAGGATCGTGATTGTGGGACTTCGCCCAGGACAGGCCGGCTCCATCCAGCTACAGCACATGGCGAATCTGAGGCACTTGCTTCAAACGACGAGTCGCCAGATGAGTAACTTGTGTCACGGGCAACGGATTCGTGCATCGGTGGTGCCAACGACGACGCAGCGGTGGCGGTAGTTGCGGATTTTGTCACGGTGAACGCTGCAGGCTGAGAAGCAGAGGTCGCAGAGCCCGAGCGCTTCGCACGTCCTGCGGGTGCATCTTGCTTGTGCGCGTTGGTTGGAGCTGGCATCAAAGGCACAAAGTTCGTGGGAACCAGGGTTGGTGCGCGGCGCATCTGGGCCATTGCCGTCGCAGATGCGGACGTAGTGCGACCAAACGTTGGTGCATCACCATACGCAAAGCTACGGTTCCGTGAGAACTGTCGGCGGAAGCCAGAAAGTTCTGACGACCGCGCCTGCAAGTACCGGGGATCATCCATTCCAATGTAAGCACGCGGCTCACACAAATCTGGTCGGTACTGAAAAAAATCAGCGTAACCGCCTTGCAAAATGTAGACGTCAGGAAAATAGCATCTCGGGTAGTCATTGAAAAGGGAGCGATCAGCTTGACGTAGAGCGAGTGCCATAGACGGACTGCGCTTGTAACTAAACTCACAGTGAAAGATTAGCACAAACTTGCGCATGTCGCCATGCTCATCGGGTTGGCCACTCTGTGTGCGGGTCGGCAGGATACGTCCTGCATGCAGGCCTTGCCCAGGCGTAAGGAAATGCCGATGAATCTGTTCAATCGTATTCAAATTCACGGCACCTGCAATGTGACCGCCTTCATGTTCGTACGCAAAGCGACAGTCGACGATCTGGAAGCCGGATATGCGGTCATCATAATGCCCCTGCATTAGCTCGCTCACAGTTTGGGGCGTCACGCGCATCAGTCCGTCACACTTGACTGGGAAGCATGGAAGAATTTTATGGTCCATTTCATGTGAGCCGAAGCCAGGTATCGAGTGTGTTGATAGGGACGTGCTGCTCGAAGACAACGGCCCTGGTGGCACGTTTTCCTTGGCTCCAAGTGCCTCGGTCATTGTTTTGATCCGTCGTGGTACAGCCAATGTGCTTCGGCGTACTGACGATCGAACAGGAGAGCCTCCGCACTGTTGAATAAGTGCTGTTTCATCACAAGAATCGTCAAGTCCATGCAGATCTGCTTCAAAGTCTTGCCTCGAGGAGGAAGGGGGTACCAAAGGAGCACTTGCTCGATGGTTCCACGGCACCTGATCAACGGCACCGAGACTCGGTGATGACATAGGCGATGATGGCACCGCACTTATTATGGTGCTCACATGCGGTGACTGCGGATCGAAGAAGTAGCTCGCCATAGGCGATGTTGATTTTGCTTCTGGCTGGTTTAGTTGTGTCGGGACGAGAAACGAATCACTTCCACTGCTATCGGCTGTGCAAGAGTGATCACCAATGGCCGAGACTGTGCGTGTAGGCGACACTGGCCTGGTCTCTGGCACTTGGATGTCGGTGGCGGTTGTCGTCCACCACATTGATTCCTGCGAAGAATGTTAGATAATGAAGGGAAACATGGTGCTGTGTAGCATGATATACATACACTTTGCGTGCGTGTGTGAGTGCGAGCTCTGTTCATGGGCTGCGATTGTGTTATGGTCTCTTCGCTGAAGAAGACACAGCGATCGGGCCCATCGGTCTCGAAGGACGCATCTTGCAGCTGCCTTGTGGATGCCAAGCGCTTCTTAGGCCGTTGCTTCTGCTCAAGGCTTTCCGGACTAGATGAGTAGGTTAACATACTGCCGAACTGGCCTAAAACAGGCATGGATTTCCGCATGGATCGGTCGGCGCGTCGTAGTGATGACGAGGGCGCAGCCGATAGGATAGGTGCCAAAGTTGGTATACCTTGCTGCTGCTGCTGTCGCTGAAGTGACTGCGAGTGCTGCATCATCGAAGGATACGGGATCGAAAACGATTGTGTATCTGAACTTTCGACCATGGCAGCTGGCGATGAAATGTCCATTGCATGCGGCGAGCTTTCTGGCATGGCCAGGTATGTGTGTGGTGTCGGCATGAGCATGGATGTCGATGGAATCGAAAGTCGTGTGTCATTACAAACGGTCGAACTAAACGGATCCAGTGTGCTTTGTGTATCCACTGTGGTCAGATGTATCGGCACTTGTGTACGACGAGACCCTCGGCGAGGACTGTCTAGGGAGGAGATCGACATAGAAGAGCCAAAGGATTGGTCCAAGTCGCTAACAACTGAACCATCACGAGACGTGTTTGGTGATGACGATCGCAGGGTGACTCCTGGCACATCTGCACCCACGGCCCAGCCCGGCGTCAGCGACGTAGTCGCTTGGGCCGAGGACAGCAGCGAAGCCATTTTCCTGTTGGACTTAGTTCGCGTACACCCCGCAGACTAGACTGGAGCTGTAGTTCGTGCCTAAGATACGACGAAGCCGACCAAGAAGGCAACGGGGCAGCGGGGCTTGAGGAGAGAGATATCAGCCCAATCCTCAAACAATGACACACGCACAAGGCAACGTGTGCGAATAGACGAGCAGCAATGTCTAGCCAAGCGCGAGACGTGACAAAGACGGAACCTCGATTTGGAAAACCTATTCTGCCCCTATTCTCCGGCTCGCTTGAATGTCTACAATGTACGTATGTTTCGAATGGGATAAATTCCTATGTGGGTTGTGCGACAAGCAAACAACACTTGTACACATTCTACACACGCGCCGGCCAATCGGGCATTTGCCCACATGCCAAAAAATAGCATGGGATTGGATTATGTCATTTCTATCGGTGGGCTGCGCGCGCCTTATGGCATGATAGGCAGCACGCACTGGCAGCTTTGTAGCCCAAGTTTTACAAAGCATCAACAGCGCAATCTGCCTCCACACGAAGGGGGCCTGACCGTCAGGGAGCGACAGATAGATGGACGATACGGTATTTTTTTTTTTTTTGCCCAATAGCTAACAAATTTGTGTTCTGGTTGCTCGCTTTTTGGACAAATCTTTTTATTCTTATCCTGCACCGCGTGGGCACATTTTTTTTGTTCTTTGAACAGCGTGTATATTAGCTTCGCTAGTCTTTGGCTGGTGGTGAGACCTTTGAATGTCTAACACACTAGCTTTGTTCTGGGACATTACGTCCACAGAACGTGATGCTAGGTTGAATGCATCACAGGAACTTGTCCAAACATTGATATCCTCTCAGCCGTCGTCTGAAGATGCATGCATGGATGACGTTGTCGCCAATACCGCGCACGCGTCGTCAGCAGAGGACGTGAACATGTCGGAAGAAGAAGTAGAGGCTTCGGAGCAGCGGATTGATGAGCTAAATACATCTGAAGTAAGCTACGCTATACGCCGTCTCGTCCGTGGACTTGCCAGCCCACGCGAGAATGCTCGTATCGGTTTTGCTGTGGCTTTAAGTGAGCTCCTCAGTCATCTCTCCACTGTGTCGGCGCACGATATACTTGCTCTTCTATGGAAACATAGCGTCGTTCGTGGAAACCTTAGCGGGCAGGAAGTACGTGACTTGCATTTCGCTCGCCTGTTTGGCGTCTATACACTAGCACGTTCGCGCTTGCTTTACTCGAGGCGATCCTCTCTTCTCACTTTCAAGCGGACGTTCCTTATTATCATTGCTGTCGCATCCTATAAGTCGTGGCTCAGTGAATCTTGTGGCTGGGTTCTCGTTGAACTTATTCGACCTCTTAGACCAACAAATTCCACACGTCCGCCATGGGCAGATGACGCTCTTTCATGGGTGTTTGATCAGCTACAGTCTCTGCCATCGTTCTCACCAGAAACACTAGCTCTTTTACTTACTCTGATGCAGACGATGCCATCGCTTTCGATGGCGAGTCACCGCATGATACCACCCTTCAAGCAGGCGAATCCTTTGGCACCTGCTAACTTGCCAGCGCTCGCATCAATATTGCGTGAAGCAATTCCAATGCATTGGAATTCAGATACACCTGCGCCGAAAGCTGGAACATGGACGGCGCATCTGCCGTTCGTCTGGGATATGGTACTGGATCTGTACCTGGGCAAACCGCATGATAAAAATCTTCAAGGCGACCATGACCCTGACGATATGAGTAGTGAACACCAAGCTTTGTTGAAGGGAGCAGCTCCGTTTCCGGACTTTTTCCGTGTTGTCGTGGACGAATCGTTGTTTGCAACACAAGCATCACCGGAGCGCAAATCATGGGGGTTTCAAGTCCTTCACCGCACATTGCCGCGGGCGTCAGCTGATGTCTTGCCGTTCTTGTTCACCCCCAATCTTATGCGTACGTGGGTGAATCAGCTTTCTGTGCCTGATCGACTGCTGCACAGCATGGCACAGAAAACCGTACTTCTCGTGGGCGATGCTGTGAGGCGCTGTCCTACAGCAGGGATTGCTCTCGTGACGCAGCTTACCGGTGAGCACGGGCGTCAGAACTTTGACCGTGTCACACACACCAAAACGATCGAGTCGATTCTCTCGTCTCTCGACGAGGCCGGGCTTCAGCGCTATCTGGCCTACCTGCGAAGTATTTTGTACGCATCTGGTATGTCGTCTGACGATGTAAAAAGCATTGCAATGCGGCGGCAAAGTGCATGCGATCAAATGCTTGCTCTTGTGCGCAGTCGTTTGATAAAATCGTCTGGCGCTTGGGTCCGAGATGTGCTTCTTTTCTTTGCTGGTCATGGATACTATGCTGTAAAAAAGAATCCGGCTCGTCCGTGGAGTGCTGTGTTACAGGTGCCAGATGCTGGGGCATTTTCTAACGCGCTGCGCAATGTATGCCGCTCGCGTCTCCAGGCATGTTTGGTGGAACTGCATGAGCCTGACGAGCATGGTAAGCCATGGCCTTTGGTTGTCATGGACATGCTGGATAGGATGGAGGAAGACTCCGAGCACTTCTCGTGTTTGGCAAATGCCGTTGCCCAGGAACGAATTCGTCGCGGCCGGGAAGTTCTGAAGCAGGTGCAACGAGTTGTACTGAAGGAGAAAAATGAGAGACAGCTCGAGAAACTGCATGCATTTGAGGTTCTCTTGGCGTCGGTGATTCTTGTCACCTTTGAAGACACAGGTGACGCGCCTGATATGATCGATCCGCTTGTCGACACTGCACAGCTTTTGTTTCTTGACAAGCCGAAGAAGCAAAAGCAAAAGCATCTACCGAAAACGCAGGATGCACCACAGCATGAAGTGGGCGGTATGGAACTGCTTACGGACACACTTGTCGGGCTGCTAGAGTTTTCATCAGCGTTCCTAAGATCCATGGTCGGCCAAGTCTTTGCAAAATTCAGTCGTTCCATGACGAAGGAGAGCTTGGATCACTTGATTGATCAGTTAGGTATGAACGAACCAGAGAAGGATGATGATGTCGGGCACGAACATGAGGAGGGAATGGAGGAAGACGAAGAGGTCGACGAAGAAGACGAAGAAGACGAAGAGGAAGAAGAGGATGATGAAGAGGAACTCGAGGAGGAAGATGAGGCTGATGACGATGTGGATCCAGTGCTCCGCTCGCGCGTAGAGGAAGCATTCCGTGCGAGTGGCCTTGCGGACGATAATGATGACGACAACAATGCGAGTAACAATGAGGAAGATGATGTTGCAGTACTCGATGACGATCAAATGGCCAAGCTGGACGATAAGCTGGCTGAGATCTTCCAACAGCACACGTCATCGAAGCGCAAAGAACGCGAAGCACTCCAGCGCGATACTGCTCTATTCCACAACAAGATTCTCGACCTTCTCGATATGTATGCCAAAGAACAAAGTGGCAACGCACTTGTTCTTCGCTTAATTGCCCCCCTTCTGGCTCTCGCACGGGGCTCAGGTGATGTGAGTCAACAAGTGGCGACTCGAGCGAGTCAAATCCTGCGTCAGCGTCTTTGCAAATCGAAGGAGCTTCCGCGTGGTGAGATTGATGTAGATGAACTCGTTCGCGAGCTCAGCGCAACACATGAACTTGCACGCACGTCACACGATGCGACTATGGCAGATCTCGCTGCTGCTGTAAGCCACTTGTATACAAAGGTGCTTGTGCGTCACCTCCAGATCGATGGTCCCGTGACTGTTTTCAAGCATACACTGCAGGACTTTTTGGAGCGCAAGTCATCACCAGTGCGTCCTGCATTCATAATCGAGGCCATCCGACGATATCCAGAATTGGGCTGGGGACTCCGGCATGCGTTATTGGATGGTTGCCACATGAGTAAAGCGGCGCGTGCATTCCGACAGGTCCAAGCCTACACTATGCTTCAAGCTGTCTTGCAGCAGCAGCAACACCCTGATACAAGACAGGCACCCGTACAGGACGTGCTTTCCTTCATCGCTCAGGTGCGTCATGTTGTAGGAGAAACTGTCATGGCTGCTGCTTCCTCCGCTGAAAATGATGACGGTGCTACCTCACTCAATGCCCAACGCCTAAAAGATGTGCTGCGTTTCGCACTGCAAGGTGTGCGCATGACTGTGCGGATCTCAGATGGACAAGCCACCTCCGTGCAAGCTTGCTGGCCACCGGACGAGCTAGAGGCTATCTTGCAGGCGCTTCAATCTTCAGAGCGCTTCAAGAGCTCGTCGTCACTTCACAGCATCATGAAAGAAATGCTCTCTCTCATCCGCCGGTCAGATCCATCCCCATCAAGCTCAGGCTTGCCTACTAAACAGAAACGACGCGCCAGCGAAAACGGAGGCGAGAATTCGGAAAATTCTAAGCGTCGTGCATCTTCCGGCCCTACGAAGATCCGTAGTACAGATACGAGCACATAGTCTACTGCTGTAGAACGAGGAAAGGTTTCTGCTCATCTGACGTCCGTGCTTCTTACCTCGTTGCCTCTCCATGTGGTTGAACAGAAGCAGTCGTGGAGAAGTCACGTGGGCAAGTGTCCTTGCACCACGTCCGCCAGGCAAGAGTCAGCGAAAGACCAGACTCGCGTGGCACGGCGGCCAACTCGGGGCCTCTCATGCATTCTGTCGCCACCTCCAATCACTGAGTACCCCTCCTCCATCCTGTCCTTTGCAACAATGAGCCAGAATCTGACGGATGAAGACCAAAAGGAATTGAGCACATTCTTAGATGCCGAACAGGCGAAGGCACGTGTCCAATCGACGGTGCACGCATTCACAGAGCGCTGCTGGGACCAGTGTGTGAAGTCATCTATCGGGTCCCACTTTGGTCGGGGTGAAGAAGCGTGTCTTAGCAACTGTGTGGAACGGTATGTACACGCAATAATTTGAGTTTAGTTCTTACATGTTAGTTTCCTTGATACGTCGCTATTTATTGTATGTGTGATAGAGAGACTTACAACAGGTCAAGAAACTCGAGAGCCAGCGCGATCTGAGCGCTTGAGCGCACATGGCCAGGAAAAAAAGTGCGAGATGCATGTTTGACATGAGTGCAACAATGTGTATGCATGCTACATAGAGTACAGAAAATAAAAGGATTTATTACATGGATGACACGCGTGAAGCGAATTATGATTTTGCGCATGAGATAGATACCGTTGTGAGTAGAGTGCATGAAATGCACGTCCACACTGCGCGGCGCAACGACCATGCCATCAATCTAGAGGCACAATTGGCAAAACTTGGCGCGCGGCCAAAATCGAACCTGCGCCGCGGCCGCCCCTATCACCATAATTGCAAGATATAGAGGGCGCTTGTCGGCCGGATAGAAAAGCAGTGTTGGAGAAAAGTGAAAATAAAAGCTGCGAGGTTTGGTCGGCACGGGGCTCATTCATACCCAAACTATAACGCACGCCGAGCCACTTTCGTCAAACAACTAGCGAATCGCGCCTTCATAGCATCGTTGCGATTGTCCCGGAAGGAGAAAAAGAAAGGCACTGTCGATTGGCATCCGTGCTTTCTGCATCTTCTCAGAGTCACACAAGGCTTGACTTAGTGCCACTATGGCATCACACTCGAATACCTCGAATGTGGTGGGCGGTCACTACCGGGTAGGGAAAAAAATCGGTGAGGGCTCATTTGGTGTGATTTTCGAAGGCACCGATCTTCTTCCGCACCATCGCATTGCTATTAAGTTTGAGCCACGTAAAAGTGACGCACCTCAGCTTCGTGATGAGTACCGCACGTACAAAGTTTTGAGCGGCGTTCAAGGCGTGCCGCAGGTGTATTATTTCGGCCAGGAGGGCTTGCACAACGTGTTGGTTATCGATTTGCTCGGTCCATCTCTTGAAGATTTGTTCGATCTTTGTGGACGGCGCTTTTCCGTTAAAACGGTTGTGATGGTCGCCAAGCAAATGGTACGTACGAGGACGACGGCAACGGCACGACGAGCTGCTTGTGTTGCTGCAGTAACCAACGCATCTTGCTGACACTTGTACGCAGGTTTCTCGTGTACAATCTATTCATGAACGTAACTTGATCTATCGTGATATCAAACCAGATAATTTCCTTGTGGGGCGTGGGCCTGGCAAGTCGGCCAACATAGTGCATGTCGTCGACTTTGGGATGGCCAAACAATACCGTGATCCCCGGACAAAACAACATATCCCTTACCGCGAGCGCAAGAGTCTAAGTGGCACTGCACGGTACATGAGCATTAACACACATCTAGGGCGCGAACAGTCTCGAAGAGACGATCTTGAGGCGTTGGGGCATGTGTTTTTGTACTTTTTGCGTGGAAGTTTGCCATGGCAGGGCCTTAAGGCTGCAACAAACAAACAAAAGTACGAAAAAATCGGCGAGAAGAAACAGAGCACGTCCATTAAGGATCTCTGTGATGGTCTTCCCGAAGAATTCGGCATTTACCTGAATTACGTACGCAAGCTCGGGTTCGAGGAGACGCCTGACTATGACTTTCTTCGCGAACTTTTCTCCAAGGTCCTTCGCGACATGGGCGAGGTTGATGACGGTGTGTATGACTGGCTCATGATGAATAATGGCAAGGGCACAGAGTCAGACCCTTCACGCTCTGCACATGCAGAGCGTGGAAATCCCCAAGACTTGCTTGCTACTGCTGGTGCTGTCGGTTCTGGCACGCCCGTTGCTAACGCTGCGGGTACCGTCGCAGTCTCGGGCGCGGCCACTCCGGGCGCTCAACCGACACCTCATGGTAGTGGACGTCAGCGGTATCGCACGGGAGAAATGGGCACGCGACTCAGCACGACTGAAATTCGCACTGAGCAGGGCTATGCACCTATACGCGACGTGCCGCATTCGAATGCAAAGTTCACCCGCTCGCAGCAGCAGCTTGCCATGTCACCATCTGCATCTGGTGCGCGAATCGCATCTGGCGCCGGCTCACCACATTTGGACGAGCGCCCACGACAAACAGCACGTCGCTACGAATCGCGGCCATTCGCACTAGCGAATTCCATGTCTGCTGATGCGGGTGGGACGACAATGCATGATGCGCCTGGTCGCATGAACCATCCAGCTGCGTCGCCAGCTGCGTTGCATAATGGCATGGCTGATACGAGTGGCACCGGTTATCAGACGACTGCGCCTTTGATGGAACGCCGGACCTTCGGTCAGCGGCTGGTGGACTTTTTCCTTTGTCGCTGTGACTAGGTGTATACTGACTCCCTCTACATGTGTCTTGGACTTGATCATGCACACATTTCGTGCGTATATATTTACATTCGTTAGTAGTGAGGCGTCATGTTTTTCGGACTTTATGTATTTGGCGGACTTGGGTCTAAGTATTATCGCTATTGGTGTGTGTCCGTTATAATCTTGTGTGTGTCTTCAATCGTGCTGAGGATCGGATGTTCCAGGCATTGGAACGTCTGGTTGGCAAATTAGGCAGCATGGAGTGTATAAAATGTTGCGGCAACTTAGACCGCGCGTGACCTCCACATTACGCACAAAGACTCGAGAGTGGCAAAGGAAGGTGATGCAGGCGGGCGTATGTGCGTAGATAGCTAGGTAGGGGTTGTGCTACTGGGAAGAGGCCGGGTCCCAAGGTAGTTTGTGGAGGGCTCGAGCCTGGCGATCCGTGTTTTGGCAGACGCCGTCTATGATGTCAAAAGCGTGCCGCCGCTTCGCTGTCATTGGTGCAGGGCCAGCGGGTCTAGCTGCTGCCCAACAGCTTCGTGCTGTGGCTGGCAATGCGCCCGTTGACATTGTTGTGTTTGAGCGTCAATCGACGATCGGTGGCTTATGGACATACGAACCTGATCCTGGGCCGTGCATACTGCGTGTTCCTGCATTTCCACGACCAGGAGATGCAGGCTATGCATCATCGAACCCACACGAATTACAATGCCCGCGTGCGATGTATGAAGATCTTCGTACGAACATTCCGTCGGTGCGTATGTGAACAATGGGTTTTCGAACTCCCCTCTCCTCACACATGTGATAGCCAGTGATGGCCTTTCGTGGCGTTCCGTTTTTCCGTGACACCCCCATGTTTCCTACACGAGGTATGTGTGTTTGGTCAACCGGCGCTAGTATCAATGTAACATGCTTACATCCTTGTACGCATACACACATCAGCACACGTCCTTGAGTATTTGTGGCATTTTGCACGTACACAATGCATTCTATCGATGATTCAATTTCGGACAGAAGTCATGCGCGCTAAGCGCGTCGACAATACGTGGCTTGTCACGACACGTGCTCTCGATTCTCAACAAGAACAGACGCACACATTCGACTACATCGTGGCGGCACATGGACGGTGTAATGCGCCGTATATCCCTGCCATCCCAGGCATATCAAATTTTCGTGGGCGACAGATTCACAGCGCCTGGTACAGGTACCCAGATACGCTGCAGGCACGACGCATCTTGATCGTGGGGAACAACTCATCTGGTGCAGATATTGCACGTGAATTGTGTGGTGGTGCCGTCCGCACATGGCCCACCGCAGCTTCTTGGGAGAGACAGCTGCAAGATGTTTCGGTGTTTCACTCATACCAAGATCCAACGAAACCTCCGCCGGTGGACTTCGATCCTCGTGACGAGTCAAGTCCGTCGTGGTGCCGGAGGATCCAAGTCGTTGGACCTATCCAGTATATCGACGAGCAAGGCGTGATTGTATTCCATGATGGACGTCGTCTTTCCAACATTGACATGATCGTCTGGGCAACAGGCTTCTTGTACCAAGTGCCGTTCTTCCACGCGAGCGATCCGCCCTTTGCTGAATCGCCTCTTGTCGTTCGTGATGAGCATACACGCGCGATTCCGTCGGTTTCGGCAGTAAGTGTACTGCATCAACTAGATGACTGGATGCTTTTTTATCGAACAGAGCCGAGCGTTTGTTTCTTGGGCTTGCCGAATCGCATTGTGCCATTTCCCATGGCGCAGCTGCAAGCTCGCGTGGCGGCGCATATTTGGCTGAACAAGATGCATCCATTGCCACGCGCGCGTGCAGAACTTTGTATCAGTGATCCAGAGCGTTGGAACATTCGGAGCATGGATACATCGAGTAGTGTAGCATTGGATCAAGCACAGCTTGGACCACGTCGCTTCGAAAGCCCCGACGTCTGGGGGGACTTTACGATGGGCGCGGACGCCGAAGCTGCGTACACGGATGCTTTGTTGAGTCTGCTGCCAGCTGCAAGTAATGCGCCAGAATGGGCACCGTTCCCTATTTGGCGCCGCGAGCTCCGAAAGCAAGGAAAGGCGAAACGACGGGAGATCCTGGGATACTAGCGCGACCAAACATGCACTGTGCCACAGGAAGATGCCGTGACAACCTGGGGATCCTGCTCGTCTGGACATGTTTCGGTCCACAGGATCGTCACAGGCACGTGCGGTGCGCGGCGGTGTCTCAGACTGCCACGCATGTCCGGCTTATGCGCCCATTTGACCCGGCCTTTCAGAGTATCCCAAGCGTACAAGTGCCCTGTTTCATCTCCACTAAATACGACTGCTTCGTCGCGCGAAAGGTCTGAGTGACAGCGGAATGCGTTCTGCGTGTGGCCCTGGAAACACTGCAATTGCGTTCCATCGGCCAAGTCCATGAGTCGGTGCGTAGATGAGAGCTGTGTCACAAGCATGGCGGCCCCGTCCTTCGTTGGTGTCAGGGATGTGATGGGCTCATCGAGCATATCTGTGCGTAACTGTCCCATGCGTACGTCATAGGTGCGTAACGCGCCGTCTACGGATGCGGTGTGGACGCAGTTAGGTGTGGGAGCTAGTGCGAGAATAGCATCCTGCGCATCACTTGCTTCCCAGATCGGTCGCCATGCATTCGATGCGCGCAAATCAAATGCACGCAAAGTCTTGTCACTACCTCCCGTGTACAAGAGGCTACCATCGTCATGTGCACCGGCGAATCTCACGTCATGGATTCGACCTGTGTGTGAGTGAAAGCGGCGGAATACTTGACCCGTTGCAACATCCCATAGCATTACTGCTCGATCTGGCCCGGCACTGGCGAACCTCATGCTATCTGGCGCTATGTCCAGACACAGCACTTCGTAGGAATGCGCGCTGTAGCGCTGGATGCATGGCGAGCGACCTTTCGAATCGACCTCATCCGAGACGCCTGTCTTTGCATTCCATAAGTGAATTTGCTGATCGCCACCACCTGTCAGCAGATACCGACCGCCAGGATTGTATCGTGCGACATGCACAGCGCCTGCGTGTGCTTGGATTGTATGCTTGGGTGTCAAGTCAGTGTTCCGAGACAATGCCGTGGCAGACTTGTCTAATTGATCTGCACTGGGATACAGTGCCATGCCGATATGAGCGTAAATGTCGTTGGAATGAATCAACGTTGGCCGCGCTTTTGGTTGCACGAATCGTCGTACGTAGCGTATCTCACCATGTAAAAATACTTTCTTTCTGACACGCAACAGAATTTAGGAAGTGGAGTTGCTGCCGCCCTGCTCGGCTCGGCTCAGCTCCGCTCCGCTCCCCTGCATCTGCCAGGGCTTCCCCTTCTTGTGGGATCATTTAGCGACACGCTCTGCCTGAAAAGACATGCCGTGGTCACAGGACGTCAAGGCAACATGGCTCGAAGAAGTCATCTTTCTGGGAACAGGCACGAGTTCACAGGTGCCAGCCATCCATTGCATCACTGACAAGAACTCAGATTGTGTGACGTGTACAGATGCCATGAAACCAGGGAGCAAGAATCGCCGCTTTTGCACATCAGCTATTGTCCGTGGAAGTAAGCAAGGATGTCCTGGTACTAGTTCGACGATCCTGATTGATTGCGGTAAGTCTTTTTACGAGTCGGCCCTACGTTACTTCCCTGTGTATGGACTACGAAACATTGACGCGTTGCTTTTGACGCATGCACATGCCGACGCTATGTTGGGACTTGATGATTTGCGCAGCTGGACGATGAATGCTTGTATCCAGACGCATGTTGATGTGTATCTCACGCGCGAATGTATGGATACAGTGCAGCAGACGTTTCCATACCTTGTGGATACATCGCGCGCCACAGGCGGCGGCGATGTCGGTGCATTGCGCTGGCACATCATTGACCCTCATACACCATTTCTAGCCGGGCCGCAGCAAGTGCCAGTTCAGCCTTTGTATGTGGAACATGGATACACGCATGGTGGCCGTGTGCCATTTGCATGCCTTGGATTCCGCATCGACTCCATGAGCTACATCAGTGACTGTGTACGTACAAGCGGGTGCACGCATCTCTGTCGCAGAAGATCTAACAGCCAGCACCATATACCTGAGACAACCATGGAAAAAGTCGTGGGTAGTGATCTCTTCATTCTGGATGGCCTAAAGATGAACCGTCATACAAGTCATTTCTCCATTCCTCAGGCGATTGCATGCACATTGGATCTGTGCATGCGCCATGCACATCGGCAGCTCAGTCCACCTTCCTTAACGGTACTCACCGACATCACACACCGCCTAGAACACCATTCCACAGAGTCACAGATCGTCACGCTTCTTGACGGACTCGCCGCATGGCTTCATCAGCAGGGCTGGAGCGCGACAGATGCGCCTTCCCGGTGGTGGACACGCATCTGGGACGAGCAAGAGAATGAGCTGCACGAGCGCCTCCAGCTCACTCCATTATCGTCGTCTCTGTCTATTAAACATGCGCACCCACTCGTGCCAGACATGCGCGTTGCGTATGACGGCGCGCGTGTCACGTTTTCTAGGCACGTCTAGTACGGCTGTGGCCGTAGCCTCCGGTAGAACAGGGAGAGTGGCATGTATAGAATGCCAAGACATTCTATACATCACGTGATATGCATGGGCCACGCATCAGCCCTGTAAGTTCACGCGCCCCATTTTGGTGTGTGTGGGGGATGGGGCGTTTGAGGTACGACGACCCAACATTCTGCGTGGAACAGCGTCGGTTCGTGGGAAGTTCGCACGACTTCGGCATTGGTTCTCTTGACGTGGCATGTGGGCTTGGGTCGCTAGTATCGTATGTTCGGTAGCCTTGGGCTGGGGCATAGTCCCACCAAACCGCGCTGGACAGATTTGGACATGGGTGAGTTGCGGCGCCACGGCCTTAGCAGTCAAATGGCTGTGGGAGAATTCGAACTTGGCGTGTCGATCGCGCATCATAGAGCCATCGAAAGAGCGCATTGTCATTCTCGGCGCGTCAACAGCTGACGGAATCGGCGCAGCTATTGCACGTCAATGCATAGCGCGTGGCTCATCGAGGATCGTCTTGGTAGCGCGACGGAAAAGTGCTTTGGAACAGGTAAAGCTGGCTATTGTGAGCGAGCAAACGGATCCTGAAGCGCAGGCACGTGCCCAATGTATAAGGACTATTGCCGCTGATTGCACGGTCGAGGAAGATGTGCATGCGTTGCAAGAGGACTTGATGCACCAGTTGGGAGGTATCGACACGCTCTACCTAGTGTTTGGTCGGTTGTGGAACTCGTCATTCTTACGTGCCGCTTATTCGGACCCTGTATTTGGTCAGACTGAATTTACCTCGCTTGAAAGTCTCAGGCATGTGAAGACTAGCGTACAGGCCATGTCCGACTGCAATCTTCACGGCACCGCCCTCGTCTTGGCAGCCTTGATACCGTGCATGCAAGTCACATCCAATGCACCATTTGTATCGACAATTGGGTCGCTCGCCTCCCTTGTTCCCGCGCCGACGCGCTCCGTCTACTGCGCGACGAAAAGTGCACAGCAAATGCTCATCGAAAGCGTGGCACTCGAGTGCGAGACACAAGCTCAAATGCCTGGCAGAGCGCTGGTCCAATTTAGTGTGCTGGCGCCTTCGACCGTATCGACGTCTTTCCGTGAAAGCAGTGGCGCTGAAGTTCGCGCATCTGATTTACGTTCTGCAAATCAATTACGCGCTCAAGATGTGGCAGCAAGAGCTGTCTTTGATGTTGACCACAGAAACACTGGCGTCAATCCGATGCCTTGGAAGTATTTTCTAGTATGGGTGCTCCGCCCTCTCATGTACGTACGCTATCTATCTATGCTGACACCATGCAAAGCTCTCGCATTATAAATCGTGGCGCTCACGAGCGCTATGCATACTAAGACACTATTTCAAGACTGGATGTGTGTCTTTGCAAGTTCATCAGCCAAATCGTCAGCCTCAGGGTCCTTCTTCTCCTTCTCGCCAACATCTTCTTCATCGTCCTCCTCGTCCTCCTCGTCCTCCTCGTCTTCCTCGTCTTCCTCGCCTTCAGGATCCATTTCATCCAGCTCGTCCAGTGCCTCGCTGTGGCCCCACTTCTCCAGAGAAGCAGCGATCTTGGAAATGCAGTCATCGTCCACATCGGCAAAGTTGCCATTGATTTCGAGCGTCTTCAGCTCACTTAGATGGTGCTCAATTGCATGTCCCAGTTTATGCAGCGCATCGCGATTCAGGTCACAGTACTGCAGATGCAGTGTCGTAAGCTTCTTATTTCGCCCCATACTCAGTGATTCGAAGAGCAGTGAGCCGCCTTTCGACTTCAGCAAGCAGTCAGACAGGTTCAGCGTCCGCAGATGAGGCCAGTTCGGTAGCGCCTTCGCAACGGATCTCGATCCTCGTAGCGTAGCGGTGTTGTCTTGTAGATTTAGCACCTCGAGATCTTTGCAGTCGGACAGACCTTCACACAGCGCTCGCACACCTTCCATGCGAATTCCATTCTGGTACAGACTGACCTCCGTGATTCCACGGTGTTGCGCAAATGCACGCGCCCAAGCGATTGCGGAGCCATTTTCCAAACGATTGCGCCCACATACGACTACACGTAGCTGACTCTTCTCGCCGTCCTTGAGGTGTTTTGCTGATTCGTATAGCGCGTCAGCAACAATAGTGCCACCAGAAACTCCAAGTCCGTTGTTGCTCAGTTTAAGCACGCTAATGTGCCGGTTGTTGGTGAGTAAGTTCACCATAGGTTCCGCTGACCGACCACCAAACGCATTGTCCGACAGGTTGACTTCTTCCAGCTGCTCATGATCAACTAGAGCATCGCAGAGCGCACGCAGCGCATCTGGAATCTCGGTGATAAGTCTTCCAGTGAATATATCGGCCATGTCAGCAACCCTGAGTGTCTTTTTCGTTTTCAGTACATTAGCTAGAGCCTGGCATGCGCCTACACCCAATGTGTTGCCACCAAGGTGGATTTCATGAAGTGGCTCAATCTTTTCCAGTTCTGCTAGATACGGTGAAATATCTTCCTTGCTGTTTAGCTTTAATCCCTTGCCGAGGATATTAAATATCCCCGACGACGTGCCACTAGCAGCGTCCATGTTCCGATGACGTACGTGTGTGTGTTGAGAAAAGCCACTCGATTTCTTGTGCAGCTCATACCACGTGGCCATTTTGGTTGCTTTTGTGCTTTGCTTTTTATTTCTATTTTATTTGTTTCATTTCCAAATTTTCCAGCTGGATTCCTACATTCGTTTCACTGTTACAGATTGGTCACGCCTAAAGGATCTGTGGAGGCCGTCGGCGCTGACGCAGCTGTGGAAGGAAGTTCGTGATGTAAGTGTTGGGCTGAGGTTGATGCGGATATCTCGCGTGATGTAGGTGGAGAAGAGGACATCATAGAAGGCCAAGACGTCGAAGGCTGCGCAAGACTAATGGGTGTCGTCGAAGCTCTTGCATTGCAATTGACGTCGTCCATAGAGAGGGCGTCAAATGACTGCCAATCGTCAGGTCTTTTGGAGACCCATGGATTGTGATGATGCTCATGGAGAGCAGGTGCATAGCCTCCGCGTATTGCCATGTCGGACTCGGAGTCTTTTGGGGCTGGCTCAGGCATTCCAGCATTCTCTGTTGATTTTCGTAGAGCCTCTTGCATACGGTTCCAACCGTCAGAAAAGAGGGATCGGACACTCCGCGCAGCCATTTGGAAAGCTTCCTCAGGGCTTCGCTGCTCGGCATGTGTATCCGAAGTCGCAGGTGATTTGGCGGGTACGAATTGCCCGGCTTCAGCCAGCCTCTCATGGAATCGTTGGTATTCTAAACGCTTAGCATCGACAAGTGCGTTTAAACACGTGTCTGAGTGGCGGAACAGGTCTGCAGAGAATCGAACATCTTTGGGGCGTGGGAACAGAACGCCTTGATCACCATGACCATGCGTGCTATCCAAGCACGAGTTGTACATTGAATTGCGCCACATGCCTCTTCTAGGGAGAAGTTCATCCCAAACACTGGGGGTACTCTGGGATGGACTTCGTTCCTTGTTTGGCAGTAGCGGCGATTGTCTCTCACGTTCCGAGTTGAATAAAAATGTGCCGGTGGTACCAGAGAAAATTTGGAGTACCAGTTCGGCAAGATAACCTCCATTGAACTCGAATCGATCCGGATTCTGGTACTGCAGCTGCCACACGCAGTCGAGAAATTGGAAGAAAATCGGCGCACATTGCGATGCACCGTTGGCTTGAAAGTGTGCCGTGATAGTTTTGGTGAAATCCCAGAATGACGGTACTCCCCGTGGATTGTCTGCCAGCTGCTGATCATGGTCGGAGGCATCAAGATCATGCGTCGACTCATGCACAGGAGGCGTCATATCAAACTTTGACGGGCTTCCGTGGACGAGTCCATGGCGCTCCTGGAACTGGTGCCCGAAACTCAGCCAGTCTTTCTCAATTAGCACGGCGAAACCTTCGAATGTACGGTAATATGGGTCCAGACAAATTTGCGCCAGGGACGTGAGCTGAGCTGTGCGATCCCAGCCGTCAGAACAATGAACAAGAACGTGCGACGAATGCACGTTCACATTCCGTACGATGAGCAGAGTCCCCTGCAGAATGGCCTCGAGGTGCTTGAGCCAATGTGAACGCTGAAGAGCCAAGGAAATATCGGCGATTTGTGATTGCTCTTGCTGTGAATCCAACAGTAGCTGTTCATCTATCGTACGGAAAGCCGCTTGGACCTTGGCAAGGGAATCGCGCATGACATGAATATTGTCAATGCCCAAGTACACCTTCTTGCTGTTTTTGTAATACTCCATGTTTTCAGAGCCTGCACCTTTGGCGTAATTCGCCATGGCATTTGTTGTAGGCCTTGCATCAATGATCAAGTTCGTCAGTGTCGATCCGTAAACGCGCTCTGTGCTGGTAGTCACAGCATCCGGACTCATGTGCGAAGAAAAAATGGCCTCAACAAGCCTCTCGTCCTGAAATGACCTATTCTGTGCGATTCCCACCATAGGCTGGCTTGAGCGCGTGATGGTTGCTGCATTCGCCCGATGGTAATATGTTAACACGGGAATACGACCCTTGCTGCGGTGTTTCGCCGCGAGAGCAAGTGTCTGATCGCTTATGTTGGAAGGGACAACTAACATGGCCGGGTACGTCGGTGAAAGCTAGAGGGTAAATGCACATCTATCACGTACCGCATAGTCAGCATTGACAGACGAGAATCGCCACGTCCGTGTGTGTGTGCCAAGTCCTTGCCGCTTAAACTCTTTTGCGGCGTTGTAGAGCTGCCAACCATCGCCGACAGATTTATTGCCATGGAATGCATATAGTTTTTCGACAGAATCTTGCATCAGTATGAAAAATACAAAAGACCAACTTCAATGGCCACATACGTACCGATACTCGATGCGTCTCTGAGTCTGGTCATGGTCTCAAGAGCATCTGTCTCATTCATGCATCCAAGTACTAAGTGCTCATTTGTCGCAAGATATATCGATATAGGGTAGAGCGGTTCAGAGGTGTGTGCAGGGCGCGCCATGGGTCGACGCACGGCATAAGCAATGAGGGGCAGCTCGACCTAATGTCAGCGAGGCACAATACACACTTTCTCCGTCGCGTCTTCACCTGCTAGCACAAGATGAAATGATGTCACTTGGACAGATACGTGTCTCCATGTTCTGTGGCGTAAAATCCACCCATACACTGCCTTTCATTAGCATGTCTACAGCGCCGAAACACACCTCATGCATCACAAGTGGCCAGTCGTACCTCCTCCGACATAACGCGTCGTGCGCTACTACCCTACTTCAACACGCTCACGAGCGCACATCAAGTCACGTGACATTACCTGAGCTGCCCCACCGTTTCGATGCGGGGATGGTATAGGTACGAACCGCGGAGAAGACTCTCGTCCTAACGGTGCGAATAAAGTGAGCCTAGTTGAGGGAACACATCAGCACGCTAGCTCCTATGTATTGCATAGAGAGATGAACCAGCTGGGAAAAACGATACAGTGACACTGATTATATATCCTTGTGAAATTGCTACACGAGTCGCTTTGTCATATCTGGGAGGCGTTAGTTCAGGCATGCGTCATACGTACAAGGGCCTTCCAGCTCATAGCCAAGTCGGCGATAATAATCACGCGTTCCAACGCCTGAAATGACAGCCATCTTTACGCTGCCATGCTCGTCACGAGCAATGGCTTCGGCTTGCTCCATCAACAAGGTACCGAAGCCTTGATGCTGGAATTTGGTCGGATCGCGGCTGTGAAGCGGGACAGCACTGCCGTACGTGTGCAATTCACGCACAATCGACGTCTGTCCGTCTTTGAGCAACTCTGTCCGATACGTTCCTGTGCTGGAACACTTTCGAAGACGGAGTAAAGCGACGAGAATATCTCGGTCAGGATCCTCGTACGAAAGGAACGTCTCCCAGCCGCCATTTGCAGTATAGTCACGACGAAGGAATTCAATTTCCTCTGGACGCACTTTCGTATGAATTTCATGGATACCGACTTCTCGGTATCGAACGTCGCGGCATGTGACGCCAAAGTCGCGCATTCGCTCGAGAGCCATCTCCCGCAGGTTGCCATTCTCAACACCACTCGAGACAAGTGGCATAGGAATATCACGCTGCACGCGGTACACGCGTGTCCAGGGAGGCACCAATGCAAGGATGCGAGCGATGATATCGACGAGGAAAGATGGCGTGTAGTTCTTGTAGCGACCTGTTCGCCATAGTTCGTACAGACCCGTGCCGCGAATGACCAACGTGGGATACAATTTGAGGCCGTCCGAGCGGAATGCAGGATTCTCAAAGTACTCTTTGAACTGCTCCATATCACGCTCAACACCGACGTTGGGAAGATCTGGCATCATATGAGCCACAACTTTGTAGCCGGCATCCTTCGCGAGATGAAACGTCTCACAAACTGCCTTGACTGTATGTCCGCGATTTGTATCACGAGCCACATCCTCATACACACTTTGCACGCCAATCTCAAGACGCGTGCACCCGTAGCGCAGCATCTGAGACAAGTGCGGGCGCAAACAATAGTCCGGACGCGTCTCGATCGTGATGCCAATGCATTTGGTTTGAGACCGCTCCGAGTATCGTACTGCTTCATCGACGTCCAGTCCCGTGTATCCACTTAGTGCATTGTGCAGCTGAGCGATGAATTCATTCCGATACTGCTCCGACAAGCTCATGAAAGTGCCGCCCATAATGATGTATTCGACTTTGTCGACGCTGTGTCCCAATTCGCGAAGTTGTTGTACACGACCGCGGCTCTGTTCGTATGGGTCGTACCGTGCGCGAATTGCACGCATAGATGTTGGTTCATATCCTGTATAGGACTGTGTGCTGTATTCAAAGTCTGAATCCGGTCCTCCGGGGCAATACACACAAATGTTGCCTGTCAGCGCAATATGTGGACAGCGATGCGGCTTACACATGACCGCGACAACAGCAATGCCGCTCGCGCTGCGAATTGGCTTTGCACGCAATGCTGGCACAAGGATCTTTTTGTGCGTGTCGGGGATCGCAGCAATGATATCTGTGAGTCTCGGAACGCCTCCGTATCCATGTTTTTTGCACGAAGCGCTGCGGATTGCATTCAATGAGACAGATTTGGATTCTTCATGTGCATGGACAAGCTGTGCTGCAATATCTGCACACACACGAAGAAGACATTCCGCCGATGTCGAGGTCGATGACACGGCCATGTCGACTGAGCGAGTCTGTACCAAAGAAGAAATAGACGTGCAAACACGTATGTGTCGATGAAAACAATGTGATTCTTTGCTTACCCTTCAATTTCGTAGGCGCAGAATGACTAGAGTGATTTTCCTTTTTTTTGGTATTGCTCTTACAACTTTGATTGATTTAGGACCTCCGAGACAAAGAGCTTTTGCTGCTCGTCGGCTAGCTGACTCCCTAGCTTGGTCTCGTTACATGAATTTGTCAGCAGCGAAATTTGTAGGAGAAATATTGACGCCCTGCCTGTCTTTTCGCGCATGACAAGCACGACTGACATAAAATACGATGGTGGAGGGCACATAAAGTTAAGCCAGCGTCAGGCAGTCGTCCAGGTGGCGGCGTAGATCAACGTCCTGCAACGTAAGGTCAAAGAAGGGAGGTCTCTTGGCATAACGGCACCACGATCACCGGGACGATGCGTGGTTGGCAGTGGGGTGCATGGCTCAGTGCACTTGTGGTAGGTGCTTTGGCAAATGTTTCCGAGTCATCAACGCAGGATGTGAATCTTGTTGACATCATAAGCACTTACCCAGAACTGTCAACCTTCATTCATTATCTACAACGGGCGCGTCTGATTCCATCGCTAAATCGCATGCAAGAGAAAAGTGATGTTTCTTCGGGAATGACGATTTTTGCTCCCACAAATGCAGCGTTTGAATCATTCTGGCGTCATGGCGACTTGGGGAACAAATCTATGTCTGAACAAGAGCAGCACCTGCCGGACAATATTCAGGCAGAACTTCGGCAACAGCTGCTTTACCACGTACTCAATTATACTCTGTTGGACGGGAACGATGCCAACCTATTTTTAGAGACGTTGCATTTCCCATCACGCAAGCGCCTGTTCGAACCCACTCGGCCAGGCACTGTGCCGCAGAAACCACAAGATCCTCCGCATCCTGGCGCCGAGGATCGCGGTGGCTTGCTGGGTGGATATGGGCAAATGCTTCGTGTTGTCCGTGCTGAAAATGGCTCTATCACGCATGTCGGCATGGATCATCGCGGAATGCATGGTGCACGCATAGTCCATGTGGATCGTCGCTCGCGCCATGGCATCGTGTACTTGATTGATCGAGTGATTTCGTTGCCGCCGTCACTCGATGTGTTTTTACGCGAGCAGAGTGTCTCCACCTTATTCCGCCACATCCCTAACGACACTCTGCGCACGCTTGCAACGACGGCACACCTGACCGTATTTTTGCCCACTGATGCAGCATGGCATCAGCTAGATCCGCTCGAGAAAAAGTACCTTCTGGGCTCTAGCCCTGAGGCACTCCAAGATCGCTTGCGTGTGTTTGGATGGCACGCATCGAGCACGGGTCTAGGTGATGGCCGTGTCGCATATGCGTCGGAGCTGCTTGCTGCTCCTCAGACCAACCTCACGACCATCCTTGGTGGTGATGTGCATGTGAGGACGCAAGCTGGACCGACTCCTGGCTCTCCCCGCTCCCTGTCTCTTGATGGCATGTCGATCGTGCAACAGGATATCCTGACCGAGAATGGTGTCGTTCACATCGTGGACGGTATGCATATGCCGTTTGGTGATTTAGGCATGACGGCCGAAAAGTATTTACTCGCTCTTAATGCTACAGAGTTTGTCGCGCTCATGAAGCACGCAGGACTTGGGGACTATATAACCCAAGATCCGCATGAAGCAAGGCGTCCGGAAACACCGAGGGGTCCATTCACGTTTCTTGTACCTCCAAACTCTGCACTGCGTAACTGGGTACATCAACATGTGGCCCAGCCGATTAGCAAACATTCTTCGTCCATGCAGCGCCTTCGAGACATGTTATTGTACCATATCCTCCCAGACCATCAGCGCACACTTACCAACGAAACGCTTCTCACGACGCAATTATATCCAACCGGCTTACTCGGTGCACCGCAGCGCATACCAGTGATTTTGAGTGACAACAAAACGCTCACATTCGGGCACGCCCGCGTGACTCATGGTCCCGTCCATGCACACACAGCGACCATGTACCTACTCAGCGATATTGCGCGCGTCCCAACCGACCCTGTACATACTGCGGCGCGTGCATCTCTATCGACCTACGTCCAAGCACTGAGTAAGGCGCATTTGGATTCCAGCATACGCAAAGCACCGCTTATGACATACTTAGCGCCAATAAATGAGGCATTTGAGAATATGGGTTTGGCGGCCAAGTACTTGCTGCACACATCGAATGCAGATCTGTCGCATGTCATTGCTTCCTTCGCGTTACCAGGCGCCCTGTACTTGTCGTCACTAGAAGCGAATTGGACGCGTGTGGTCACTGGCGATGGATCTCCTGTGTGGCTACGACGCGTCGAAGCAGGTATAGCAGTCCGCACGCCAACAACCGGTGCCACTCTCATGCAAACGACGCAGACTGATCTCATCACTGATACAGGTGTCGTTCATGCAGTAAGCGACGTTCAGCTACCACCGTCAGTCCCAATGACGCTGTCAAAGCTGGCGCGTGGTGCACCAACACAGAAGATGCTCTCGCTGATCCATGCAGCCGGCTTTGACTGGGTGTGGAACTCGTCTCTCACAATCCAAGCGGATCGGAAATGCAAGCAGCAAAAGTTGATCGTGCTTCTTCCCGAAGACAGGGCGTTTGCGAAACTGAACATCAGTTTATATGAAGCGAATCCAGAGTCACTTCGAGCTCTTGTTGCTCTGCACATCTTGGTTATGGACGAATGTCATTCTCGCAAACGCACAGATGAACACTTGCCGCTGCCCCTCTTCGATGAAATGGTGCATTCAACTATGCTTGATAAGCGCTTGGGTGGATCAAGTGCATTTGGCCGTCTTGCCTTCCGCCGCACCAGTGCATCGTCGAAGAAACAACTTGGATACATGGTCGGTATTAAAGGGGCTCGCAGCACGGTTGGAAAAGAGCATGCCGCCAACGTTCTCGATCTTGGACATGCAGTTCTTCACGAAACACTCGCTGACGGACACGTGGTGCCCGGTGGTGTTCTCACAATTGACACAGTCTTGGAACCATTTGAGCCTGGCTGGCTCCTGCGCTGGAATTGGACATGGAAGGTGTGCCTACTTTTAGTGCTAGTTTCAGGCGCATGTGTTACAAGAGCTTACACGCGACACAGGCGCTGGGGCTACACGCGGGTCCAATCTGACGCCTTCGAGGGTGAAGAAGAGTAGCTTAATTTCGGCATATGTGTGCATACGATGGTGGCCGTACTTTCGATCCAGAGCCATAAAGTTAGAACCAGATATCGTAGGGTAGATTCAATGCTGTTTGACGATTCGCGTAGATGGCTGACAGCTCTTGATAAAGGTATGGGCTTTCTTGCGAGTAAAGCCCCTATGGCCAACCGTTTTGAGTCTTGCTGTAAGTGTGGGATTCATCTGCACGCGAGCCTGTGCCTTCCGCAAACATCTCAACAAAGATCTGGAGTCATGATTCCATTTTCAAGGCATTTCAAAGATGATTCGCCATCATCTTTCACGACATCAAAATTCAAAAGTACGCAGTAAAATAGTGCGAATATAAGATCAAAACGGTCCACTTCATTGTACAAAAGTGCGGAAACTTGTGCATGTCAATAGTCTTTCTTAACTTGCCCAATTCATGTCATGCTCACTTGAATCAATAAAAGAAAATCGTTGCCAATATCGGACATTATCGTGCTCTGTAGGATCGTTATCCTTATTTGCAAAAAAAAATCTCTAGTCACCAAAGTTTCCTCTTTTCAAAAAGGGCGTCGTGATGACTGGACAGTCCCTCGGATGGTCGTGAATCGCTAGGATACCGCCGATGCTTGACGGATTCAAATCAACGTGGGTAATTTATACCGTTACTTTATGCATGTTCTTCCCGTCAATATTTGCTTCGTCGAACTGTGCCTCTGGATGTAAAAAAATTTGCTACAGAAAGGCTTGTATGCTCGTTATGGCACATCCTGTGGCGGAGCAGCCAAAATAAAACCTCATCACGCATCTCATGTATCAATGGATAAAGTGGAGCTGATTGTATGGCGGCCAATTTTAAAATTGACGATGCCGCATGGGCTCGTACACTTTAAATATCATTTACACATGTCTAGGGATTGTTCGGCATGAGATAGGTATGCTCTCGCGCCCCACATCGCGGTACTATGTCAGTGTTGTTGACGGTCATCCCACCGGTAGGTGGAGGTGACGGCTATGAAGAGTCAGGGGGAGCGTCTAATGCACATTACCAAAAGAGTCATCAAATAGATAATAGGCCATGTAGAGACACAGGCTGTCGCAAGCACACAAATAAACATGTCAATATTTTACGTCTATTACAATCTCCTCCATATTCGTAGCAAGAACTCGACTTCCACTCTTCTTAAACAGCTGCATGACAAAGAACAAAGACGTCTTTTGGGCCTTCAACAATCTGTCCCAGTTAGTTCATCTGCATGATTTTGAACCATGTGTCATTGCATAGTATATTGTGCAGTACCGCCACACTAAAGCTGACTCAGAACAAATTAGGCAATATAAGGTATCCTCGGTTCCCGAATGGGATCAGATCAGGTCTGTGAATGAAGGTTTCATCTTTGTGGCACAGCAGGCGTATACATGGACATGCATACTAACAAAAACACACATCGGTCAAATGTACGCACCTAATCCCTACAAAAAGCACATTTACTCATCTATAATGAGCCATGGTGCACACACAAGCGATCGTCGAAAATATGAAGAAGTTAGTGCGAAAGGGTCAAGTCTGAGGGAAGTGAGCAATATGTCAATGTGTGAAAATCACGTGATCACATGTTAGCACGGCCCAACGACCGTGAATTGCTTATCGATAGAGTGCGCCCCATACCTCCTGAGTGTGATTGTCGCCAACACCTGACCAACGAAGCACACGATCATGACGACGTATTTTGACACGCTCCGCATGGTACGTGATTTAAGGTTGATCAGTTAAACGATCATGTCAGAGCTCATACTTATACTAAAGCGTTATCAAGATGTTCCTGTCACGGCAGAGGGCATCTCGACATCCGAATTCATTGATGCGACGGAGGGCGTCGTGAAGCTATTTGACTTGCTTGGCAGCAGTGCATTCGCTGTTGTTCAAAATGATATGAACGGAAACATTAAGGTGTGTTACATTGTGACACATATGAACAGCTCGTTCTGACACGTGCTCAGAAAATTCGCGATAGATTGTTGAGCACAGGTCCTGACTTGTCAGGCACGCTTCAGCTGCTTGTGAAGAACGAGGGACTTCCTGGAGACAAAAAGCGTACAGCGACAGAAGGCCTATTATGGCTTCTTCGGTATGTTTGCTTATTTTTGTCGCACTTACCACTTTCATTACTCCAGTGGCTTGGAGTTCACTGCGCGAGCCTTGCGGCTGTCACTTGAAAATCCAAGCGAAGAGCTCAGCACAAGCTTCACGAAAGCGTATGAGAACACACTTCGGAAGTACCACAGCATTCTTGTGAGACCTGTCTTTTCTGTATGTGCAGAATCATGGACGATCCATTTCTTTCCATACTGGCAAACTAACGCATGAAGCTTGCAATGAAGGCGTGCCCGTACCGCAAAGACTTTTACGCCAAGCTCGGTCCATCAGAGGACGTGGTGCGTACGCCTTTGACGGAATGGCTTGTCGCTTTGGAAAAAATTGTGCAGAATATGCACCAGTTCTATGAGTACGTAAGACAACCCTATTCCTGCGCTCCTACGAAGCCGGGGAATGTGTTTGGCAAAGAAGACAGCCCATTGTTCGACTAACCATGACATAGACAAGGCCAATATGCTAAGGGATTTTAGCCGATCGCCTGAGTAACCCTCATTGATGACATAGTTTTGACCAATAAGGAATAGGCAACCCACCAATAGCAGTTGATCTGTGCACGAGTGAAGGCTGTTCGTGTGCTGGCAGAGCACGTGGCTCGGAATGTGAGCCGTCATGTGCACGCAGGCGCACGTTCGGTGGACCGTGGACCGAATGTCAAGGGGGAATTAGGCTCAACTTGGTTCCGTCCGACCACGTTCATTGTTCAACATGGGTATTCTTGATATTGTTCCAGCTGGTGTTGTTTCAGGCAAGGATGTGTACAAGGTGTTCGACTACGCCCGTGAGCACCACTTTGCCATCCCGGCCTTCAACGTTACGACTTCATCGGTCGCCAACGCCGCTTTGGAGGCAGCTCGTGACGCCAAGGCGCCTGTGATTCTGCAGCTCTCGCAGGGCGGTGCCGCCTACTTTGCGGGCAAGGGTCTGCCAAATGACCAGCAGCAGGCTTCGGTCACTGGTGCAGTTGCCGCTGCCCACTACGTGCGCTCGGTTGCTAAGAGCTACGGCGTGCCAGTGATTCTGCACTCGGACCATTGCGCCAAGAAACTGCTGCCATGGTTCGATGGTATGCTTGCTGCTGATGAGGAATGGTACCAGAAGAATGGCGAGCCCCTGTTCAGTTCGCACATGCTGGACTTGTCGGAGGAACCAAAGGAGGAGAACATCAAGACCTGTGTCGAGTACCTGAAGCGCATGGCCAAGATTGGCTGCTGGCTTGAGATGGAGATTGGTATCACTGGTGGTGAAGAAGATGGCGTGAACAACGAGCACGTCCACAACTCGGCCCTTTACACGCAGCCGGAGGACATTTGGGACATTTACAAGGCGTTCAGTGAGATCACGCCAAACTTTAGCATTGCTGCTGCCTTCGGCAACGTGCACGGTGTGTACAAGCCAGGCAATGTCAAGCTCCATCCTGAGCTTCTCAAGATGCACCAGGACTATGTGCGCGACCAGCTCAAGTCAGACAAGCAGAACCCAGTGTTCCTTGTGTTCCACGGTGGCTCAGGTTCTGAGAAGCAAGAGATTGCGACGGCCGTCGTCAATGGCGTTGTGAAGATGAACGTTGACACCGACACGCAGTACGCCTACCTTGAGGGTATCCGTGACTTTATCCTGAACAAGAAGGACTACCTTATGTCGCAAGTTGGCAACCCTGAGGGTGCTGACAAGCCGAACAAGAAGCAGTACGACCCACGTGTCTGGGTGCGTGAGGGTGAAAAGACGATGTCCAAGCGCTGCCAGATTGCTTTCGACGACCTCAAGTCCTCGAACCAGCTCTAAATGCGTACAACATAGCATTCTGATGGTAGTCAGAAAGTTTGCCTACATGTGATGAAATGACAGCCGCTATGGGTCGTAACATTGCAGATCGGTTTCGTCTGTTCTTTTAAATACCAAAATTAAAATTAAACACCATAGCAAGTCGGCGCAGCCCGATGCAGGTGTGAAACGGGCCCCAGGGCTTTCGCGTGTATGTGAATGGCAGTGGTATATGCAGCCAGAGCAAAGCGGCATGCAATGGCTGTGCTTGTAGCATTCTTTTGCTTGTCCATATCGCACTTTGTCTAAGGCACTTAGAATCCACGGGGATTCACACGCAGCGTCTTGCGCGTGAACTTCGGCACCTTGTGAACACTCTTGCGGAAGTTGGCACCGTGAGGTGAGAACACCGTATATTTATCGCGAGGATGCATTTCACTCTCAGTAGGAAGTTGCTTGGCACACTCCAGTGCGCGGCACTGGACACCACTAGTCCGAATCGTATCAATGACTGTATCAACATCACGCAAGCGTTGACGCACACGTGCTTTTCGTGTAGCGGACATGCGCCAAGGGTTTTTCCTGTACACGTCAGTAATGTCACGGACACGTACCATAGTAGGCCACTAAATGCCGAAGCACTAGGCCGAAAAGCACCTAAAAAAGACATTACACGTCTATCTAACAGCCGTGCGCGACTAGTGGTAGTGACTAGAAACCAGTGCTGTTAGTTCGACCGCGAAAGCCAGGTACTTGTCTATTTGACTCACGCAGGGGGTAATGTCGATGCTGGCGATGGCGTCGTTCAGATGACAGGATGACAATATGCACGTGACCCAGTCTTCCACGTGTATCCCCGCGCTCAGTATGCAAGGTGCATCCAAGAAGCGTGGCGCAGCAGTGGTGCAGGCACAAGGCGGCACACACCCATACACACACAGCCTTCCCCTCCTCACGACGTCTGAAGCTTTCGCTCTGTGACATGGAACGCGGGTGGAATTTGTCTGCCGAGGAGGCACTTCGGCACTTTGGGGTCTCGCCAAGTCAAGGTCTGTCGGCTGAGAGGGCCAAGGCGGAACTCGCAAAGTACGGCCCCAATGGTATGTATTGGCTTCAAGGAATAGCCTGGAACGGCGAACGCTGACGGCCCACAGAACTGAAAGAAGAAGATCCTACGCCACTGTGGCGCCTTGTGCTGGAGCAATTCCAGGATCAGCTCGTGATTATCCTGCTGGTGTCTGCGCTAGTATCGCTCGTGCTAGCGCTCGTCGAGAATGAGGGCAGTCTTCTGAACGCGCTTGTGGAGCCCAGTGTCATATTTCTTATTCTTATTGCGAATGCGACAGTTGGTGTTTTGCAAGAGCGTAATGCAGATCAGTCGATCCAGGCTTTGCGGGCGTACTCTCCGGAAGAAACCATTGTCCTGCGCGATGGCAAAACATGTCGCGTGGTGGCTCGCGACGTGGTCCCTGGCGACATAGTGATCTTAGCGGCAGGTGATCGTGTGCCAGCAGACAGTCGCGTAATTCAGCTGCGTTCTTCTACATTGCAAGTGGATCAAGCCATCCTGACCGGCGAGTCAGAGGGCGTGTACAAGACCGCTGCGGTTGTGAGTGACGAAAAGGCTGTTAAACAAGATATGACAAATATGTTGTTTTGCGGTACTTCTGTTGTGAGCGGCTCATGTGTGGCACTTGTGTGTCTCACAGGTGAGCACACGGCGATTGGTGATATCCATGCTGAAATCGAGCAACACGAGGACATGAAGACGCCGCTCCAGGAGCGACTTGACGAGTTTGGTGACTTATTGGCGAAGGCCATTATGATCATTTGTGTACTAGTGTGGGTGGTGAATATCCGGCACTTTAGCGATCCTGCACACCACGGCTGGATGCGTGGTGCGATGTACTACTTCAAGATTGCTGTGGCGCTTGCTGTGGCTGCGATTCCCGAGGGTCTAGCCGCTGTCATCACGGCTTGTCTGGCTCTAGGCACGCAAAAAATGGCGCGCAAAAATGCCATTGTAAGGCACCTGCCCAGTGTTGAGACGCTTGGCTCGACAAGCGTGATATGTTCGGATAAAACAGGTACGCTCACCACGAATGAAATGAGTGTTGCGAATATGTATCTGGTGGGTGAAGCAGCCGACTATGAGGTCACCGGTACGAGTTTTGCGCCGGACGGTGCCATTTTGCGCAATGGCCGGACGATGACGAGCCTGAATCAGCCTGGTAGTGCGATTCATGCACTTGCACAGACGTGTGCCGTGTGCAACGATGCCAAGGTCATTGTCGATGCGCATGGACGGCACAAGGCTCTAGGCCAGGCAACAGAGGCGGCACTCCAGGTACTTGTAGAAAAAATCGGCTTCCACGATGCGATTCAGCAAGCGCACTTGCCAGATCTCTTACCGGCCCTCCGTGCAGGGGCGGTGTGCGAGATGTACACGAGTTCGCTTCCGCGCCTTTCAACGATGGACTTTACTCGCGACCGTAAAATGATGTCGACCTTTGTGCGCCGAACAGAGCATGATGCCCGTCTGCTTGTGAAGGGAGCGGCCGAATCGGTGTTGTTGCGCTCATCACATGTGTTCTTGAATGACAGTGAGCAACGGCCCCTGACGGACGACATGCGTGCTGCGCTGCACGAAAAGATTAATACCTATGCGAATGCAGGCTTGCGTGTGCTCGCGATAGCTGTGCGCGATGGTATGGCGCTGCCAGATCCACTACTGCCATTGGATGCGTCGATGTATGGCCAGTATGAACAGAATCTGTCGCTGGTTGGACTCGTGGGTATGCGCGATCCACCGCGACCTGAGGTAGTACAAGCGATTCGCTCGTGCATGGAGGCGGGTGTGCGGGTCGTGATGATCACCGGCGACAACCAGCGGACAGCCGAGGCTATTGGCCGCCAAATTGGCCTGTTTGGTCCTGACGAAGATGTGCAGGGCCGATCGTTCACTGGTCGTGAGTTTGATGCAATGTCCCCTGAGAAAAAGGCGAGCGTCGCAAGCAATGTCGTTATTCTTTCACGCACTGAGCCGTCGCACAAGAGCCAGCTAGTCGACCTGCTCCAGAAAAACAATGAGGTCGTGGCCATGACAGGCGATGGCGTAAACGATGCTCCAGCGCTGAAGCGTGCCGACATCGGCGTCGCTATGGGCACAGGCACCGATGTCGCGAAGCTTGCAGCTGATATGGTGCTGGCTGATGACAACTTTGCGACGATTGTCTCTGCTATTGAGCAGGGACGCAGCATCTTCAACAACACGTCGTCTTTCATCCGGTACCTGATCTCGTCAAATATCGGCGAGGTCGTGAGTATTTTTCTCACTGTTATGCTGGGCATGCCCGAGGCACTTATTCCTGTGCAGCTTTTGTGGGTGAATCTTGTTACAGACGGCCTTCCAGCGACAGCTCTCGGCTTCAACCCTCCGGATGGCGCAGTCATGCGTATGCCGCCGCGCAAACGAAGCGACTCTCTTGTTTCCCAATGGATGCTAGTACGCTACTTTGCCATTGGCTTGTACGTCGGTGTAGCAACGGTGCTGGGTTATGCATGGTGGTTTGTCTCGTACAGTGGTGGTCCTCATATCACCATGTACCAATTGACGCACTTCCACCAATGCACGCGCAATTTCAGCGAGATTGATTGCGGTATGTTTACCGGCAAGGAGTCTCAGCATGCATCGACTGTGAGTCTCAGTATTCTTGTCACGATTGAAATGCTGAATGCCTTGAACGCACTCTCCGATGTCGACAGCCTGTTACTGCACCCACCATTCAAGAATCCATGGCTCGTTGGTGCGATTGTCTTGTCCATGGCTCTTCACATGCTAATTCTGTATGTGCCATCATTGCAACATATATTTTCCATTGTGCCACTGGGCTGGAGCGAATGGATGGGTGTGTTGGCATTTTCTGCTCCCGTCCTTGTGATTGACGAGGTTTGTAAGTGGTGGGCACGTCATTCCCTGCCGAGAGGCAAAAAGCACGAGTAAGAGGCGCTATCACAATGTGTATCTCTACCCGTCGAAGAAACATTATTATCCTTTATACATATCAAAACCCTACGGAACCCAAAAAGAAATAGTTTAAATAAACCTTTACATGTTCTTCTTTCGAAGACTTTGCACAATGCATGAATGAAGGACCATGAAGATTGTGTCGTCATAAGATCCCAGCGTATAATCAGAAAAAAAAACTTGTTAGCAAAGATGAAATGGAATGAAATGATACAAAGGAAAAGAACATAGACGATAAATGGAAGATGGCGTCAGTTTGAAGGGAAAGTGAATGTACCAGCCGATCAAGAGGCAAGGTGATGTTGATTTACTGATGGTAGTGTGGCATTCATATCATTCGGCATGTTGCTAATGGGTGTGCCCTGACCTGGATGTTCGTTTAGTGTGAATGATTGGGGTCGCTGAGGCATAAGTAACATGAAAGACGATGCTTGTTCACGTTGTCGTTGATCGATATGATTCCACATCTGCATCATCGGACGTGTGTCATGCTCTGGTCCTTGAGGCGAAAAGCTGCCTCCCAGTGCAGGTGTGTGTACTGTTGAGGAGAGAGTCGACACAGGCGATGTGCTATGCAAGACTGGTGTGTGTACCGGTGCATTTGCAACTGGTGTCTTATCCATGAATACAGCAGATGTAGGATTCGAAGAAGCAGTAAAGAGCGTTTCATTGTGAGACGAGTCTGGTGGATGACTCGATTGCAACGCGTTGGGGTCCATACCGGAGGCCCCGGTCGGGCCCACATGCTTATCCATAAAGATCGGTGGAGTGAATGGAAATGGCATTGACGGAAGCAATTCGTGTGACGGTCGTGACGGGTCAAACATGTCGTACTTTTGTGAGTCTTGCACAGAAGCGCCATGTCGGGACGACATCGATGACGGCAGTTGCGACGGCGACTGCGCTGCAGGTTGCGTCACTGCCTGGGTCGGGGACTGCATCTGGAGTTGCGCATGTGCCTGTGGCTGTGACAATGCCTGAACATGTCCAGTCATTGGCACGGTCGTCTCTCTTGTGCCCTCGGTCGTCAGTGGTGGAGGATGTGTGTGGACTGGCGTTGAAACATGTGTATTAGCTTGATCGTGTGTCGGCGCTGGCATTTGGATGTGGCCGAGCCCAGACCCTAGTCCTGGCGGCATAGACGCTGATCCCGGGGCCGTCGTTGATCCTTGGCCTGGCGTTGGTCCCGCTCCTTGCTGCGCTTGCCCTTGCCCGTGACCCTGTGCTGCCGATGGCATCGGGATCGACATTGGCACGGATACTCCTTGTGGCAACAATGCATCATTTTTCGGTGGCTGCATTGCCGCGCCCTGCGGCGTTGTTGAAATTGGTGGGGAAAATAGGTCCGTCAAAGAAGCTGGCGCTGTTTGTTCATCAGGAACCCCCCCTGATTGTGACGTCGGTGGTTCAAGTCGGCTTGGGTCAGACCGATCAGCCACATGTAAGTAAAAGGAATGTTCCAGATGATGGAGCTCGCCTAGATGCATGCAAACCGCTGACACATTCACATATCCACCTTGCGAGGAATGATGTGGGACGCCAGTCATGACCTTTTCTTCGTCTTCCCAGTGCAGCCAAGATGGCATCGCATTCGCTGAAAACGCTACATTGACGCTTCCACTGGACATCTGCGGATCCCAGATGCGTAGATTCCATGTCCACGGCTCATTCACGTATGCCACATTACTTGGCGCAGCCGCAATCTTCGGCGAGAACGTGAAAAACTCCCAACGCCCAGCAGGTAAGCGTCGGGCTTCAATAATCCAAATGTGATTGCCTTTCGACTTCGCTTTTTTGCCATCCTCATTGAAACGCGAAATAAATGGATGTGTCCAAAGGAAGAGTTTAATTTTGCGCATAGACAAGTCATCTTCAGACAAGCCACGGCGCTGAAGCTCCGACTGGAATGCGTTGGTGAATGCCTGAATACGAAACTTGAAAGGCCGGAAATCAGGCGACTCATCCAAACGAGCCATCTTCTTAGGCATAAGTGTCTGGTGAATCAGTTCGCCACGTTCGTCCTTCGCTTCTAGATTTGAGCAGAGCGACGTTAAAAATTCGTGGAACGTTTCCTCGTACACGGAACGAAGTTCGGCTGAAAGCTCATGCCCACCAAGGTTAGAACGGTCGTTGAGCGCTTCATTTGCGTCATCGTGTTGCAGAGGGGCCTCCTTTAACCCAGGCGTTGTTGGTTCCAGTGAAGAATCCGCCATGTTCGGCATAGGTAACGATTCCAAGTGCAATGATGGTTTGAGCTCGCCGATTGAATCTGATGGAGTCCATGCATTGTGAGATCCGCTCTTGAGCGTCATGTCCATAGCTTGTGGGGTAGATGTAACATGATGCATCGAGTTCTCATTTCCAGACGATGTCGCTGTACTTGCCGTGGCAGCAAAATTTAACGGCCTAGTGCCGGGCACGGATGTGCTACTGGCATTCGTTACATTGTTCTGAGGACTTGAAGGCATTAATTGTGAGTGAAGAATACTCGATGGGTTTGACGTCGTCGACGGCACACCTTGAACATCGTGGGGTGCATTCGTGTGGTCTGAGAACGCGGTCTGGGGATGCACAGGTTGTTGACGCTGAGAAAGACTAGCCGGTTGAGGGACATTGAAATCAAAAACGTTTGAATGTAGCTTTGGTGAAAATACAGCACCAGCGTTAAAATGTGGCTCCGTGCTTGAGATCGCCTTCGAGAAGTCGGATAAGTCTGAACGCGAGCGGGAGCGCGTTGACAGTGCATTCGACTGAGCGCCGCGTTGAGACTTGAAAGGATGCTCTTGGTGCAGCTCACTATTGAGGCGACGCTTCCTGGACTCGACATCATCTGCAAGAGCAGAAAACGTCGCCGCAGAGCCAATTTGCTTTTCTTCATCAGGCGACATCAGGGAGCCGTATGGCAGCGCTGATGTGCTATGGCGCCTCATGTGCTGCGTCTCCGTCGACAGCGTCAAGCCAATCATGCCCATCTCAGCGATGCGCTTGATCAGCTGCTTGATAGAGTCGATTTTCTCGTTGCATGTATCAAAGCGACCACCGTGAAAATGAACGCGCGCATCTGCCGCTGCGGATGCTAGTTCGTCGATGGACGCGCCAATATCAGGAAGCAGTTGCTTAGAGCGTTGCATATGTTTCGGTGAGACGTATCCTACGTGCTCTTGCGGATCCTTCGATATAGTCGTAGACGAAGCCATGGACAAAGGCATGTTGTGCCCCCCCGGAGTAACGGGCGGATGTGCTGAAGCGTGAGCCAAGTCGACCGCCGAAAACGGATTGACCGATGTTTCCAAAGAGGGTGTAGGAACTGTAGTTGGCTGGATGGGAGAAGATCGGCAATTCTGCTCGCTATTCGCACTGGTCGATGAAGGACTCAAACCAAGTCCGATCGGCAAATGATCAGTAGGACCTGGAGGCGCTAGCGCGGAGAGGTGAAGCCCTGCAGCACTTCGCGATGACATAGAATGAAAGTCCAAAAATTTTTGTTGTTCATTTGCAGATGAGTCTAAATGCAATGCATTGAGGTCACTCGACTTGGCGATGGGTAGTTGTGGTCTAGGAGCATCAGCATGAACCGGTGCCTGTGACCATTCGTCAGACGAAAATGAGAGATGCCTGACAGACCCCACTGAGAAGTTTTGCGACGGGATATTCATCGCTGCGGTTACACCCGCGCAGGGACTACAAGTCGAGAAAGATCGTGATGAGCTGAAACGGCAATCGAGGCAACGAAGGTCAATTAGGCGAGAGAAAGAATTCGTATGGCCGGGGCTGAACGACGACTCTTACTGACTTTACTAATCTTATAGGTGCGACAAAAGCGGCACGATTTGGTTTGCGAAAACAAATGAAGTGCACAATCCGCTTTAACTTTAATGTTTTCCTACGATGCAATAGGCTAGATTTGTTGTGAAAGTGGCCACTTAGATTCATGCGCAACAGTTGAACAAGACACAGCCCGTCTGATTGAACCCTGAAAGATTCGTGTCGATAGAGGAATTCATGGTTATCAAACATGTCACGTTGCGTGGGGAACAAAAGCAAGGAAATCTATGACATGACGGCATGCATCTCATATAGTCGTACTATCACACATGCTTACACTATGTTTGCGTTTCTCGATCCACCTTGAAATCGACATGCTGGTCCGTCGAAACACCTTCCAACGCATTTTCATCACAAATAATAGAGCGCATTATGTTTCTAATGCCAGTGTTTGAGAGAATCACATTCCTAAAAAGAAACATCATCGATTATTCAACAACCAAACATCCTATACACGCAAATTTACTCTACAGCACATAGATAACTCAAGAACGTCATTCTCGCAAAACAGTATTAGAGCGGCGCACTTTTAGCGGTGACGCGTTAGTCGCAAACGTGAACGAGGACTTGGGATGCAGAGTGCGTGGGACACTGGCAGGACCAGTAATGATGCGCTCACGCTTGGGTGTGGACGGTGTCGTGTATGTTGCCACATCAAGCTGTGACAATGAGGAGCTTGGCTCCAGTTCCATATCGGAGCGAGTGTGTGCGTCCGAGGCGCCTAGGCACGGCCGTTGTGCTGAATTGCTGTCATCGGGAGAAGTTTTTTTCTCATCTGAACCAAAAAACAGCTCGACATCATCGACGGTCTCATCACCAAGTGGGAGAGAGATATCTGCCTCTGGCGCTGATGTTGCCGAATTGACTTCAACCACAGGCAACGATGGACCAAATGAAATGCGTTCACAACTATTCTGCATGGGCGTTAAAGCACGCGAGTCAGACGAGTCTTGTTGTGATAGAAGCTCAATTCCAAGACCCGCAGGCGATGCCTCATTTGCAGCATAGGGCGATGTATGGCGTGCTGTTGCACTGCGGATTGCACTGTTGATGAAGTCAAGAGAGCGCTTGTGTTGTGCCGTGCGACTGCCTCGTGTAGAACTAGTCCCACTTGAATGTGGTGAAAGACGATCAGATGCAGAGACAGGCATTGGACTGCGCATTAAATCGAGCGATTGCAGTCTTTCAACCATATTGTGAGGATCCGAATTATTTCCAAGAGCAAGACCTAGTAAGCCGGTGCCGCCCATCCATGTCCGCCGAGGTGGTGGTGGATCAATTGACACATACTGGATAATGCGCACAGGTAGGTCAACCTCAACCAATGTAGACGTATCAGCGCCTACACCTACACGGAGTGCGTACTGCACACTCACATGACGTCCTGGATCGACCGTGACGAGGTCTGATGGAAGCTGCAATGAATGCGGAAAATGTACAGGTCTTCCAGGCGGTGCACCGCTCCACCAATGGCCCAACTGATTCGCTGCCAACGTCTCGTCCAAGAGGATAGTGCTTGAATGCGACAAAATGTCTTTCGAGCCGGGTATATGATCATGTGCCTTGTACAGAGTCTCCGTGCGCACCAAAGCGATGCGGAGAACATTAAGCAAGTCTGTGCCGCCATTCAGGATACTGACCTCAAAATACACACGTTGGCCGGCAACCCAGGTCTCCCGGTGCAAAGCTGCAGCCAAACGTATGTTCCGCGCCTCTGCCTCTGGTGTGGATGCATGTGAAATGATTGGACGTGGTGCACTTGCCAGTTCTGCAGTGGGATTCAGGTAAGGATGAACTTCCATCTTTTGGAAGCAGAGAGCAACACCGCTGTGCTGTTCGCCGAATGCTTTCACGCGCACTGACGCAATCAGAATGTACCCAACCTCACAACCGTCACTGTGGTAGCCGCCTTTCGCTCCCTTCCCCATGGGAAGGGACATGGAGAATGGAATCACATGAACACCACCCTGACCAAGGTAGTAGCCCTCCGTATCAGGCAGCGATGCAAAACATGGGAGGATGCTTTCTTCGCCACCCTCGGACTGTGAGAGAGCACTTGAGCCGTGCAGCATATAAGGCTCTGTGGGACCATCCAAGCTGCGATCGCCATCTATAAGGGTCATATGGCGGTAAAAGATGTGGCGTATGTCTTCGCCAGGTAGGCACTCGTATCCAATAAGTCGCACACGTGGTTGTGCCATCAACATAGCACTGGATGGATCCGTGTGATTCGGTACGTTTAAGCGAAGGCATCCATGCAGTGAGCCGCCTTCAACCACAAGATCATTATCCATGAATACTTCGATCCCGACACGCTCATCACGCTCAACAGGATATATGGGCACAGCCGGCTTACTAGGAAGGTGATGAACGACGGGCTGCATAGATGTCGTAGGCACGGCTAGTGTCGCCGGTGACATCGATGCCATTGGAGCCGGTGGTATAAGTGGAAGTGCATGAGTACCTGGATGCGCTGTTGCAGAATCGTCTGTGCTAGGTTGGGAAACTGCGGGCGTCGAAGTGTCGCTAGGAGTGTCTTCACGCCTGGTAGCACTAACTGGCTGCACATCATCGAGATACGACCATGGAACGGTAGGTTTTGCAGGAAGAGGGTGCTTCATCACGTACATTGTTGGTGAGTTGATACTTTTGTTAGCGATGGAACGATTCTCTCTTAGAGGCATGCTGGGCAAATGAGTCGTTGTTGACATAGACGATGACATCGTAGACTGAGTGCCAGATTTTCCACCGAGTCTGTCGCGGCTTGGTTTATGGCGTACAAATGCCCGACGGCGAGATGATTTCGGGGGCAAATTCCGTTGAGGCGGAACTAGTGAGCCTCGAAGTCCTATGGGCACGGCTGACTCCTCCGAAGCACCGAAGTCAATTCCAAGACCGTTCATGTTTGATGACGCCACACGAGTGGAAAAAAGAAGTTCAAACGGACCTGAAGAAAGACAGACTGTTTAATTTGTGCTCGAAAAGGTATAGCCAGATAGCTAGTAGGTGTTGATGTCTAAGAAACTCCTCCAAAACAACACTCGCTTCGCCTAGTCAGGCCACGCGCAAAGTCCTGTTGTTTATTTCCTTCATTCCAACATCTACCCATACACACACCGTGCTTGGCGCCAGACGCGCTCCACACGCATAGTTGCATGCACTTCCCTCCACATACTACGTGTGCAAATGAGTAGCGAGAGCTTATGGCCTAATGCCACGGCTAGTCTCTTCCCCCGCTCGGCTAACATCACTCCAAGGAATAACAGTGTGACAGATTTCTGCTCCAAGGCTATATCCAACGTTAGCCCATTGGCATTGTTGATCCTCAACAAACAGGTATCACGGCGCCACCGCTGCATGAGAAGCGACACTCTAAGAGGTCTTCCTTCGAAACTTGTGTCTCCGCTGCACAAGTATCTAACAAGATAGTAATTCATTTATTTTATCTGGGACAACTGCAAACAATAAACTACAGGTTGGGCTTTGCACCGGTAGAGTTGCTCTTCTTGGGAGCAGCAATGTAAGAGCCCTTAGCATCACGCTTGTCGCAGCGAGCGATACCGTCTTCGTCACGGTAAACACCAAGCTCAATAAGCTTAGCGAACACCTTGGCAAAGTCAGCAAAGAACAGATCCTTGTCAGCTGCATATTTCTCGACCCATGGACGGAATTTGTCGTCCTGGATCAGCGAGTAGTCTGTCGGAAGCATCATAAGCGGCTCATCA